>CAJHXW010000241.1_pt1 | contig 26937 bp, 28 predicted proteins | sample 9198581 | NCBI WGS metagenome assembly CAJHXW01 (sample SAMEA7708328, study PRJEB35096) | sediment metagenome | biome: marine neritic benthic zone biome [ENVO:01000025]; feature: sediment [ENVO:00002007]; material: shallow marine sediment [ENVO:03000034] sea grass bed [ENVO_01000059] ...
AGTAAGAAAACTGGCAACTGATAAATTTCCACATTACAAAGTCTTTAATACAATATGTGACTCCACCGGCCGGCGTCAGGCCGAAGTAAAACGCCTGGCATCATCCGTCGATGCAATCATAGTCGTTGGCGGGTTCAACAGCGGAAACACACAAAGGCTGGCCGAAATTGCTAAAAAGACCGGAAAGTCGGCCTATCATATAGAAATGGAATCGGATTTTGAGCTACTCGACCTAAAATCCCTTGTATCCTCCAGGCGCATTGGAATAACAGCCGGCGCTTCAACACCAAACTGGACCATTAAAAGAGTTTACAGAGCACTTGAAGCGCTATCTTTTAAAAAAGGGCGTAGCTTTCGCAAGCTGGGTTTTTTTATCCAACGTACCATGCTCCTTACAAATATTTATGTATCTATAGGGGCAGGTTGTCTCTGTTACGCCTGCACCATGCTTCAGGGAATTTCCAGTTTTCTGCCATATGTGGTCATTTCTATTCTCTATGTTCAATCCATGCATATCTTAAACCACCTTACGGGCAGTGAGTCAGATCGTTATAATGACCCGGACAGGGCTTCTTTTTATGAAAAACATAAGGCCTTTTTAACACTCCTTGCTGTTATTTCTGGTGGTGCAGGCCTTATCACGGCGTATACCATGGGTCCTGTTGCATTTTTAATTCTTTTTATTATGAGCATAATGGGTCTTTCATATAACTTAAGGCTTTTGCCTGGGCGCTTTACAGGTAATAGATATTTTAGAATACGGGATATTCCAGGTTCAAAAACCTTTCTTATTGCGATAGCCTGGGGGATCGTTACTTCGATATTACCGCCCCTATCAATATCTGGCAAAGTGGGCTTAAATGCTATTTTGATATTCCTGTGGTCAACGAGTCTGGTTTTTGTTAGGACCTCTTTTTTTGATATTCTCGACATGCAGGGAGATCGCATAGTGGGCAAGGAGACGCTAGCCACTTTGCTGGGAGAAAATCGGACCATGCGTCTTTTAAAGGCTGTACAGATATTAGGCATTTTTCTATTGGTATTATCCACTGTCTTTGGTTTTATTTCAAGTCTTGGGTTTGCTCTTGTGATGAGCCCTGTTTTACTTTTTTTTATTTTAATAGCATATGAGCGTGGATATGTTTTACCCGGTATACGGCTGGAATTTCTTATTGAAACGCTTTTTCCCCTGGCAGGAGTTGTTGCTTTTGTGTGGTGGTTTTTTTTGATGGCGTCATAGAAAGTTCTATATACGCCCCGCAGGAAGTGTCCTTCCAGAAACGGCATCTTGTGGCCCAACTCTTCTTTCTTGCATTTCCGAAATCCTCGGCATAGGTGCGATGGCACATATAGTCATTCTCATAAATATGTTCCGTTTTAAATGAGGAAACTGTCTGAGTGTGTTAGAGATCGTTAAGACAGAACTTGTGTAACAGATTACCAATTTGTTGGAATTATATCTGATACTTAAATCAATTATAGTAGACTCGGTCTGTTGATCTTCTCAAATACGAGTTTTTCATCGTTTAAAACGGAATATATTTATGAGAAACAGTATAGATGTAGAAGTGCTCAGTTGAAAGCACTCCTTCTCAAACCAATGGCCTTTCTCACTTTTTCAAAATGCTGTGGAAACAGTGTCGATATTTCAAACTCGCCGGCCAGATCGGAATATCTGTCCACTGCTTCCATCACCTTATTTATTATTATATCGGGTTTTTTAACATTGAAATTCCTGGCGACAGTTATAATATCGGCGCGTGAGATATCCATGGACTTTCCGTTGATGGTCATTTGATGTCCTTTGGAAAACCAGGGATGTTCCCTTGGCGTGAATACCATGTCATAGGATGGAGAGATTCTCCAAATTCCATCCTCATCCATGAGAAATGAGAAGTTTTTTACATGATCATCCCAGTTTTGAACGAGGACGTTGAAAACCATCCTTCGAAACCCTTCTCTTACTTGGGAATTATCTTTGGTCAACCCTTGAATCGTGTTCAGGTAGATCTCATAGCTGGACATGCGAGAATCGTTATGATCCATATGCATCAGACCACCCAGGGTGTGCATATGAAATTTCCTGAATTTGCTATTTCTTTTATCAAATTCTCCCCTGTCAAACCGTTTTACCATGAAATGGAATCTTTCTCCTTCAGTGATATAATCTATATCCGGAATCCGAATACCCGCCTCCTCTGCCATTAGATTATAGACATACTCCGTTCTTTCCCAGGGCATCGGATCTGAAAGATGCGGCATTTCCGGAACGATTCCATCGAATTTGATCAGCCAGGGAGGAAATTCCTCGTTTTCCTTTTTACCCGGAAGTCTGAATGATCCGGATTTCCGGTCCCAATTGATAACGGCCTTGGCCCGGGCCCCGCCCGCGCTACCACCATATTTAAAAATATCGTCAGTATGTTTTTCGATCTTTCCTTCCAGGACCTTCCTCGATTTCAGCCATAACTCGGTGATCTCGATCTCCTCCTCCGTGTGGTTCAGCTTGATTTCAGGTTCATACTCCAGGGCACCCATACCTCGATGTCCAATGTAAAGAAGTCTGGAGAATAGTGGAATCTCAACCGCTGGAATCCCTTTTTTTTTAAAATACTCCTGAATGACTTTTGAGCCCCAGGCATCGGGAAGGGAATCAGCGAAAACCCCGGGAAGGCCCATGAATGATTTTTTCTTCAGTTCGTTGAAGACGAATACAGTCTCTTTTTCCAACGGTAATTTAAACGGAGAAATTTCAGGGCCCGAATTCACATATTTTTCATTGTATTCGAATAAAACCTGGCCGGTATCATCTTCCAGCATAATACCCACGAAACGATCAAACAACTTGATCTTTACCTTTTCGAAATCCTTCATGTTTTTTTCTTTCTGGATCTTTTTCGTTCATTTTTCATTTTATGATATTCCATAGGACTGATTGTGGGAATCTTAAAAAGAGATAAAAAATCATCTATTCTCCCCAGAGCTCGCGCCATAGCGACGAGTGTTTTTAAGTTAACAAATATCCCATTCTCAATTTTTTGGATAGCTCTCAAACTTATCCCCGCCTTTTTGGCCAGATCTTTTTGCAAAATATTCTTTCTCAATCTGATCCGTTTAAGTCGGTAGCCAAGGGTGGCCATAATTTCTTGATCAGTATTTAGTTTAAAATCCACTTTTTAATCACCTTATCATGCAATTTTGAATATTAAGCGCACATTAACTACATTTTATATATAGTTATTCGATTATTAAAGTCAAGTGTTTTAATTTAAGTTATTTTTTTGTGCATTTTAAATAAATATTTTACATTTAACACGCACAATAATATAGTTTTAAATAAAATAAATGGAAAAATGATGGGGACATGAAAATTTGTATTGTGCAATGTAGCTGATTCAGGTAGTTTTTAAGAAAAAGAAACTGATCCCAGATCTCGTTAAGTGGTTAAGTAGTTGAGTTGCTAAGTAATTATTTTCCTTCTGAACCACTTAAACTGTTTCCATAAATATATTCCGTTTTAAACGATGAAAAACTCGTATATAAGAGATCGCAAAGAAAGAACAGACCGAGAATATTATAACTGATTTAAGCATCAGAAATAATACTAATAAATTGGCAATATGGCACACAAGTTCTTTCTTAACGATTTTTCATACACTCAAACAGTTTCCTCATTTAAAACGGAACATATTTATGAGAATGACTATAACCTCTCAACGACTGAACGAGGTCTGTACATGAAAAAAGCAAGAAGTTATTTTTTCTTATTGCGGATCACATTTTCCGTGCCGGCCAGCAGCCTTTTGATATTGTCTTTGTGACGGTATATAATAAATATTGATATGACAGCGGCACATGTAGTGATAACCGGTGAATTTGTTTTTACCCATACAGCAAGAGGCATAACCACGGCTGCAGAAAGAGAACCGGCGGATACATGGTTGCTTGACAGGGCAACGATAAGAAATGCCAGCAGAGCAGCCAGACACGCAACAGGTGAAAGCACAAGAAAGCATCCAAATGCGGTTGCAACTCCCTTTCCACCGTTTTTAAATTTCATATACACAGGATACAAATGCCCCAAAAAGGCACAAAGAGCGGTAAGACAAATAAATATTTCATATGTCAGATGGCTGGGATAAGACAGAGACATTGCAAGATAGACCGGGATCACACCCTTTAGCACATCACAGGCAAGGGTTAAAAGTCCAATGGATGTCCCTGCAATTCGTCTTACATTTGTTGCGCCTATATTACCGCTTCCTTCGTGTCTGATATCAACCGAGGTTAATATTCGGGTAAAAACAAGACCGAAAGGAATGGAACCGAGTAAATAAGCGAAAACAAGAAGTCCGGAATAATATAAAAAATTCATATTACAATCCAATATCCATCAATATCTATGACCCAGCCGTCAAGCTAAAAGGCTATGAACATTGAACGTCCAAGGTCGAATATTGAATAAGGTATTCTGCCAATTAATAAATTGATGGAGCGAAGCGATTTCATCATTCGATGTTCGACGTTTAAAAAAAGCTTTACTCTGCTATTTTCTGTGAGCTCTGTGGTGGAAAAAGCTTTTCAGAATGCGATCAGGATTATAAAGGAGAACGTGTTTAAATGCAACCTGTGAAAATTGATATCGAAGATGTGCTTGACCTGCACACTTTTAAACCATCAGATGTGCCCGACTTGCTGGAAGATTATATCATCGAGTGTGTCAAGGCAGGTATATTTTCCCTGCGTATTATTCATGGAAAGGGTAAGGGCGTTCAAAAAAAAAGAGTGCAAAAGCTTTTGGAAAATAATCCCCAGGTAGAATCCTTTCAGGATGCACCTCCTGAAGCCGGAGGCTGGGGTGCCACACTGGTAGAGCTTAAAAAAAAATCAGAAATACAGGGATAGCACAACAGTGACACCTGATAACAGAGGGCAAAATATGCCCTATCCTTTGCTTGAATAGATAGAATCAAAAGGCAAGCTAAACTTCGATTGGAGTATGATATCACAACCTTTAGGGAACCTACCAAAGTTTGTATATATTGAGAGACTGTCGAAAAAGTCCAAAAATGTCGAATTTACCAATTTCGCATTTAATGAAATCAATAAGTTACAAACATCGAAATCGTAAGTTTAGGGTTTTTCGACATTCTCTGAGAATATCCAAACATTTTACAAAATACAGATATCCCAATTTGTATTTGTCAAATCAAGTAACTCTTTATTTTGTTCCGTATTTTGCAAGCCAGCGTTCTATTTTATCTCTGTGGCTGGTCGCCGGTTTCAGCTCAAGGTATTTTTTAAAGCTGAAGGTTGCCTTTTGGGCATCAAAATAAGGACCTCGTGAAGAAAATATCGTGCCAAGATTGTAAAACGCTTTGCTGAATTTTGGGTCGATGGAAGTGACTTCAATAAATTTTAAAAGGCTTTTTTCGATTAATCCTTTTTTATAATAAATCACACCCAGTTTGAAATGGGCGTCACTGTCTTTTGGGTAATGGATAAGAATTTTTTTATACTCTGCTTCCGCTTTCTCATAGGCGCCGTTTTTGTAATATACATCCCCTGTTTTCCTGTAAAAAGAAACATCATGGGAACATCCGCAAAAAAAAAGCAATATCATTATTATTGCTAATAAGGTGAATATACGGTTGATTTTCACTAACTTGTTTACCTCTTTACTTTTTTCCTCCGAATATTGCTTTTTTGAGGTCGTATCCGGCTTGTTCAATCTCCTCTAAAAAGCCCGGCGATATTCCGGTGGATTTGAGAGATCCTTCAATGCGTCCGGTGGGTTTGATATTGGTCTGTTTAAAAATGAAAATGTCCTGAGTCTTGTATTCTCCTTGATCATCTAAAGGCAGTACTTCTGAAATATGAGATATCTTCCTGGACCCGTCATGGTAACGGGAGGTCTGGACAACGAGGTGAATGGCTGATGTAACCTGTGCCCGAATAACCCGAAGCGGAAGTTCCACCCCTGAAAATAAAGACAGGGTTTCCAGACGCGACAGTGAATCAACCGGCGAATTGGCATGTATGGTACCCATGGAACCACCGTGGCCGGTGTTCATTGCCTGCAAAAGATCCAGAGCTTCCCCGCCTCGTATTTCACCGACAATGATTCTGTCAGGTCTCAAGCGCAGAGATGATTTAAGCAGTTCGCGTATGGGAACTTCTCCCTTTCCTTTTTTATCGGGTGGTTTAGACTCCAGGGGCAAAACATGGTCCTGCTGGAGCTGAAGCTCTGCCGAGTCTTCGATTGTAATGATACGCTCTTCATTGGGTACCATCGAAGAAATGGCGTTAAGCAACGAGGTCTTTCCCGAGCCTGTTCCCCCGGAGACAATAATATTCATCTTGCCGTAAACACAGGCTTTAATAAACTCCACTGCATCCGGTGTGATGGAGCCGAAGGATACCAGTTTTTCCATGGTCAGTGTTTCTGCTGAAAACTTTCTGATATCCAAACATAACCCTTTACGGGCGCAAGGCGGTAGAATCGCATGGACACGCGAACCATCAGGAAGGCGCGCATCCATGGTGGGGTTTTCCTCATCGATTCGTCTTTTGACAAATTGTGAAATGTTGTTTATGGCGCTCTTTAGAGCATCTTCGGATTCGAATTTGGAATCCGTGCGCTGTAGCTTGCCTGATTTTTCAATCCAGATCTCATCCGGACTGTTTACCATGATCTCTGTTACCTCAGGATCATCAAGATATTGATTAATTGGTTCAAGAAAGCTTCTGACAGTGACTGAGAATTGTTCGCTCATTGGGTTTTTCCTGGTTTAGAGACCTTTGAAAAGTGCCTTTTCGATGTCTACGCTTATCTGCCAAGGTCCCGTTTTTTATTGTTCATACTGGGCAATACGCTCTTTTGCCTTTTTATGATATTCATTTGCAGGTACACTGGTTTGGACTAACTCTTTCCACTTTTCCATGGCCTTAGCCGGGCTTACGGCTTCAAGCACATAACCTTCCTGATACAATTTTTTAGCCCGTTGTAAAAGCCGACTTTTCATATCTTTCGCTCCAGGATGCCGTGGATTACCCCTTAATACCTTGGCACATTCCTTACTTGCATTTAAATATTTGCCCTGGGAATAGTACTTTTTAGCCCTCTTATAATACGTATCAGCAAAATTGGCGTATATCCGTTTAGAATAATGCGTATTTCGTCCCCCGGCGATTTTACGGTCAAGGCGAATCACGTTTTCCCAGGTTACAAAGGATTTATTAAATTGACGGTTTTTATATTGATCCAATCCCTTTTTAAACAGTAAACGGGCATTTTTTATGGTTTTGGCAAGATTTAGGGCACGTAAGGTTAAATAGCTGTTTGATTTCAAACCGAGTTTCGAAACAGCATCCAGTTTTGTTATGGCAGGGTTTATTCTACCCCCGGCATAATGGTTGATTGCCTGTTTGATCAGGGTTTTCCCCTTTTCCCGGATAATGTCTTCCTTACTTAATGGTTTGTCGACTCCTTTTGTACCGGTTTTATGTCTTAAAGCATCCTGGGCAAAATTAATTTCAAGCAGGGCTCTCATAAAGTAAACGCTGTCTTCAGGAATTTTTGCAAGCAGGTCTACTCCATCTTTGTGCTGATATTTTTCAATAAAAGACAAACCCTTTTCTAAAAACTGGCGATTTTTTAGCTCTTCTTTGGCTCTCCTTAATTGTTTTTCCGCTTCAGGATGATCCGGGTCAAAGGCAAGTAGCCTGGTATATTTTGCAGCGGCTTCGTCCCAGAGGTGTTTTTCCATAAATTGATTGGCAGTTTTAAAATAAATGGCAGCTGCCTTGTCGGCCACTTCATCTTCAGTGCTGGGTGGTTTGACAAGATATACTGGTTTATCCTTGCGTACGTTGTGCGCATTTTCACCTTCTCTGGAAATGACAGACACAATATAGGCTATAAAAATAAGCAGGGCACATCCGATGATCCATCTTCTATTTCTTCTGACAAAATTTTGAATTCTGATCAATGTCAGATATCCTATACTTTTCTCTTGCGAAAGACCATCAGCTATAACCAGTTCCCGGGCATTGAGGACTTGTGTTTGAGAAAGGCTTTTAGCCGTTTCCCGTATTTCATTGATGTCGGATTCCCAAGTGTCGTCGGGGCCGCCCATTTCTTTTTCCAGCATCTTATCAATGTCGGATTCTTTAATTTCCATTTCAATTTTTGTCCGGCCTATTATAACCTCATCTCCCTGGGCCAGTTCAGTATCTGTTTCAATTGCCGAATCATTTACCGATACAGGCAAGTCATGGCTAAGAGATTTGATAATAAAATTTCTTTTTTGAAAGTATAATTTTGCATGCTCACCGGAAACCTTGTCATCTTTTAGGACAATTTCACAGTTTTCACCGCTTCCCAAAACATATTCCTTTGATTCCAGTTGAAAATCTCTTGCTTCCTGTTTCGGTTCTTTTATGATTAATTTCAACATATCATTTTATCCCAATTATACTTTATTAAAGTTTTTGGCCATAGTCCTTGCAGACTTCACAAAGTGCATTACTGAGCGGCTTTAAGCGCCTGATTCAATCTGTTGAGGATATCTTTTGCATCAATATGCCTTAAATCCTTTTTGTTTGGAATCAGTCTTAATATCTCTTCTAAAACTTCCTTGGTTTTAAAATAGTTTTTCAGCTTAATCGATTTTTTATATGCAAACATAAGGTCATTGTATCTTGATTCCAGCTCCTTTTGTGCTTTGGCAAGCTGATTTCCTGCTTTCATTAAAAATTCCGGTCTGGGCTTGCACTCTTCGCTGAATGCGACGGCTTCCTTATAATACTGACATGCCAGATAGATGTTGACATCACTGACTGTTTTTTCTTTAAACAACTCTTCACCCATGCTGAAAAGGCGTTTGCCTTCATCCGCATCGCATTTTTCAGGCGTTAAAAATTCAATACGTAAATTTCTTATCGCCCATTTTTCCTTTGCAGGAGGATTTTTTGTATGCTTAAACACCAGAACATTTTCTCCATTTTTGATAATCAGTTTTCTTGGCAGGTGCAGCACCTGCTCATCGGACCAGCTTTTTATAGCCAGTGGAGCGTTGGCAATTTTGGTTCCGTTTAAAATGATGTTTATTTCACCGTCATAATCAACACCACCGACCTCATACAAAAAGTCGATTCTCTCTGATTTGGCCGTAAATTTGAAAATCGCCTGATGCGGACGTGTAGGAATAGATTTTGTGTATCCGTAAACATCGGGAGCCGGAAGAAAGATCGGTTTTTTAGACAGGTTTGGAGGTCCAACAATAATTTCCGGTTCTGAAAATATTTTAAGACCTAATATTACAGCGAAAAATATGATAAAAACGATCAGACTGATTCGCACCGATTTTCTTTTTAAGAGGGACATCACACCCTTTCCGGCAACCTTTTTTTTCTTCTCGCCTTGGGGTGAAACTTCATCAGGGGTCACGTCCCGGTCGGCTGAATCGGTTCCGGCATCTTTTAATTCCAAATATTCCAGTACGACCTTTCCAAGGCTGAATTCATCACGATGCTCCAGTCGTACCTTTTCACCGACCTGGAGGGCAGCTCCATTATAATAGGTTCCGTTTGTACTTTTAAGATCCTGAAGATATACACGACCCCTCTCCACTGTGATCCTGGCATGTTTTCCTGTGATGGATCGGTCATTTAATACAAGATCATTCTCAGCTGCTGTACGGCCTATACTGACAATACTCTGGTCAAATGAAAAAGTCTCCCCCACACTCGGCCCTTTGACGATAACGATTGAAAATCTAGCAGACATAATTTTTTGACTCCTTCCTTGGGGCTCGCACAAAAATAACTTCACATTTTAAGCGCCGATGCATCCCCTCTGGCTATGTTGCGAAAGCTCAGAATATGCTTGATATTCCTTTGTTTTTGCGCCTTGCCAGCCGAGCGTCTCAACACTTAAAATTGCAAATTTATTTCTGCGCGAACCCTCTGGGTATAAAGGAAATTTTATCTCCTATAACGCAGCAATTATTTTTTAGCATGCCCGCCGAAAGTTCCAGTACCCCGGCAGTATTTTGAGGCCCAAAAGCAATCCGAAACGGAACCAGAGATGGTACAACCCGGGTAATCCTGTTATCGTTGTCAATAAATACAACGTCTATCGGAAAGCTCATAAAAAACGTATGTATGGACCGGCATGCAGGGATATACAACCCCTCGCCCCTTTTTATTTCTTTTCGTCCCAGAAGCCCGCGAGTTCTCTGAAAGAATGTGACTGCTTTGCCAATCCTTTTTCCGAGCTCCTTCTGGGTTGTTACGTTTACTGCTGAAAAAACAGGCATTACATACCTTCGGCCATAAACTTTAGCATAATGGGTACCAAAATAATGATAAAGACGGCTGGAAATATGAATAAAATTAAAGGAAACAACATCTTAACCGGTGATTCCTGGGCCAGTTTTTCAGCCTTCTGGAACCGTTCCCTACGACGTATTTCAGACTGTATCCGAAGTACATCTCCTAGAGGAGTTCCCATCTTATCTGCCTGTATCAATGCAGAGGTAAACGATCTGATTTCATAAAGATCCGTACGTTCTGCCAAACCTTCCAGTGCGTCCCTGAGAGAAACACCCAGGCGCAAATCCTGGAGAAATTTTTCAAATTCATCACGCATCGGTCCGGTATCTCCTGTCTTAACGACCCGATCCATGGCGAGAATAAATGTTAAGCCCGCCTCTACAGCAAGTGTCAGAAGGTCCATGTGAAACGGAAGCGACTGAGCAAGGGCTAGTTTTCTTCTGCTGATCATATCATTCAGCCACAGGTTTGGCAGATAATAGCTAATGAGGCCAAATATAATAGGCGCTATGGGATGAATGCCAAAAGCTAAAACGAAATAGCTCCAAAAAGAGCCCCGGCGATGGCGGCAATTTGCTTGAGCGCCAGAAATTCTACTTGTATGAAATGAAAGGGATTTCCAGAAAGAACCAGCTTTTGTTTATATTTCCGGTCAAGCTTTTCAATATTCAACTTCTGGTTAAAAGCGGCCAAAAACTTAATCAGCGGTCGTATTTTTGTGATCAGGGTTGTTTGGTACTGATCTCCCCGGTAATACATCTTCTCCATTTTTTCCGGTTGTAGCCAGTAGACACCTAAAATCAATAAGGTCACAGCTGCTCCACTTGCTATATATATGAGTAGAAGCACGATTTACACCCTTATGGTGGTAATTTTTTTAAGTATGAAAAAACCGGTAATCTGCAATCCAAGCATGACACCGATGCTGATGATACCGATGGCTGATGTAAACATGCGCTGCATGGCAGCCGGATCCATAAAATACATGATTACTCCGATAACCGTGGGCATGAGCCCGACAATAATTCCCTGAAGTTTTCCCTGGGATGTCAGGGCGTCTGTTTTCCCTTTCAGCTTATTGCGCTCTCTGAGCACTTCCGCCATGGAATCAAATATTTCCATCAGGTTACCACCCATCCCATGGACGATATTGATTGAAGTCACCAGAAGGCTTAAATCTTCGCTGGGAATCCTTTTGGCCAGATTCTCCAGCGCTTCTTCAATATTAACCCCCAGCCTGTTTTCTCGTATAACCAACCCGAACTCCTGGGATATCGGTGCCTCCATCTCTTGCTCAAGTGTCTCGATCGCCTGGACCAGATTCATTCCTGAGCGAAGCGCATTGGAAAGCACTAAAAGGCCATCCACTAACTGAGCTTCAAACTGCTGGTAACGTTTTTTCCTCAAATGCGATATGAAAAACCGTGGGGTAAAAAAACCGAATACGCCGAATAAAAGACCGGCAAAAAAGCTTTGCGACACAATTAAACCGATAATAAAGAAAAAACCGGTAATCGCCATGTTCAACAAAAAAAGTTTCCTGGCATCCTGGAAAATATACATTTCGCTTAATGCCTTAGAGGCTTTGTTCATGTAAGTTTTACCGTATCCTTCAAAGCCATCCATGAAAAGTTTTGAAGCTGCCCAGATGAAAAAACTGACAGAAACAAATATAAGACAGTATATGAGTGTTTTTTGAAGCAGATAAGACATTCTTTAATCCTTAGTTGTGGAAAATTTCCATATCAACATCAATTCCTCTGTTCAAAAGGTCGTTAAGGAAATCCGGAATCCAACCTGTGGCGATGAACTGTCCTCTGGTTTTTCCGGAAGCATCAAATCCTTCCTGTTTGAAATAAAAAATATCCTGAAGTATGATTTTATCGTCCTCAATGCCCGTCACTTCGGATACATATGTAATTTTCCTCGATCCGCATGTCAGTCTTGTTTGCTGGACTACAATATCCACAGCTGCAGCAATCTGCTCTCGAATCGCCCGACTGGGAAGGTCTTCACCAGACATCATGACCATGGTTTCCAGTCTAGAGAGCATATCGATGGGGGAATTGGCATGGGCGGTTGTAAGAGAACCGTCATGGCCGGTATTCATTGCCTGCAACATATCGAGGGTCTCACCCCCCCGGCATTCTCCCACAACAATGCGGTCCGGCCTCATTCTCAGCGCATTTTTAACAAGATGTCGTATTTTGATTTCACCCTTTCCTTCGATATTCGGCGGGCGCGATTCCAACCTTACCACATGATCCTGTGACAATTGCAATTCGGCTGCATCCTCTATGGTAACGATACGCTCATCTTCAGGAATAAAAGAACTTAAAATATTTAATGTAGTTGTTTTACCTGACCCTGTCCCTCCTGAAATCACCACGTTTTTTCGGTTTTCCACACAAACCTTGAGGAATTTGGCGATGGACCGGCTGATGGTATTAAATCCCACCAGGTTGTCAACGGTGAAGGGATCTTTGGAAAACTTACGGATGGTAATACAAGGACCATTCAGAGCCATAGGGGGAATAACCGCATTGACTCTGGAGCCGTCTTTCAGCCTGGCATCCACCATGGGTGAGCTTTCATCAATACGCCGTCCGATGGGGCTGACTATCCTGGAAATGATTCCCAGCAAAGACATATCACTGTTGAAGATTTTGGGAGAGAGGATTATCTTTCCACTTTTTTCAACATAGATCTGGTCTTTGCGATTTACCATAATTTCAGTTACAGCCTCATCTTCCATCAGGTCTTCCAGGGGACCCAGCGCCAGCGCTTCATCCAGTATATCCTTAATCAGTATTTCCTGATCAATTTCCCAAAGAACATCCGCTTCAGTTTCGCCCAGAATCTCCCGAACCATTTCATCACATTGGCGACGCAGCTCTATATCATTGATCTTTTTTACATCCAGGCGTCTCAAATCTATGATGTCCAGCAACTGGTTGTGAACGATGGTTTTTAGCTCAATCACCCTGGGGTCTCTGTAATACTCAAGCTCTTCTTCAGGGGTCAGTTTGCTTATCTTTCTTTTTTGTTTATCCTCATCAAGGATTTCCTCTTTAATCTTAAGAAAATATTCACCGATACCGATGATATCATCAAGCTGAACAGGCACGGATTTTAAAACAGGTATTTTTCGTTCATTAATAAAAGTTCCGTGTTTGCTTTTCAGATCGGCAATATAAAAACTGTTGGAACGTTTGTATATTTCGGCATGGTCCCTTGATACACCTGTCCGATCAAGAATCACATCATTTTCCGAGGCTCTTCCGATCTTAAGAACAGATCCTGGAACGGACTCTATTTTAGCCTTTCCTTTCAGGTTCCTGTAAATGGCAATTGCGATCATAGTTTACGCCTGCATGTTTTCCAATTTTTTAAATTAGATTGGGTTTTGTTACAGCTCCTAATCGAGGATGCTGAATCTAAGTTCCTTGTCTTCTTCCTTATACTTTTCCTGCATATTATCAATGAGCTCTTTATTTTTGGGATCCTCAGGAGTAATAACCTGAGGGGTTACAAAAATAACCAGCTCACTTTCGTCTCGCCTGAAATTCCTTGACTTGAAAAGTTCACCCAGGATCGGGATACTTCCAAGGCCCGGTAGTTTATCAACTGATTTTGAATGGGTATTGCTCACCAGTCCGGATAGGGCAATGGTCTGTTTGTTGGAAATATTAATGGACGTTTTGACACGGCTGGTTTGAAAATTCGGTATACCATCGACAAAATCGGCGATGTTGCTGTTTTCCACCTCAATAGATGTTGCCACATTGTCATAATTATCAATAACCGGCGAAATATTCAGGATAAGGCCGTACTTTTTATATTCAACGGTCGAGGAATTTGCAGTGACGATGGGAAGGGCTATTTCGCCGCCTGCCAGAAACTCGGCCTTTTCACCGCTTCGGCATAAGAGCTTCGGTTGGGCCAGAATGCGGCTCCGCTGATTGTTCTTCAGCAGATTGATATTTACACCATAGTTTCCGGTGATGGTGTAAGCACCCGTTAATGGATTGGTATTTCCTCCTCTGAATGTGCTCTCAGCTTCCAACTCCGCACCAAAGCTCATCAGGTTGCCCCACTTTATGCCTACATCGGTCAGGGCTCCTTTATCAATTTCAATAAAATCGACGTTCACAAGAATCATTTTTTTAAGAGCAATCCCGACCTTTAAAAAATTCAACACATCTTTGGCAAAGGCATCAGCAATTACTTTCGCCTGTTTTTTGGCATTTTCATCCGGCACCTCGCCGCTGAGAATGACTCGATTTCCAACCCGGACTGCCTTGGCGGATGGTAGTCCTGCATTTTTAAGCTCATTATTTATCAGCTCAATATTGGTGTCTAAAACTGTTGGGCTCAAGGTTGCCAGACTTATGACCTGGGGATAAAATTTAGAAATTTTTAAAATTTTCTTCATGTCCTCCTCACGCAGGACCATTCCATCAATGATAACGCGCATTCCCAGCGGCTTTATGTCTATTCCTTCGACTCCTTTAAGAAGCCTTTTTAATTCTCCGGTAACTTCCCATGGATCTCTGGCGGACACACGTATCAGTATCGTCCGCTCCCGGTCACCTTCATCCCATACAATCAAATTGGTTTCACCCACACCCATAGCAGTTACAAGTACCTGGTTCGATTTTTCAAGAACCTTAACATCTGCAACGGTAGGGTTTCCCACAGCTATTCTGCTTATGCTGGGAGTGTTTATGGTTTTTTGTTCGCCAAGGGTTAAATTTAATCTTTCTCTAGCCGCCGAAGATGTACAGAATACAACTGACATAAGTCCGACCAGCAATGAAATCCATGCAACTTGAATCCTTTTATCGGATCGGTTCATCTTGCCCCCTGTTAAAATAAAAAATGTGACATTTTGGTATTTGATGGTTTCGCAAAAAGTTAAAAACCACTTTTTAGGAAACTTTTTAAGTTTTAAAAGTCTCATTTAAGCCTGTTTTTCAATAGGCTGTATGAGTACAAAAAAATTACTTGGTGTCGACTTTTCCTCTTTTTATTACCTGAATACGGTCCCTCTTTTCCTGAATATTCCGGCGGAATTCAGCTTTCATAATATCCGTAAAATCCATCTTGGGGATCTCTTTGTGGGTTTCAATATCTTCCGGGTTTCGCAGTACGGAAGCGAGCTTACCCTTTTGTCCGGCAAATACCACCAGCTCCGCTTCTTCTAATGTCACCAGTACGGTTACCGTACTGTAACTGTCACGGAGACCTCCTTCGCCGGCCAGTGTGGTTCCGGTAGCAAGAATGGTAATATTTTGCAGAAGGGTAAGGGTGGCCTCCTCTCCTGTTTCCTGATCCCGAACCGTACAGAGAATATCAATGTGGTCGCCGGGTTTGAGATGTCCGGCCACACCGCTCACCTGGTCCACTGGAACGGTGAGGGCGCGCTCTCCAAGAGTAATGGTTCCGGCCAATCCCTTGTGGCGGAGTTGTTTGATCTCTTCTTCCTGTCCCAGGTCAGTCCAGAGGAGGGTGTCCCCGCGCTTTAAGGGAAAGTTTAAAATCTGTCCGGCAATCAGTTTGACGTCCTTGGGATGTATCGCGTTTCCATGAACATATTTTTCAGGCACATCCCTTTTGGCAACCATGCCCATTTCGAGTACGGTATTTGCTGATACATCCTCGGCCATGACCAATACAGGCACCAAATTCATGCCTTTATACAGTCTCTTTTCCTGCCTTTTGATATAGAAATTGACCAGAAGTACCGCAATGACTCCGCACGCAATAGAGCCGACGATGATCATCAATGCTTTTTTGTTCATATTGACTTCCTTTTCACATCAACTGTTTTTTATTTCCCGGTTTGTTATGGTTGTAATGATTTTTCCTGTGTATTCATCTTCCTGGACATGGATCGTACATTCCCTTCCCTTGCGGGTATAAAACATTGTATTCTGCATCGACTGTTCGTCCATCACCTTTTCAAATATCGGGTCTGTGTTCCATTCTTTCATTCTTGAATGATAAAAAAGGATGGTCCCGATAACGCCTCCTCCTCCTTCGTATGAAACCAGCCTGTCCATGGAAAGCGTATTTTCCTGCTCAATGGAAAATATCCTCCGGCTGCCGGGATAGCGCGGGACGTCAGGGATGTCTTTTCCGGCCATATCTCCATTGGCGTCCGGGAAAAAACTGTTAAGATTAAAATCCCGATCCGTCCACACATTGATAATTCGGGCATCTTGACTGCCGGGGTTTTTCAAGGCAATGACGATTCTGCCGGTACCTATTGTGCCAAGCTTACCGGTTTCAGCCACCTTTTCAAATGCCTTGAGTATCTTTTCATCACCCAGCAGCATGTCCGGATCATGAAACTCCAATGCTCCCAGCATACCAAAGTCATCTCTTTCCACACGAAAATGCTGGTTCGATCTTAAACAATCGAGTAATTTATTGATTTGAATCGCACATGTCTTTAATTCTTTATCTCCAATTTTTTTTATAATACCCGCTTCAATCTTTTTAACAGGCTGTGGCGGAAATTGTTTAACATAAAAATCCAGGATTTTAGAAATATCATCTTTACTTTTCCCCAAGGTAATGTATGACGTACTCCCGTTTACAATTATTTTCCTGGGGTCTGAGGTGTTCTGGTCGTCAAACAGGTATCCCGGTATTGATCGGGTATAAGATATAATACGCTCAAACACCTTGGCTTCAGCATTGTTTTCACCGGGCCCGTATATCTGGCCGAACCAGATCACGGCAAGGCCGATCACAACGATAATCAAGACCTTCACCGGTCTGCAGGATAATAATGCTATAAGTTTCATTTTCATTCCAGTAAAATGATTACATCAAGAACCCGGATTGTCCTCCTCATCAACATGTAAATCCATCAAGTTCTCTAAAATTTTAAAAATATTATCTAGCTGTAACAACTGCCATATAAAGCTAAACATGTCATGCACCTTTGAATTGCAGCCGTCCCATCCGTTTGCCGTGACATAATGTGACGATTCTATCTTATAATTGGTCGTATGCATATCACTTAAATCCAATGCTCCCAGCTTGGGGGAGACTTCGTATTGAACTTTCAAGGAAAATATATTCGCTTTTTCGTCCGTCATTACCGTGTTTATAGTATCAAGTCCTTTGCCGGCTATCGCGTTAAACCAACCTCCGAGGCTACTAAAATCAGAAGGTACTTTTTGGGAGGTCACATACAGACCGGTATTCTTTTTGTCGAAAAAGTGTTTGGCAATATTCTTTTTAGCCTGTTCGACTGTCTGTTCTCCCCTGGCAAAATTCCAGGTGCCGTATCTTGCCGCGGCAAGTGTTTTGTGTTTGACAAGATATACGTTGCCAATATACATGCCTGCCCAGAGAAGAAGAACCACCGTAGGGAGAGCCACGGCAAATTCAACCATGGATTGACCGTGCGCATTTCGGATAAGAGACGATATCCGGTTTTTTACCAGTTTATAAAATTCCATTTTAATGAACAAGCCCCTGGCCAATACCTTTATCAAACAGTTTCTTAATACTCGAAGGAAGCAAACCTGAAATATCTCTGCCCAAAAATTTTATATTCAGATCATTGAGTTTACACGGTTTCAAACGCACATGCCAGTCCTGGTTAAACATATCCGCCTTGGTGGGGTTATATATTTCCGCCTGTGCAACCGCCCATGTAAGATCAGCTAAAATGGTGCTGGTGCCGAAAGACTCGCCACCCTTTCTAAACTGTCCTAAGGGAAGCTTGTCTGACGTGTTCTTGGAAACAATGACTGTAAATTTCGTATCCTTTTCCCAATCATCCTCAAGAATATAGGGTACCGCCTCTTTGGATGTATTCTGCTGCTTTACCTTCTTTTTTTTGCCTTTGTATGTACAGCTTTTAAGTACCCATTTGGTTTCATAGCATCTATCGTCTATCTTTTCTTTGCAGGTGACGGTACACGGTTTATTATTTAATTTAGATTTATCCTTAATTTTTGACGGTGAGCTGCACGGATATTTGCCTTTAGGCGCCTGTCCGGCATCCACTGATGAGCCTATTGCATTAAAAGGAAAATCACAGTTGCGTTCCACCTTTTCTCCTCTCCAATAGGGTTTGCCCTTGTTTTTATCACATTCACTGCAACTTGTGGTAGATTCTGTGGAGGCATGTTTTCCTCCTCCGCATAACTCCAATTTCGTTAATTCTACCATACTTTCCCAGAATACAGCCGGGGGGGGTATCACTCATGCAAATCCGGCCGTCCATGCGAGGGAAAATGCCGTTCGGACTTTCATCGGGATTATGGGAATTTTCATGCCCAGGGCACTATCCCAGCATAAAAAGTTTTTATATCCAGGTCCTCCCTTGGTGGTTGGGGGACAGAGATCCTTAAAAACACCCTTCTTTACCGGCAGACCACTGCCCGGGTCGGCGGGAAATAGGATCGCGGTAAACCTAAAATTAACAGGTGCCGGCACTCTTAAAAGAGGATCCGCCCCGTTTAATTCAGCAATTCGGTTGGCTTCGTACGCGGCAATCACAGGAGCAGATCGTTTTATACCCAATTCAAACTTTTGAAGAACCTTCATGACCTTCCATAAGCCTTTGTCCTTTTTGGTCAGTTTTTTCATCAGGTTATTCATTTTTTCGGCTATCTTCAACGATATTTTTTCAACTAATAATTCCAGGCATTTTTTCCATACTTCGCCGGCAATGCCTATTGCCGGGCAGGGAGGGCAATACGGAATTTTTCCAATAGCGATCATGGCCTCGGCCGCCACCTTGTTTGCTGCTACTGCAGCTTTTGTTGCAATGTACGTTTTGTCAAAAGCTTTAAAAAATATAATAAATGCCAGGCATTCGGTCATTCCCACATTAAGGATGCTGATCATATTCATACCCCGGGCATTCCAAATTCCACCTGCCATGACAGAGGCATCCGCTGCATTCTGCAATTCAACCTTTGCCGTGACACGGTCACCCACGTTGATCACCAGGGCAAAAAAACAGACCAGTGCAAACATGACAATGGCGAGAAAAACCAGAGTCTGACCCCCCTGGTCGTCATGGCCTGATTTTAATCGTTTGTAAATGTGTCTCATCATATCGGGTTGAAAGTCACGGGTTTTGGGTTATGAAAAAGGATTATTTCCGATTAACAACACACAATCCGTAACGCGAAACAATTGCACCATTTATTAACAGCATTTTTTAGTTTTCACCTTGCCTGCAGCCGGAAGTGTACAGCTTGCTTTAAACGTAAATAAGAATAACTTACCTTTTTTTTTGCAATCGCGTTTCCACATTTCATAAAAAAGTCTGTTTGCAAGGGGAATCCCCATGACATAGTCATATGTCACTTCAGCGGTAATATCCTGGTGAGGAGTCTTCGCATCGAGTGTAGCGGGTTTAACATTCACCGACACATTTGAACGGGCCATATAATACCGCCGGGCCAGGTCAAAATTTATTCCTGTAGCGCCTTCTACCATGTCTTCGATGGGTTTTATAAATTTCTCAGTCGACCCACCAAAACCCTTCATGGGTGAAATGGACCAGCATGCGATGATAGCGGCACGCTTTGCCTTTTTTTTAGCCTCTGCATGACCGCTATCTGGAAAAAAAACGATGGCACTCCTTGCGGCACAGTAAGCGGCATAGTTAACCACCTGCCTGGCGGACAGGAGTAAAAAAGCCTGCATAATGATAAGGCACAGCAAAAACACCACGGGAAAAACAACGGCAAACTCCACCATTGCCTGCCCGTTTTCATCTTTTCTCAGCTTTTTTCCTGAAATTGTAATTTGCATTATCTAACTTTGATAAACTTGCAAAAAGTCTGATTTAAACGGTAAAAAGAGCCCATACACTTCCTAAAGAAATGGCCACACCATAAGGTAAATACATGCGTTCTTCCGGTTTCTGATCTCTTTGTGCTTTTACAGGATGTCGTAAAAATGTGAACAAATTCTTAAAAGTGCTCAGCAACCTTCCTTTCCAGATCAATAAGGCAAATGCCATAACTCCACCGATCAGCCCGGTATAAAACATGGTCCACAGAACAAATACGGTCCCTTTAAGCGCACCGATGGCACCTAAAAGTTTTACATCTCCAGCCCCGATTCCACCGGCTAAAAAGATAATAAACAAAAGAGCCAGACCGGTGAAAAGACCGGCAAGACTCATCAGGATTCCATGTCCCCCTCCGGCTGCATAGCCCAGGATCAGACCCAGGGCCATTGAAGGGTATGTCTGCATGTTATAAATGTTTTTTTTTAAGATATCAGTGATAAATGAAGTCAGAGCGAGTAAAATAAGAATGAGGTTGATGGCCAAATTTATATTGGAGATGTGAAAAAAGTGATCTGGCGGCATTAGGTTTTCCTGTAGTGCTGATTTACAGTTATTAAGGATTCGTTCATATAAGCTTAACCTCCGAGAACAAATTTACATTTTTGATGTCGAGTCGCCTGCATGACAATGCGCGAGGAGGGAGAATAGCCGGCCTTTTTAACCGACGATAAGCGCAATCATGCAGGATAAATGGGCACAATAAAATATGAAGTTACTTTTAAGCGTTCCCTATGGAATCGGAAGACTTACCATGTTCGCTATCAGAGAATAATAATCATTTAGCTTTGAAATAATTTCCTTGTTGAAAAACAGGGCAACGGCCACAATCATGGCAGAAAGGATCGCAAACTCGGTCATTGCCTGCCCTCTGCTCTGCCTGAGCAGCTTTAGGATGCTGGCTGGTATGAGTTTTTTAATAGACCTGCATTTCATGTATGACAACCCGTTACGTTCAAATGTTTTCAAATGAAGATATTCTCGGACAGGTTCATCAGCACATATCAGTTTTCAAATTCCTTCACCGTGATATCTTTTTCCCTTTGTTTGGTTGTATCTATCGTTTTCGAACTCTTTTTGGTTTCTCCTCCCAGCTGGCCGCTAATTGCGCCAACGACTTCACGGATCTGTTTGCCGAACAAGGTATATATACCGATTGCCGCAATGGCAATAAGGGCGACAATAATAATATATTCAGTCATCCCTTGTCCGTTTTTTCCTTTTACCAGCCTGGCCAATTTTTGCATTACCATTTGTTTTTCCCTCCTTGCTAATCAGTTGCTTTCAAGCGAAAATTAAAAATAGAGTTTTTATATCGACGATTGACTTTATCTTTGATAGTATGAAAATAAAAAAGATATCCTATAATTAACAGGCGTATTTGTCAAGGTTTAAGTTGGCATAGTTTACGCGGATTTTGACAAATAGGACTTGGGTGGATGAATAAAACTTTAGGTAAATTTCAAATGCGTGATCCGTCAAGGGAAAACAGGTTTAAGAATACTGAGTCGGTTTTATTATGGCTTGAATCAAAAAGGGAAACCAGCAGTCTTTCGGTTAAAACGATTCCCCTTGAAATGCTTGATCAATGGCGCTTTAATGAGGAGACGAATAATCTTTTTCATGAATCAGGGAAGTATTTCAATATTGGAGGAATTAGAGTTTCCACAAATTTCGGTTTTATAAAGAGTTGGGACCAGCCGATTATATATCAGTCTGAAGTCGGAATTTTGGGGATTATAGCCAGAAAGTTCAAAGGAGTTCAACATTTTCTCATGCAGGCCAAAGCAGAGCCTGGAAACCCGAATATTGTACAGCTGGCACCAACTGTCCAGGCAACGGAGAGCAACTATACCCAGGTGCATAGAGGCAGAACGCCGCTGTACCTCGAATATTTTTTGAATCATACAAATTCCAAAATACTGGTTGATCAGCTCCAGACAGGGCAGGGTGCTCGTTTCTTTAAAAAGAAAAATCGCAATATGATTGTAGAGGTAAATGAAGATATCAAATCCCATGAATTGTTTTGCTGGCTGACTTTATGGCAACTTAAAGAATTGCTTGCAGTGGATAACTTGGTGAATGTTGAAGCACGTTCAGTGCTCGCGTGTATGCCGATGGAAGAAATCCGTTATTTTTTTTCCAGAAAACCGGTGAAGGCAAAGACAAAAAGCAATGAACATTTTATTTCAAAAAGAGATTTATCTGGATCGGCACCCAAAGCAGGGGATGTTTATCTAAGCAGGGACCTGATCATTGAGTGGATCAATAAGATGAAAAAGATTTATACCCTTGACACAAAAAGGATTCCTTTAAACAAAACATCACGGTGGAAGAAAACGGATTTTATGATTGCACATGAATCAAAGAAGTTTTTTTCTATTATAGCGGTATCGATCAATGTGGACTCCCGCGAAATCAACCATTGGACACAGCCGCTTTTAGCATCAGAGACCTGTGGCATTGCCGGTTTTATTGTCAAAAAGATCAAAAACATATTCCATTTCCTGGTTCAGGCCAAAGTGGAAGCGGGAAATTTTGACGTCATTGAATTGGCACCGACGATACAATCTTCTTCGACCGAAGACATGGCACAGGAAAAATCTCCCTTTCTCGATTTTTTTATACATGCCGAACCTGACCAGGTAAAATATTCTACCATCCAATCCGAAGAGGGCGGAAGATTTTATTGTCTGCAAAACAGGTACATGATTATCGAAGTGGATGAGACAGAATTAAACAGGATTCCCGAAAACTACATGTGGATCACTTTAGGCCAGATAATGGAGCTTGTAAAATACGGGTATTTTAATATCTATGCCAGAAGTTTGCTGGCCTGTGCTTTTATTGGATAAAGAAAATGACAATCAAGGTATGGAATTATATTAGAGAGTATGAAGATGAAAAAGATGAAATTTTCACTGCGATTGAGCATGTGCTCGATTCCGGCACACTGATACTCGGAGAGAATGTGAGTAAATTTGAAAAAGAATTTTCTGCTTACTGCGGTGTTCAATACGGTGTAGGCGTGGGAAATGGAACCGATGCCTTGTTTTTAAGTCTGAAAGCGTTAGATATCGGCCCGGGTGACGAAGTTATAACCGTACCCAATACAGCGGTCCCAACAGTTTCAGCCATTGTTTCAACCGGTGCCGTGGCAAAATTCGTTGACGTGGAACCCAAAGCGTATCTCATGGACACGGCAAAAATCAAAGAAGCGATAACAGACAAAACAAAGTGCATAGTACCTGTCCATCTTTTCGGTCAATGTGTAGATATGGATAAGGTCGAAGAAACAGCTGAAAAATATGGATTGTATGTAGTAGAGGACTGCGCCCAGAGCCATGGGGCAAAATTTCGCAGCAAAACAGCAGGCTCCATGTCGGATATGGCGGCTTTTTCTTTTTATCCGACTAAAGTTTTAGGATGTTTCGGCGACGCTGGCATGGTTATCACAGACGATAAAAATCTATATGAAAGACTGAAACGACTTCGATTTTACGGCATGGAAGAATCCTATTATTCAAAAGAACACGGATACAATTCAAGGCTGGATGAGCTGCAGGCAGCGATCCTGTTAAACAAACTGTCCCGCCTTGATGAATATATCTCAAAACGGCGAAATCTGGCCCTGCAATACGGTAAACTACTGGCCAAAACCGGATTGATACTTCCCGAAATTATAAAGGGGAACAAACATGTCTTTTATCTGTATGTTGTTCGACATCCTCACAGAGATAAGATCATTTCCGAATTAAGAAAAAAAGGTATAGCCCTTAACATCAGCTATCCGTGGCCGGTTCATTTAATGCCGGCTTATGGATACCTAGGATATGAAGAGGGAGACTTTCCTAATGCAGAAAATGCAGCGCGGGAAATCTTTTCCCTGCCGATGTACCCCTCTCTGACAAACGAGGAGCAGGAGATGGTCGTGAAAGCATTGATGGAGATTTTATCAGATATTAATAAAAATGATTGATAAAAAAAACATTCTTATTTCAATTGTGATTCCGGTATATAACAGCGAAAAGACCATATCAAAATTGGCCGACCAACTCGTGGAAGTATTGGAGCAAAAGTACGGTTTTGAAATTATACTAGTCAATGACTGTTCAACAGACAAATCGGAAGATGTGTGCCTATACCTATATAAAAAGTACAGAAAAATGGTGCGATTTTTTTCATTAGCTGAAAATGTTGGAGAACACAATGCGGTTATGGCAGGACTTAATCAGGCCAGAGGCGACTATGCCGTCATAATGGATGATGATTTTCAAAATCCGGTGAGCGACACTGTGCGATTGATTCAGACAGCAGTGCAAAACAACTTCGATGTGATTTATACTTTTAGTGAAAAATCTCAGCGGCCATTATTTAGAAGACTGGGAAGCTGGTTTGCCAATAAAACGGCAGATATTGTGTTAAAAAAACCTGCCGATTTATATCTTTCAAGTTTTAAAATAATCAACCGGTTTACGATAGATAAAATAAAAAAATACAAGCTGCCATTTGCTTACATAGACGGATTGATCCTGAAAACTACCGATAATATCGGAAAGATAAAGGTCGAACAGTATAAACGCAGGGAAGGCCAATCGGGTTATTCCTTAAGGAAACTCTTCACCCTTTGGTTAAACATGGTTTTTAGTTTTTCAGCTCCACCTTCAGCAGTTGCTTCAAGGCTGCTTACTACACAAGGCAAGGGACAACAGTTCATCATAAGGAAAGCTTATGAAACAGCCCCAAATTATCAAGAGGGTCAAAAAGACGTTCAAAAATAAGATATTAAAAAAAAACAGAGTATATATTATTACTGTCGCGGTCATCCTGATGGCGATAACGGCTGGTGTTGTCAACTGTCTGAATGAGATTAAATATCTGCAATTATTGGGCGGAACAGATGATATTATCCTGTTTGAAAATAATTTTGAACGCATTAGGCGCATACTGCCCCCCTCCGGAGTAATCGGATATTATTCAGATAAAAAATACGATGCCAGAACGTTTAGTCTAACCCGTTATACTCTATCACCCAGGATAGTTGTCCAGAATGTTGAGCATCCATTTGTAATCGGTAATTTCAGCGAGTTTACAGATCCAAAGGAATTTGCCAAAGCCCACAATCTATCAATTGTGGAAATGGTTAATAAGAATATTGTGCTTTTTAGGAAAGGCGGCAAATGATGCTGGTTCTGATATCGCTGGCTGTACCGATTGCAACAGCCTTTATGATAATCAACCTGGTATGGCCTAAAAAAGAGTCATTTCATGCAGAATTTGCGGTTAAAACCTGTCTGTCCGTCGGTCTGGGGCTGGGGCTTTCCTCCTGGCTTTTCTTTGTGTGCCTTGTCCTTTTCGGTTCCGCGAAAAAATATTTCATCTGGTTTGACCTTATATTACTTATAATCTGTTTTATCCTCTTTTTATATAAAAGAAAGAACGCCCTTCATTCTAATCTGGAACCCGAATCGATATCACCAGATAGGAAATGGTTTCACTCTTATTTGTATGCCGGTTTGATTGTCTTGTCCTTAATTGCCACTATTTCATTTGTTCTCAGACTGTTAAACGATCCTCATGGAAGCTGGGATGCCTGGAACATATATAATCTGGGGGCAAGGTTCATCTACAGGGGTGCTGCCCATTGGACCACCGCATTTTCCAATCCTCATGGCTGGTCGCTTCCTGATTATCCTTTATTCATTCAAGGGAATGTGGCAAGGATCTGGAGCTATGCGGGGTATGAAACCCTTATGGCTGCAGTGTTGCAGGCATTTCTTTTTGCATTTGCCACTGTCATACTGATGGTTTTTTCACTTTTAAGGCTGCAGAACAGAAATCAGGGTTTGATGGCAGGCATGGTATTGCTCGGGACCCCGTTTTTCATTTACAGCGGTGCGTCACTGGTTGCTGACGTACCGGTTGGATTTTTTATTCTTGCAACGGTTGTCCTGTATTGCTTTATAGACGAAAGGTCGGAGGAGAGACCAGGACTTGTTCTCATATGCGGGACCTTGACAGGATTATCTGCCTGGACAAAAAATGAGGGATTTCTTTTAATCATATCCGTTTTCCTTGCCCGTTTTATTGTTGTTACACGGCAAAAGGGTTTTGAGACGTTTTTTAAAGAGGCATTATTATTTTCAGCCGGGTTGACACCGGTATTAATCGTTATTGCTTATTTTAAATTCCAACTGGCTTCTCCAAACGTTTCGTATCTGAAAGACCAACTGGCATCACCAATAACTTTTATTTTCAATCAGGAGTTAAGTGTCTTTTTTAATAGTCTGACCGATATTTCAAAATATTTAATGATCGGTAAGACATTTGTGGTCAAGTTTTTTGAACTGGTAAAATGGATGTTAATTGTATTCCCTGCATGTATCCTGCTTATGGGACGGTCAGATAAAAAGCAGAATAATTCGGGTATATATACGACCCTTATGATATTGACGTTTATGATTTGCGGATACTTTACCGCGTTCTTGGTTTATCCTCTTGATAATTTAGCCTGGCTATTAGAGACAACAGCTAAACGGCTTCTATTACAAGTACTGCCGAGTTTGATATTCGTTTTTTTTCTTATCATTGCCGCACCGGAAGAAACGGCTTAGGTGCGAACCCAATCCTTTATTCTGTTTCTCATAAATATATTCTGTTTTAAACGATGAAAAACTCGTATATTTAAGATCGTAAAGAAAGAACAGACCGAGAATATTATAATTGATTTGAGTATCAGAAATAATACTATCAAATTGGCAATA
>CAJHXW010000318.1_pt1 | contig 26844 bp, 31 predicted proteins | sample 9198581 | NCBI WGS metagenome assembly CAJHXW01 (sample SAMEA7708328, study PRJEB35096) | sediment metagenome | biome: marine neritic benthic zone biome [ENVO:01000025]; feature: sediment [ENVO:00002007]; material: shallow marine sediment [ENVO:03000034] sea grass bed [ENVO_01000059] ...
CGACATATTCGAAACCAAGCTCATCACGAGGGAAGGGAACCTGCGGGACATGCTCATTAGTGCCCGCATGCTGAACGTTCCCGGCAAAAATCAGTTCATGTCGATAATGACCGATATAACCGAAAGAAAGCAGGCAGAGCAGGAGCGGCTAGCCAATGTACATTTTTTTGAGAGCATGGATCGAGTCAATCGAGCTATACAGGGAACGAATGATCTTGAGCAGATGATGAGTGATGTGCTTGATGTCGTGCTTTCAGTTTTCGAGTGTGACCGGGCTAGCCTGGTCTATCCATGCGACCCGAAGGCGGCTACGTGGCAAGCCCCGATGGAGCGTTTTCGCGCGCCCTATAAGGGGGTGTTGGCGCTGGGACTCCAAGTGCCCATGGACGACGAGGTCGCCTGGTGCCACCGGCTGTTGCGCTCCTCGGACGGCCCGGTGCCTTTCGGATCGGAATACGAGTACAAGATGCCGGATGGTGTTGAGGAACGGTTTGAGATCCGGTCGCAACTTGGCATGGCCATCTATCCCAAGGATGGCAGTCCTTGGATGTTCGTTATCCATCAGTGTTCGCACTCTCGCCTCTGGCAGGAGAGAGATATACGGCTTTTTCAGGAAATTGGCAGGCGGCTGGCGGATGCCCTGACCAGTTTATTAATGTACCGCAACTTGGAAGAGAGCGAGCAACGGTATCGCATGGTTTTTGAGAATTCACCAGTTTCTATCTGGGAGGAGGATCTCTCCGAAGTGAAAAAACTGCTTACCGGCTTGACAAAGAAAAAGGTCAACGATATCGAGACCTATTTCGCTCAACATCCAGAGGTCGTCCGGCAGTGCGCGGACCTTGTTAAAATTGTCGACGTGAACCGGGTTGCTGTGAAGATGCACAGTGCGGAGAATAAGGCAGAGCTATTGGCAGGCCTGGTCAACACCTTTACACCGGAGTCTTTCGATACGTTCCGACAGGAGTTGATCTGTCTTTGGAACGGATGTACCGAAATGGCCAGCGATTCAGTTGTCAAGACGCTTGTGGGAGACCGCCGGAACGTGACCGTCTATTTCTCCGTGTGCCCCGGCTACGAGGAGACATTGTCTAAAGTTATCGTTTCGCTCACTGATATTACCGAGCGCAAGAGATTGGAAGAAGAGCTCTTAAGGGTTCAAAAGCTTGAATCCGTGGGGCTGCTTGCCGGGGGTATCGCCCATGATTTCAACAATATTCTGACAGTGATTCTCGGCAATGTTTCCATGGCAAAGATGCAGGTGGCATCGGAGGATGAAATATTTAAGATGTTAAGCGAAGCCGAGATAGCTTCCGTTAGGGCTCAGGCACTGACTAAACAGTTACTCACCTTTGCCAAAGGAGGAGCGCCGGTAAAGGAGACCGCCTCCATTAAAGATCTCCTTAAAGAATCGTCTTCCTTTGCGTTGCATGGTTCGAAATCCACGTGTGAGTTTTCCATAGCAGAAGACCTCTGGCCGGTAGATATAGACGTCGGGCAGATGAGCCAGGTCATCAACAATATTATGATCAATGCAAACCAGGCCATGCCGGGGGGCGGGATCATTCAGGTTGCAGCGGAGAATTTAATAATAGAAGACGCGCTTGGCTTACCGGTTAAACCGGGCAGATACATCAAGATATCCATCACGGATCAGGGGGTTGGCATACTCGAAAAGCATCTTTTACATATATTTGATCCTTATTTTACGACCAAGCATGAAGGGAGTGGCTTTGGACTTGCCATAACCTATTCCATTGCCAAGAAGCACGATGGACACATTACAGTAGAATCTGAGGTAGGGGTTGGTACAACATTTCACATCTATTTGCCTGCTTCCGACAAAGCAGTCCCTGAAAAAGAAGAAGTTAAGCTAATAAAAGGCCAGGGCAGGATTCTGGTGATGGACGACGAAGCTTTTTTAAGGAATATAGTCGGAAGAATGCTGGAAAAATTGGGCTATGAATCTGAATTTGCAAAGAATGGTTCAGAAGCAATTGAGATGTACAAAAGAGCCAAAGAAGCTGATAAGCCCTATGTCGCCGTTATCCTGGATTTGACCATCCCTGGAGGGATGGGAGGAAAAGAAGCCATAAAGAACCTACTGAAGATAGATCCTGAAATTAAAGCCATCGTTTCCAGCGGTTATTCAGATGACCCGGTCCTGGCAAATTCTGAGGAATACGGCTTTAAAGGTATGATACCCAAACCATTTGAATACCGAGTTTTAGGCAAAGTTTTACAAGAAGTGCTGAAGGGTGAATAAGATTGATTGTTTGTCTATCTTTCCTGCCTTCTATAGTAGTTAGAAAATAATGGCACAAGCTATAAAGCATAAAAAACGAGTACTTTTCGTTTTGATGTCACTCTGTTTCATTATCGCAATCCTTTTTGCAGTATTAGATAAATATGCATATTACAAAAGCCTTAAAGGTAAATATTCAATAACAGTTTACAGAGTTCCCATGTTGATTTCCTCTATAGGTGGAGGTTCTGATGCACCCGGATTTATAATTCTATTTAATAAATTCGGTATACCAATCAGGATTTGTTCAGTGGATATGGTTCAAAATGTGAGTTTGCCTAAATGGCGTGAAGATAGCGACCATATGAAATTGGTTTTTGAATGGAACTTAAAGTGATACGCTAATCAGATACTGTGCCTGTCCCCTGCCTTTGCGCGGCCCTCTTAGATAAGTGCCACCGTTAGACAAAGAGCATCTAACAAAGATTTTGCAACATAAAAAACCAAACTCGCTCAAAAGCAACGGAGAGCGGACAATTGAGAGTGAACTAATCAGAAAGAAGAAAGATGAATGAAATCAACCGGTTTATTGCTGATAGACATACAGAACGATTATTTTCCAAATGGCAAAATGGAATTGAAAGGAAGTGAACAAGCAGGACGCATCGCAGGTCAATTGCTGTCGTTTTTCCGTAAACACGGTCAACCGGTTATACACATTCAACATATCTCGCTGCAAGAAGGAGCACCCTTTTTCCATCCCGATACAGCCGGCGTAGAAATTCATACCAGTGTTAAGCCAACAGATGATGAGATAATAATTCAAAAGCATTTTCCAAATAGCTTTCGGAAAACAGATTTGTTGTTACATTCATGGATCTGACACCTTCCAAAATTCCTTTCAGGCATCATGTTTTGCCTTGCTCACATCCACTCCAGTCAATAATAGCCTGTTTTGATGAATATATTCTTTACGTTTTTTGTGATCTCTGCCATAATCTCACGGACTCATGGCATACCTCATTTATTTTTTTTGTTAATTCAGAGGTATACCTTATCTTAACAAAACTTAAAACTCGCAATCCGAGATCTTTATGAGGGCTTGCAAGGAAAATTTGCAAAAGTAAATATAAGAAAGGGCATCGTTATGACAAAGCACTCCCATCTTTTTGTAGAAACGTTTGACGGCTTTTCGGGGTTTGGTCTGGACAGACAAACCAATGAGAATACAGTGCAACTTTACCTACAAAAGTTTTCGGATGACCATTTAATGAAAACAATTCTAAACCGGATGACCGATGACGATTTAACTGAGTTATTTGAGATTACAAGTAAAATGATGAAAAAATATCTGACTGAGGTTGAATATCATCAATTATTTCTAAAAGATGAAGAACGATGAATCACAAAAGCTCTTTTTAATTTCACATTTATACGACCGCATAGCCTAAAACCTGCTTCTATTTAATAATCTGACATGTGAAAGGAAAGATGGAAAACTGCACTAAGTGTAATAAAGAGATCAAAGATGGTGATGAGAAAGAGTTCCATACAAAAATATTGTGTGAGGATTGTTATATTGATGAGGTCACGCCAAAGATGCCAAAGGCGCACTATGATAACGACGTTGAATTTATGCAAAGGCTGAAAGACACATATCCAGTGCAAAAGCAGCAATATCACTGATTTATTTTTCAAGCATGGATTACTAATTCTAAGAGACATTGTTTATAATTGGATTTAATTGAGATAATAATCATTGCCATCGGTTTAGCAATGGATGCTTCCGCGGTCTCGCTTGTGGCAGCAGCATCTGGTTTCGCAAAGGATTCACGTTCCATATTTCGTTTAGCTTTCCATTTCGGTCTATTCCAATTTCTCATGCCTGTTGTGGGTTGGCTATTGGGTGTAAGTTTCGTTTCATATTTTTCAGCATTTGATCACTGGATTGCTTTTGGGCTTTTAAGTTTTGTTGGAGGCCGGATGGTTCTTTCTGGATTGAATCCAAGGGTGGAAAGTTATCCAAATGACCCTTCCCGAGGGTTCACCTTAGTCATGTTGAGTGTGGCGACTAGTATTGATGCCCTGGCAATTGGATTAAGTTTAGCAATGCTGGATGTTAATATTTGGTATCCAAGTGTAATTATTGGAATTGTTACGGGATTTCTTGCGTTGTTTTCAATTATGATTGGAAAAAAAGTGGGCGCACTCATAGGCAAACGTATGGAAATATTTGGCGGGTGTATTCTAATCATTATTGGTATTCGTATTTTAGTAACCCATCTGTTTTAGTATCGTTGCGCAATTAAGGCCAAGCATATCGCTCGTTTAAGGCAGTCGATTCCGGGCAGGTATTCTCAGAGGTTAAAACACGCATGATGCCCAGGCGTTATACTTTTTATCAAGGATGAGGTGTGGTAAAAAAGTTGATTTTGCTAACTAGGATTCTTCTTGCTTGCACCACTTTATTTCCATGCATGTTTCTTCACCGATAACGACATTATCCAAACTCTTCGGCATGGAAAAAGAATCTTGTGATTTTGGAATCCTTACTGCCATGATTTCACCATAATTCTGTGGATAGAGCGGATTTTTTTCAGAATCGGCATATCCATCAGGATGATTCGGCATAAGCGTTGTGTAATCATATTTATCTTTTGCACCAAAGGTGTGCAGCATTTCATGGGTAATGATAATATTGGTATAATCTTGAGCTTTACTGTTCGGAGATGTATTTACGATCCCCATTAGCCCTTTTCTCAACCCCACGGATATTTCCATTTGTGGGACAGTGTTTTCTATCGTCTTGTAGATCACATACACCCTGATATCTAAAGAATTTTCATATGTGTTATGTCTGAACGCCCAGTACCTCATTTTCAGACTCCACCACATGACAAAAAAAGGATTTCTTTTTTTAGGGGGTTCGGGAGGAAGTGTCTTGATTTCTGGTGCAAGATGAACCCTCACAGGTTTTTCAAGCTGAAACTCATATCTTGCCGATTCTTCCATCATAAAAGTTTCAATCGGACGAAAATATTCCGCATCAAGCTCACTGATAAATTCTTCTGCCTGTTCGGATTGGTCTCCGTTTATGGGGTATATCACGACATCCAGTGTTTTCTCCCACCCGGCAATACGCGAAGTTGTCCATGCGGTAAAAATAGCGACTGCAAAAAACACCAAAACAAGTAAGCCAATTCTGGTCATCTTGAGAATTTTGCGTAAATCATAACGCTTTTTATTCTTCATTGAACTTATCATGCCGATCATTTTTGCCTTTTCAACGGCTTGTTCCAGTTCTTTTGAAATTTCAGAAGGGGCTTCTGGCTTTGTTTCCTCCGCTTCATCTTTCTCGAAAAATTTAGAGAAAACGATACCACATTGCGAACACTCCGGGGAGGATAACTGCTGGAATCCGCATTGCGGGCAGATGATAAATTGCTCTGGTGGTTTCTCAGTCTCTGTTTGGCCGTAAGTGCTTTCCTCCATTACCAAATTATTTAGATCCTTCTGCTCAGGGACCTCTTGTATTTCACATAATGCACCCGTTTTTTCGAAAATGGTCTTAAATTTATCAGCTGTTTGGCGGTCAATATTTTTCTTAATAACAATAGGTTTTCCAGAAAACAGCAAATCAATGCTTTTCGCATCTTTTTTCACTAACCCGGAAAGGTTCTTCTTGACTACTTCAATATCCCATCCTAAGTTTATTTTGCCATAAAAAACGATATTGTATTTTTTATTCATATCTTCCCGATGTATTCAAATTGAACCAGCTGATTCATATCGGTTTATATACCAATTTTGGGTGTTGCCCCAGTCAGCTTGGCGATTAAATGTGGAAAGCAATCATTATTATGTTTTATTAATTCCAATAAATCCTGCTATCATTAACGCTATTCCAAGAATATAAAAATGTCTACCATTATCGATAAAATAATGTCTTGCAATAAGCAGCACAATTCCAGCCATTACTATGAAACAAAAAATATTTCTCAAGCTATCTTTAATCTTAATATTTTTAACTGATTTTTTCAATATTGATTTAAATGGCATAAATATAGTTGTCAAAAAAAAAGAAACAGTGATTCAGGAAAAGCACGACAGGCATCATGAGAGTAAGATGTCAGAAATCAGGCTCTGTTTTGCTCATATTCACTCCTACTAATAAAAGTTCGCTTTGATGAATATATTCTTTACGTTTTTTCTGATTTTTACCATAATCTTTGACTCTCATGGCCTACTTTCTTTATATCCTTGCTTAATTTAAAATTAATCCAAAAGGCATGCATTACTTAAAAAAAGTATTGAACAAAGTAATAAGGCATTTTTAAAAAAAGGAGGAAAGGTATGAAATATATCGTGAAAGTTTTTATAATACTGCTTGTTGTAGCTATTGCCAGTGCTTCTGGTGCCAGTACTTCTGGAAAGACAATATCTTACCTGGTTGATGGAAAAAATTTTGAAGGATATTTTATCAGCCCTTCTCCCAAAGCACCTCTGATATTGCTTGTTCATGACTGGGATGGTCTGACTGACTACGAAGTCAAAAGAGCCAACATGCTGGCTGATCTGGGTTATTCGGTTTTTGCCGCTGACCTTTTTGGCGCCGGAGTAAGGCCAAAAATGGTTAAGGATAAACGTCAACACACGGGTGAACTTTATAAAGACCGTAAAAAATTGCGTTCACTATTGCAAGGCGCACTTGAAACTGCAAAAGCTAAAGGTTTCAATGTTCATAATGCTGTGGCAATGGGATATTGCTTTGGTGGTGCAGCTGTACTTGAATTTGCCAGATCGGGAGCGGACTTGAAAGGATTTGTCACTTTCCATGGTGGATTAAGCACCCCAAAAAGTCAAGACTATTCCAAAACCAAGGGCAGACTGCTCATTCTGCATGGTACAGCGGATACAAATATCACCATGGATCATTTTGCCAAACTTGCCATGGAGTTGGAGGAAAAAAATGTTTCTCACGAAATGATCACTTACAGCGGAGCGCCACATGCGTTTACCGTGTTTGGTTCCAACCGGTACCGAGAAGATGCAGATAGAAAATCGTGGAAGCGTTTTATCGAGTTCCTTACAGAGACCTTCGACTGAAGAAAAACAAAGGAATAGATCGTTATAAGCAATTAATCATTCAATAAATTTTCAAATATAACACTAACAAGGAGGATTCAAAATGGCTAAGCACAACTGTGAGAATTGTGGTTTTAGAGCAAAGTATGACAATAAGCCCAAATCGTTTTTAGGCCGAATATGGAAATGGCACATTGGCTGGTGTCCCGGATGGAAACGTTATATAACATCTCTGCCCAGTGATGAAAGAATTACCTTAGCTGAAAAGTATGATTTAAAAAAATACAGATCGTATTAAACACCTGGAAGGCAGAGAAATTGTTCCCGATTACAGCGCGGATATGCCATATCAATCCAGACTCAAGACGACACGGTTGTCACTGCAATACCACCGGCAATTGATTCAAAATTTTTGGGAAAAATGAATTTCTTATCGACCCGGAAGATCCTTTAAAGAACGGATTTGTGCTTCACTAGATAAAAAATATCTGCTAAAGACCTAACTTAACCTGAACATCAAAATAAACATAGATGCAATTTTTGAACGATGCCAAAAGGAATATTCCGCTTTTATGAAGAATTAAATGACTTTCTTCCAAAGCACAGAAGGAAAATTGATTTTGAAGCAGAGTTTAAAGGGAAAAGATCAATAGAAGATATAGCAGAGGCACTCGGAGTTCCTCATACTAAAATTGATCTTATTTTGGTGAATGGGAAATCGGTAGATTTTAAATACATTCTGCAAAATAAAGATCGAGTAAGTGTATATCCTGTTTTTGAATCCCTTAATATTACAGACGTTACCCTGCTTAGAAAAATTCCACTTCGCCAGCACAAATTTATAGCTGATATCAACCTTGGGAATATAGTTAAATATATGAGACTCCTGGGATTTGATTTATATTACGATTCTTTGCTCTCCACTCGCCGAATAATTGACATATCCAAAAGAGAAGACAGGGTTATTCTTACCCAGAACAGAAAGCTCCTTAAATTCAAAGACGTCACCCGTGGAATTTTTATCCGTTCTGGAACAACCACAGAACAGATAAGACGAATCATAGATTACCTGGATATTAGAGATAAAATAAAGCCTTTTTCAAGATGTCTTCGTTGCAACACCGTACTAAATAGCGTACCGAAGGAAAAAATCCTAGATAAAATTCCTCCCAGGGCAAAAGAGCTCTGCGATGAATATGTTCAATGCCAATCATGCGACAAAATTTTCTGGAAAGGAACTCCTTTTATCAAGATGAAAAAGATTGTTACTCAAATACTCTGTCGAACTGAAAAATAATGCTTTAAATTTAACTGGCTTCCACATTTCTCTCTCTGGTTCCGGTTTTCATCATCCCCTATTCATTTTTATTCACAAAGAACACGTATCCATCAGAGCAGCCACTGGAGCGGTGACTGCCGTTTTTGATATTTATCTTCTTATGTCGTAATTTTATAACCAATAAAAAGGCAATCCGGCACCTTTCAAAGTACCTCTACAAGCCTCATGCTTCGCCCTGTTCATATCCACCTCTTCTAATAAAGCATACACTGAGAAATTTATTCTTTACGTTATTGCTGGTTTGTGGTATTTTTTTATCTGGGCTCACCTCTTTTTGTTTCTCCGGTTCATCTGAAAATTATAGTATAATATTGCAATCATTTCTTATCTTAACTAAGCATTGTATTTGAGCTCTGATATGAAAACTCGAATAACTAACTTATAGGTTTAACCCTTCATAAAAGCGAAAATATCTCATCTTTTATGCTATCGCTATCCGGATGCAAGTACAATGTGAATACGAATGACTGTTATAATTGTTGTTTGATATATCAAAATTTGATCAACAACCAAAAGAAAGTGGTACTTTAGGCCGATAAGTGAGGAAACACCATGCCAACCAAAAAAGTGGCCGGCAAAAAACAAACCAAGGCAAAATCCGCTGCGAATAAAAAAAAATCACGGGATTTGACATCAACGGATTCAAAGCAAAAAAAGTTTCCAATTATTGGGCTGGGTGCCTCCGCCTTGGGTTGGAAGCGCTAAAATCCTTATTTTCTAATGTCTCCAAAAACAGCGGCATGGCTTATATCGTGGTGGTCCATATGACACCCAAGCAGCCGAGTATGATGCCGGAACTACTCCAAAAGATAACGCCGATTCCGGTTTCAACCCTTAAAGACGCTCAAACCATTGAACCGGATCACATATATGTCGTTCCGCCAGGTAAAGAGCTCGCCGTGTATAAAGGCAAAATACAACTTCTGGATATGGTGAGAGGCGATGTTGTCCTTCCCATCGATTTTTTCTTTAGATCCCTTGCCCAGGATCAAGGCGGTAACGCTGCAGCGATCATCCTATCGGGTACCGGAACAGACGGCACCCTCGGTGTAAAGGAAATAAAAGCCAACGACGGTTTGGTTTTTGTTCAGCAGCCAAAATCGGCTATTTACGGCTGTACTCACCTTCACGCGCATTGGAGATCAGAAAAAAGCCCAAACAGTGCTAAAAAACACGATCGACGAAATAGACAAAGATTGGAAGCTAGTGCGTACCATATTCGATATGAACAACGATCCTTTGAGTGTGGTTGATGAAAACGGGAGGATAATCATTGCCAACAAGGCGTTATCTGAAGTTATGAATGTTTCTCCAGATGAAATTGAAGGAATGAATATGCTCGACCCTCAAACTTTCTTTTTTGATACGGAAGATTTGAAATTAAAATTGAAAAACGCTTTGAAGCGAGGTAAAAATTTTAAAACCCGGGTTATTGAAGTAAAATCATCAGAAGGAAAACACAAATTCTTCATTAATGGTCAATGTTTCAGAAGCACTGAAAATTCTACTTACCGCATCCTACTTCAATTTGTAGCACACTGATAAAAGGAGTGATAGCATGCCTGGTGAACAAGGTCCATCTAATAAATTCGACCAGCTTAGAAAACAAGCAGAAGAACTGCTCCGGAAACAACCTGAATTTACCTCTGACACACCGCCCGATATTCTTGAGCTGATCCAAGAACTTAGAATCCACCAGATAGAACTTGAAATCCAGAATGAAGAACTCAAACAGGCGCAGCAAGGGCTTTCCGATCTGCATCGAGAGTTTGAAAACTTATATGAGTTTGCCCCGTGCGCATATTTGACTCTGAATGCCAAGGGGATCATCACACGGGTGAATCTCACCGGAGTAAACCTTCTAGGAGAAACGAAACAACGCTTTTTGTATTCTGGTTTCAGTCAGTTTATTGCAGCGGGCTGGGAGGACATCTATCAGGCTGCCCGAATTAATTCCGCTAAAACCGGTGAAAAGCAAAACTTCGAGCTACCGCTTAAAAGAGAGGTAGACGGATCCCCGCTATGGGTGAGTGGAACCATCGAGGCGGACAGGAATAAAACCGGCGTGGTTTTTCAGTGGCGCATCATTTTTGTAGACATCACTCAAAAAAAAGCATTGGAGACTGCGCTTCAAGAGAGTGAGGAAAAATATAGATCCATTATGGAAGCCATGAAGGATGCTGCATATATTTGTTCTTCTGAGTCTCGTATTGAATACTTGAACCCAGCCATGATTAGCAGACTAAAGTATGATGCCACAGGAGAACTATGCTATAAAGCGATCTATGGCAGTGATGAAGAATGTACATGGTGTGACTTTGATCAAATTAAAGAGGGAAAACACATCGATACTGAATACCATGACCCTAGAGATAACCGCTTTTTTATCTCTGCTCACTCACCCATACATCACTCAGATGGTTCTGTTTCAAAATTAACTATCGTTCGGGATATTACTCAAGCCAAAAAACTCGAGAAACAACTCAGAACAATACAGAAGATGAAGGCAATCGGTGTACTCGCAGGCGGAATTGCCCACCAGTTTAATAATTCTCTATGCGGAATAACTGGCGGGGTTGACCTTCTCGAATTGGATTTCCCTTCTGATGAAAACACCGCTGATAATATCAGAAGAATGAGAGCATCCGTTAACCACATGACGCTATTGACTTCTCAACTGCTGGCTTTTGGCAGAGGTGGGAAATATGATGTTAAGAAATTATCCTTGAATGATTTTGTTAAAGAAACAGTATCCCTGGTCAAACACGCCATTCATGCTTTCATCGAGGTGGACACGGATATACCTGGTGATACTCTATATGCAAACATCGACGCTGTGCAGCTGCAAATGGTACTGTCTGCTGTCCTGACAAACGCGTCCGAGGCCACGGAGAGCAAAAAAGGAATCATCCATATTGCATGCCAAAAAGTTGTGATGACGCACGACGATGTCAAAAAATTTTCCGGATTGAATCCAGGGATCTTTGGTTGCATTTCAATTTCTGATGATGGCAAAGGTATGGACGAAGAGACCAGAAACCGGATATTTGAGCCTTTTTTTTCAACCAACATAGAAGGCCGTGGCCTTGGTATGGCAGCAACATACGGCATTGTGAAAAACCATGATGGATGGGTATCGGTTGATTCAAAATTGGATAAAGGGACTACAGTTAAAATATTTCTGCCGGCTGTTGAAGCACCAGTCACCGAAGATTTAAAAACAGAGTCGAGTCCAGAGACTGAACTGATCAAAGGTAAAGGCACCATCTTGGTTATTGATGATGAGGAAGCTGTTATAAAGGTTACCAGTATGATTTTAAAACGTCTGGGGTACTATGTTTTAGAGGCCCAAACCGAAGAGCAAGCTCTGGAGGTGGTTCGAACCTTCGATGGTGACATAGATCTTGCTTTGCTCGATAACCTTTTATCCGGAATTAGCAATACTATCATTTATGAAATGCTGATGAAAGCCCGACCCAATCTGAAGGTGATTGTTGTCAGCGGTGATTCCATTGACGGCCCTGCAGGTAAGGTTCTGGACGCGGGGGCGGATGATTATATTCAAAAACCGTTTACCATATCCGAATTATCAGAAAAGCTGAAAAAAATACTACAGAGCAGATAATAAAACTCCCTTTCGGCAGGATTGTCCTATCTTTGGATCTCTAAGCTGGATAATTTTCACATCATCTCTCATACATACTTAAAACCCTTTCGGAGTGTCTTGCTCGATTTTTGTTCATCTGAATCTAAGCAAAGTGTCTATTAAAGGAGGAAACGAGACATGAAAGATACCTTGATACCAGGCATTAAATATGAATTCAAATTTCGCCTTCCTGAGTCAAAAACAGTTCCGGCTCTTTACCCAGAATCAGCTGAATTCCAAATGATGCCGAAAGTATTTGCCACAGGCTTCATGGTGGGGTTTATTGAGTGGGTGTGTATTCAGGCCATCAACCCGCATATAGAATGGCCCAAAGAACAGACAGTCGGTACGCATATCAACGTTAGTCATACAGCGGCAACACCGCCTGGAATGAAGGTTGGGGCCAAGGTAAAGCTTGTTGAAGTTGATGGCAAGCGTCTCGTTTTTGAAGTAGAAGCATATGATGAGTCAGGAAAAATCGGAAAAGGGATTCATGAGCGCTTTATTATAAATGCGAAAAAATTCAACCAAAAAATGAAACTAAAAGCACAAACAGTCAATACATAACCACTTTGTAAAGATGATAACATGCAAAGAATCCTGGCCGGCAGGGATAGGATTCTTAACTTGATGCTGAAAAATTTAGAATATAATTTATTAGTACGGTTCAACTCCAAGGATTGATTCTATCTTCCCGGCACGATGATGTTCGATTTTTCATTTTTTTTGCGCATCTGCTCTTCCCGCGCTTTTTTCAATCGTTCCACCATTTCGTCCAGTGCTTTCTGCATTGCCCCTGGAAACTCATCGATTGCTTCTTCGATACTGCCGGCTTTAAGTGCCGATTGAAGTGGTACCGGTCCTTCCGGGGACATTAGTTGGGTTTGCGCCATAAATATCGGGTTTCGGCTTGAATCTTCTGCCCCGTCTGATTTGATAGGTATCAGACGCCTGATTGACGCAACCTTAATGTCGGTAATCGATTCCTCTCGATATAAATTTTTTTTATCAACCGTAAAATCGATTTTTTGTCCTTGTTCTCCATTGCTCATGTTAAACCTCCTTAAAAATATAATAGTATATAAACGGTTATTTCATAGCGCAGCAATGCGTGCCGGGTTCGGCACAGCACAGGCATAGGTTTACGTTTCTGACGCCGAAAGTCTTTGGCGTTGATGCTTTTTTTTAATTGGCCGGCAGGACCGGCTTCATGATTTTGCCTCAGGGCGAAAATGATTACGAAAAAGAGGATTGAAACAAAGGGATGAATGAATGCAGGCATTGACGCAATGCTTTTGAGTTCACACCTATTGGCTCAAGATAAATAGAACATTTTTCGTGATGATTTTCATGTATCGTTCGTGTGACTTTCTCTTAATTAAGCAGGTTGTATCCAAATTGTCAATCTCAGATAAAAGATAGGGATCATATTATCAGGAAAAAATCAAACTCTTTGTGGAAATTTTGTCAATGTAACACTTATCCCGTCTCGGGAGAAGCCGGATTTTTAAAACTGACAAAAACTGTAATAGGCAAACATACTCAAAGCCTGTCCTAGCTTTGAACATCAGGCTATCTATTAAATTTTGGCCTCCTTCAGCCCCCATAAGTAAAGATGCTTGCCTTCGACAAATATTTATGTTAATAAATCTGAAAGCTTATTAACCGGGTTCCGAATGGAAGACTTGCACCTTATAAGCTGACTCTCATGCCAATCGTATACCATTTATTCCAGCTGCCCTTTTTTTAAAGCGGCACCTGAACTCAAACTTCATACTTAGCAAATATAGTGAACATCCGAAAAGAAAAAGATATCTATATAGATGAAGAGTCGGGGAGTTTTTCCATCTCCGCTCTGTTTGTCAGGGGAATCGCCTATTCGCCCGTACAAGCCTTAACAAATAATTACAGCTCCCTGTACACGCCCCCTATCTTCGGTATTTAAGTCCATACAGGCAGAGTCGATCATCGCTGCCGTGGAATTGTGTCTATTGGGCTGGTTCAAATTTTATCTCAGCGAGATAGCTGCCGTATGCTATTTTCTCGATATGATTGTTAAGGCTTGTACGGGCGAATAGGCGATTCCCCGGACAAACCGCTGACAATCATTAAAACGTAAACTGTTCACCAGAAAAATCTCTGAGGAGAAACTCCCCGACTCCTCATATAGATAAGATTTGGAAAGTTAATGCTGAAGCTTTCGAGACAGAGGCAGAAGCAAATTTGGTATATGATGTTCCTGATGAAGTATTTATGGTTTTGGAGCTAAAACAAGGTTCATTGAAGAATAAAAATGGCATTATAAAATACCATTTGGCTTTTGACACAGTATAACATGGCGATAAAAAAGGCAATTTAGCTGGGTTTTATTTCTATCTGTTGCTTACATAGAGCCAATTGTGCGTGAATTAAGTTAGTTAATACCTCTTTAAATGTCGCAGAAAAGGAGACTTTTATGAAAAAGAATGTAGGAAAAACAGATCGAATGATAAGAGTGATTCTGGGAGCATGTATTATTGCAATTGGCGTATACCTGAAATCCTGGTGGGGAGCAATTGGTATCCTGCCAATTATCACAGCCTCTATCGGTTGGTGCCCTGCTTATCTACCTTTTGGGCTATCCAGCTGCAAGAGGTAGTGTTTGTTTAAAAATGGCATGAACTCGGTTAAAATAAAACTGAGTCGCAGCGCTTTGTAAGTTTATTTTGCAAATGAACCAAATGTGTTTAGAAAAGCGTTAGAACTTGAAAATCTGATTTTGAATCGGGAGGCTAAAGCATGCCATATAATGAACAAATTGAAACCAGAATTATGAAAATCATATCGAGTTGGGAAAATACCGATCATAAGAACATGTTCGGAGGCGTGTGCCACCTTTTGAATGGAAATATGTTTTGCGGTGTCTACAAAAACTTCCTCATCCTCCGACTCGGTAAGGAAAAAGGCAAGAAAGCTTTATCATTGCAACATGTGCGGCCATTTGACATCACAGGCAAACCGATGAAAGGATGGATCATGTTGGAACAGGATGGTTTCCACAAAGATCGTGATTTGTCAAACTGGCTGAATCAAGCCAAGGAATTTGTAAGCTCTCTGCCACCGAAGTAAATTCGATATAGCAACTTTTTTTATTGAGTTTAGTGGTGTGTTGTGGGCAAGCAATAAAGTTTTTGCTAAAAAACTGAAACTTACGAATAAATCCAAATTGACCGACCCGAAAAAAGTCCAGCATTGGCCTGATAACAGGCAAGCTCCAATAGCTCATTTTAAAACAATTTTTATTTTTAAAACGCTTTTACAAATCCATAACCTCTATTAATCATTACCAACAATAATCTTTTTAAAAAAAATGATCGTGTCCTTTGTTTCAGTAAGAATTGAAAAAATAAGAACAGAAAATTGAAGACCAAAAATAATGCTTTCTAAAATAAAGAACTGCTTTGGAGTTATGGTAAAAACAAGAAACGGTACCAGTATTGCGGATAGCCAGAGGAAAACATACCGTAATAATATTTTTTTCTTCTGATTTTGTTCCCTTATCAGAGAAACAATTTTCAACATAACATAAATAATAATAATATCAGAGATGCTCCACAATATCCCTTGAACTTTTGTAGTCATCATATAGGCTTCTGTAGAAAAATTTTTCCCAATTTCCAGGAGAACCATCTCCATAAAATTTGAAATCATCATGCCCGCCTTTTTAATAGGAAGAATATTTTAAGTCCAATCAGCCCAACAATCCATTCTATAAGAATCCAAAACATCCCGCATAGTTTGATATAAAAATTAAATAAATTTCGTATGTTTCCGTGACTGTAGCCGTCCATATCGACCATTGAGCCAATATATGAATGGTAGACGACATATAATATAAAAAGACATGGGAAGAATATTCCCGGACCAAACAAAAGAGTCTTATTAAGTATTGATTTTTTCTCTTCTAAGGAAACTCTTAAAAGATTATAGATTTTAAAAACATAAATAACAATGGCGGCCTCAATTGCTACCCAGAGAGTGCAAAAGAAATTCCACAAATAGCTGTAGTAGAAATAATCGAATGATCTGTACCTGGCACCTAAATATCTATGCAGATTTATCTCTTCGCCAAAGCTCAAACAGAAGAGAAAAATGAAAACAGTGGTACAAAAACAGATAAATGTTTTTTGCTGTACCTCACCTTCTTTAAGAAAAATGAATCCTTTTCTCATATAAACCATGACCAATCCCTCGGCAAACAACCAAAAGATTCCCATGATCTTTATAAAAATTGATATACTCATGTTGTCTAATGTGAGATCTTCAAACCTTTCTTCTTTCCGACAGGCGGATTTTCAATTTCTATCTCTCGCCACCGGGTTTGTTAGCGCATCTTTATTTGAAAATCAATCTATTGGTTACAGGTTGTGAGAAGACCTTGACGAAATATTAACTTATTTTCTATATTGTTATAAATGCCGATGACGTCGTGATAAGTCCCATTTACCGCATTGTAGCGGTTTTTCAGAAATTTGATCTACTACACACATATAATCTTCTTTTAGGGTGATGGTGCTTTAAATTCTTAAAAATCATCTTTTGGACGATTTTCATTGATTATGGATTACGTTATAAAAAGTACATCAAGATAAACTGGAAGTCATTTGCTAAAAGGCAGAAATACCATGGGAAAAGGGTATGTACATGTTCTGACCGGTGATGGAAAGGGAAAAACCACCTCCGCGATTGGGATATCAATCAGAGCCGCCGGCTCGGGTTTAAAGGTGTTTTTCTCCCAATTCCTCAAAAAAGGAAAATACAGTGAGATTAAAGCATTTAAACGGTTCCCTGATCAGATTAAATTCGAACAGTTCGGCCTCGGGCGTTTTACGGATGACAATCCCACTGCCAATGACATCAATGCTGCAAAAAAAGGTCTTGAAAGAGTTAAAGGGGTCATTAATGAAAATGAATATGATGTGGTGATTTTAGATGAAGCCAATGTCGCGGTCAAACTGGGTCTTATACCTGTTCAGAAACTCGTTAGTCTCATCATTAACAAACCCCATGAATTGGAAATAGTTATTACTGGACGGCATGCTTCCCCCCGTGTCATAGAAGTTGCCGATATCGTAACAGAAATGAAAGCCAAAAAACATTATTTTAAAAAAGGGATCGCTGCCAGGGTCGGTATCGAAAAATAAACTTTCCATGAAAAATTCGAAAGAATCTATTTTATTGCGGAGATATTATGACTGAAAAAAAATTAGTGGATAATTGCCCTGTTCGGGAAAAAATAAACACGTATTGTTCATGTCCGAAAACGGATTGCGAAAGGCATGGTATTTGCTGCGAATGTATTGTGGATCATAAAAAGAGAAAGGATGTCGCTTTCCATGTAAAATTTCCACACTGCCTGAGAGACCAATTGGCAGAAATAGGGTATAAACCCTAAGGATAAACAAATCAAAATTTATTCCAAGATACCATCAATGTATTCTTTGAGTTCTTCCTGACTGGGAATGGCTTCAAAGACAAGATCCCCATTGATAAATATGGACGGAACAGGTGCCGGTTTTCCCAGTTTTTTACTGAGTTCGCCAAATCTTAATGCACCTTGCAAATCTTTTGTGATCACTTTATTCCACTTAACTGCCGCTTCATAGTCTTTAACAACGGATTCGACCACCCGGGCCATATACTCACATGGAATTCAGTGAGCGCCTTCATGGAGCACTTCCAGGTGGACTTTTTCTTCGCTCACTTCACGCCTCCTTTTTCTTCAATGGCCTCTTCAATGGCCTCTTCCAGTTCAAAGACCGGAGGAATCGCATCAAAAACAAGTTCGCCGTCGATGAAAAGTGAAGGGACCGGAGCCACTCGGCATTTTTTATAAACCCCTTCCTCCCCGAAGAGGGAACACGAGAGCTCTAAAAATCGACCTTTTCCCGACTCTTTCATAAAATCGACCCGCCGGTATTCAACATGTTCCGCATATTTGGGAAGAACTTGTTGAACCGTTTCATCCATATAAAAACAGGGGAGACAGTATTCCCCTTTAAACATTACTTCCAGTAATATTTTTCCATTTTTTCCCATGAGGCACCTGTATGCGGCCATGGATTGGAAAAATCCTTCATTAGCTGTGGCCGCTGAAAATTTAGCATGATAACTCCTGCACTTAACACGGTTTTGAATATATCATCAATGGATAAATTTTTCAATGAATTCTTATGAATTCTGATAAATACTTCTTCTTTGGAAGTTGACATTTTATGAGGCATTAGATAGATTACAGCGTGTAAAGCATCCGACACAATATATAATATAGCTCCAACCGTCAAGATGGATAAAAAGCAAAACCATACAGATCGCGCTGAACAGGAAGCGACCGCCTCTTCTGATCGGAACGCAATTGCTTTACTTAGGGAAAAGGCTAACCAATTTTCGCAAACAGCCGGCAGAAGACCCCGGATACTTGTCTCCGACATTGAATCATCCGGCCTCAACCAAATAAGTAAATCGGTTGCCTCGTTTTTTTCCGAATCCGGATTCGATGTGGATATCAATCTCGTTCAATTGCCACCCCGGAAGATCGCCGAAATGGCTGTTGAAAATGATGTCCACTTCATCTGTATCTCCACCCACCGCAACGTAAAGCCAGCTCATTTGCATCAATTGACAGATTCCCTTAACTCAGAGGGTGGTAAAGAAATAGGCTTACTTATCGTTGGAAAAAATTCAAAATCTGAGCAGCAAGCCCTTTACCGGGCCGGTGTGTCTGGAGTCTTTAGCTTAAAAGGGTTAGCGATGGATATTAAAGAGTGGTTCAATCGGATTCAAACAGAACCACAGCTGCCCGGAGACTGGCAGTATTACGTGAATGGAGTTCTTCAGGGGGATAAACGGATCGTTTCCAAGGCCATAACACTGATTGAAAGTTCTTTACCCTCCCACCTGCCGACTGCCAGAAATGTCATCGACCATCTTCTTCCCCGAACGGGTCATGCCATGCGCATCGGCATTTCCGGAGTTCCCGGAGTCGGAAAAAGCACTTTCATCGAAAGCTTCGGGAAAAAACTGATTCGTGAGGGGTATCGTACAGCCGTACTTGCGATTGACCCAAGCAGTTCTATAACGGGCGGGAGCATCATGGGTGACAAGACGCGAATGATGACGCTTACACAGGAACAGGATTTGTTTATCCGGCCTTCCCCCGCTGGAACCATGCTGGGAGGGGTTGCGAGAAAGACCAGGGAAACCCTTGTTGTCTGTGAAGCAGCGGGGTTTGACATAATCCTTGTTGAAACGGTAGGTGTCGGCCAGTCCGAAACCACTGTCGCTTCCATGGTTGATTTCTTTCTGGTCATGCTTTTGGCAGGTGCCGGAGATGAGATTCAGGGAATCAAAAGAGGCATTCTCGAACTGGCCGATGCGGTCGTCATTAACAAAGCAGATGGTGACAACATCGAAAAGGCAAAAGAGGCAAAAAAGGATTATCAGTCAGCCCTTAGCATCTTATACACCTCATCGCTGTTGTGGAGGCCGCCGGTAATGACATGCAGCGCCGTAACCCTTAAAGGTCTCGATGAGATCTGGAAAACGATCATAGATCACCGGGAGCGAATGGAAGCTGCAGGAGAACTGACTGCAAGGCGCAGAAAACAGGCCCTTGCATGGATGTGGGATCTGATTCAAGAGGGGCTGAAGGCTCGATTTTTCAGGAACGAAGATGTCAAGAGGCTGCTGCCAAAAATCATGGAAGAGGTAAAAGGCGGAAAAAAGATTTCTTCTGCAGCATCCCATGAATTGCTTTCTCTTAACAATTAAAAGATGGTGGGAAGAGACTTGAATAATATCTCATTTCATACGAGTTCCTCTTCAATGGTTTACGGCAAGAATCTGCTGGAAAATGTAAAACGCCTGGCTGACCTTGTTGACAACATTGAAATCATCCTGTTCAACACTCCAAACCTCAACAACACACCCGACAGCGATGAACTGGATCTGCTCAGAAGGCTGGGCCGGAAAAAAAAGGTGACATTCACAGTCCATCTGCCCGCATCTTTAGAAATCGCCTCAAAAGACCGTAAACTTCGTGAAAATTCCATTAGAATGGTCTCCGAAATTTACAGCCTCACTGCTTCGATAGAGCCCCTACACTATATTCTTCATGTGCCATTTACGACACCCACCCTTGTCCCGATACCGGGCTTGTATTTTAAAAAAGATGATGAACAAAATTGGCAGGGGTGGACCCGAAGAGGATTGGAGTCACTGGAAAAGATTTTGCATACGACTCCCCTAGCAGGTAAGCTGTTGCTTGAAAATATCAATTATTCGCCATATTTTCTGGAGCCTTTTTTCCAAGGAGGACAATACGGATTCTGTCTCGATATCGGACACCTGATTCTCGGCAGTGAGAATGTAAACGATACTCTCAGGCGTTATCAAAAGGAAATAAGAGAGCTTCACGTTCACGGCGTTAAAGGATACGAAGAACACTTGAGCCTCTCGGTACTTCCCATTGAAAGCGTTCGTGAATGGATGGATTACCTCATACGAATCGAATTCGATGGGATATTTAACCTGGAGGTGTTCACGCCCGAAGACCTGACGGGTTCACTGAATACCGTTGCAAAGGCTATTTCGCCTAAATAAACCGTACTGCACCCATGCCTGGAGTTTTTTGACCGGTAATACTAGTTTGTCCAGAATAATGCATCTTCACAACCCAGCAAAGCCGCCGCTTTAATGTCGTCTTCAGCTTGGTGATAATGGCCGAGCTTATAGTGGCACGCACCCCTTCCAAAATGCGCTTTTGCACATTTCGCATCATGTTCGATGGCCTTGGTGTACGCCGTTATGGATTCGGAATATCTTTCTTCCAGCATAAGTTGGTACCCTCTCTTGTACCACTCCTGTGTATTCTGTGGCGCACAGTTGATTTTTCTCATGGCAATTTACGGCCTGTGGAATCCGCTGACTACCCCGTGGCAGCTACATGCCGTGCTTAGTAACAAATTCCCTCTGGTCTTTTGTACCTGATCGAAAAGCGTGAAAAGCTGATCCGGGCGATATCCGCCTACTCCGGGTGCAAGTTGATGGCTCTGTATCGTCAGAGATTTGAACATCGGATATTGTAGTTTCGCAAGGACTTTGAACATGTCGCGTTTTCTTTTTTCACGCGTAACTGTACAAAGATCGCGGGGTTCAGGACAATCTTCCGGGCACTTGAAATCCGCATGGCTAACGTAAATGCTTCCATCTGAACCATGTATCGGGTTGGGCAGACGCTTTTCGATTTCCGCGTGAATATCAATGCGGGAAAATCGGTCGGCCCCCAGCTTTAAAAAACACCATTCTCCAGCAAGATGGACGGGCAGAGCTGGTATGACCCAGGCAGGCCCGCTGTTGGGATCAAGCAAATTCTGATATAAAAATTCGACCCCGTCTCCCCTCTCGATGGTACACCGGTCTGTTTGTGTTTTTATGAGGTTCTCCTCTACAGGATCTACGAGGACAAAGTGCCAATTCTCGTGCTGTTTTGAAAGGCTACGTACGGCATGTTGCCCGAACTGGCCGACGCCGATAATCCAAATCTTTTTCATAGCAAAATTATGCAATTTATCAGGTCGATTGTCAAGGGCCTGAAGAGATCAGGTTAAACACTAGAACGCATCTATTTTCCCTTTATTATTGGGGTCACATGGATAATCAGGTAAAAGATGATAATAAGCGCAATAATTGTGCCTACAGTCCACAAAACCCGATCACGCACTGACATGGACTCCAATAAATTGTTCGACCTCCCCATCCCCCAACTGATGGAAGCCCATATTCTTTCGTAGAAGTAATACATCACCATTCGAGTGGAATGATGATAGATGACGATCAACGTGGCAATAAACGCCGCTGTTTGTTTTGAAGGCGGCACTAGAAGGACAATGAAGTATGCACCGGTCCATGTCCATATTATTCCAATGAACCTCCAGAGAAGCGCCTTTGCAATTGACCTTCGTTTCAGTTCTATGTTTGACAACATTCTGCTCTTCATAATCTATCAGCCTTGCAAAAGCCCGACAATTCTTTCGGTCTTATAGACCTTACCCTGAGTCACAACAACTCCGTCTATGGCAAGTGCTGGACTCATGAGCAGTCCGTACTTGCTGCGTATTTCCTCGGAAAGGGTCCATTTTTTTTCGACTCTTGCCTCGATGCCGGTATTTGCCACTGCATCTTTAGCATTGTTCAGCAGCTCTGTGCATTTATCGCATGGCGGATCAAGGCCAATCACTTCCAAGTGTATCAACAGCTCTCCCTCCTGTTTCATATTTGATGTCAAGGTTATTTTATAAGGCCATAGCCAAATTACAGATTCTCTCGGGTCAGATATGGAGGCGCCGGGTATGCTGGGCTGAAGCATTGGAGGTCAATGATCTCTTTTTGCATTCCAAAGGCTGAAACAGTCCTGTCAATCGAATCGAGTACGATGGCTTCCAGTTCTTCCGGCTCCTGCTGCACCCTTGCGTTGACAATCAGCGTCCCTTTTTTAATTTTGCCTAGATTGATATCGCTAGTTGTGGGTTCGCCCTTCAGATGCGTTAGGTTGACCCACATGGATTTCCCACCACTGGTTATAACAAATTTTAAATGCCCTATCCCCGCTTTCTTTTCTCGAAGAACATCTCTTATGTTCTTGGCCAAGCGAATCGAAAACTCACCGGGGTCAAAGGCTTCATGTGATGAGATTCCAACCGCTCCATTCAACCATCCCAAAACCGCTTCCGCCCTGGCATATCTGTCATAGTCAATTTGCCGCAAAACAGTATGGGCGCCCGGTCGATCTGAAAGAAGAACATCCAGCCAGTCTTCCATCCCCCGGTCATTTTGGGCTGATACCATCATTACCTTTTTCCCGGAAAATTTCGACTCAAGTAACTTCTTGAGCCGGCTCTGTTCATCATCTTTCAACAGGTCGATTTTGTTCAGTATAATGAGGTCCGCTTCCTCCAGTTGCTTCATAAAAAGGTATGAAACCTCTTCAGGAAAGGTCGTGGCGGTCTCGCCAAGCATGAGTTCACGAACCCTGTCCGGATCGACCAAAGTCGTGAAAGGTGCGAATCGAAATGCATCTTTGTAATAGATTTTGATGGGATTTGCCACTGCAGCGACAAAATCCGTACAACTCCCCACAGGCTCTCCCAGAAGTACATCCGGTTCATGAAGCAGAATTTTCTCCATATGATCGATAAGCTCGTCAAACTTGCAACAAAAACATCCCTTTACAACCTCTTCCACCGCTACTCCCAGTTCATCCAGCATCTGTTTTACAATAACCGTATCAACAAGGTTTTCACTCTGATCATTGGTGACGATTCCCACTTTCATACCTCGCTGGACCAACTTTTTGGCGATGGCCGCTAGGGCTGTTGTCTTTCCGGATCCGAGAAAACCTCCGGCAAAAATCAATTTTACCTGTTTTTTTGTTTTGATTTTCCTGGGTGCAGTCATTGATTGTGCTCTCCTTGTTAGTTTATAGTAGTTCTCATAAATATGTTCCGTTTTAAATGACCGGAACCTATCGCTCATCCAGTGGAATCTTACTTTACTTCACCGGCTGGATCACAGCTGCAAACAATTTTCATTTCTTTTGCAGTCATCAGGGGTACAATTAAATAACGAAAGGTAAAAGCGGCTATAGCACCACCAGCCAAAGGTCCCGCAATATAGACCCAGAAAAAGCCACCTCGAGGCCCAGGTATGGCAACATGCCCCCAACCGGAAAGAAATGCAATCAGCCTTGGCCCAAAATCACGGGCGGGATTGATTCCGGCCTGGGTCAGGGGGGCTAAAACAGCAATCAATACCGCCACAGTTCCACCGATGAAAACAGGCGCCAAGGCTTCTCCAGGCCGTCCCACATTGCACCCTTCGGTCAAAAGGAAAATCATCGTTACCAGTAAAAAAGTTCCCAATCCTTCCACAGTCACGGCAGCTGCCAGCGAAAGTTTAAACCAGGGCATGGGAAAGCCCGGGTTTGGAAAGTATTCCCCGAACAGCATGGCGGTCCGGACCGATTCCGGGGTGCCGCGAACAATTGTATGCGCCCCTTCGTATCCGGCGATAGGCGTATGGAAAAGGAGCAGTACACATCCTCCGGCGGCAAGCCCTCCCATGAGCTGACATGCCCAGTAAGGGAATAGCAGCTGAGGCCGCATTCTTCCGGCAAGGACCATACCTAGGGAAACAGCCGGGTTCAAATGGGCACAAGAAAGATGTCGTGTGGCATAGATGGCAAGCGTAACTCCAAGACCCCAGATAATTGCTATCTGAACCAGCCCGGAAGGGGCATTGAAAAGTACGGACACTGCCACGATGGATGTACCGAAAAATACCAGCAGAAAAGTACCGAAAAATTCACCAAAACAATATGCCGCGTATTTTTTCATCTTAGCCTCCTATTGGGGGAGTTTGATTTCCGGAAGAATGGCATTGGGAAAAATGCTGCTTGCGTGTTTAAAAAACTTGCCCAAAAGGGACGCCTGTGAGCAAAGCGTATTAAGCCAGTTCCACAAGCATTCCTTGCCAGTTTCAGTCAGGTAGTACCTTCGCTTTGCCGGACCACGACCCGGCGTATGCCACTCGGAAGAAAGCATCCCTCTTTTTTCCAGAACATTTAAATGACGATATAAACCGGTAATGTTCATTCCGATGCCGAGATCATCGATATAGTCTTTTATAATTTTTTTAATTTCATACCCGTGGGTACCCTGATGATTAAAAAGTGTGAGCAGAATCCATGGCGCAGCAAAGTTACTCATATTTTTTCCGGAACACGGGCAGTCTTTGAAATTCAAAGGCATAATAATATTCCCTCCTTAAGACTATTATACTTTGTATAATATGTGTCTTACACTTATATAATATCAAAAACTCTGTCAAGGCAAATCTTTTGCCAATAATGGTTTCGCAATATTGAATGATAAACAAAGATCAAACCATGTGTAAGATGCTGAATGTCATCTCTTCAATGAGGTCTAAAACAGGTCTTGCAAATATTTCGCTGAAATGATAGAAAATAGACCTCCAGCAGTCATATTCAGAGGAAACAAAAAGACCACATGGAGAGAAAATAATGCCATTTATGGAAAAATTTCTTGGGAAAAGTGTTGAGATACCCGACAATTGCCGGTATGCCAGAAAACAGCATCTATGGATAAAATCTGAAAATCAAACCATCCTGTTGGGATTGACCGAACCGTTTCTGGTTATGGCAGGCGGATTCAAAGACGTGGATTCAATCGTTGACGAAGGAGAAACCGTTGATAAAGGCAAAGCCGTTCTCTTTGCCATTACCGGCAAGATTTTATATATAGATACACCCATAAAAGGGCAAATCCTGTTTAATCACAAAGTAAAACAAAATACTAACCTTGTTACGGAAGATACTTATGGTAAGGGATGGCTCTTTGGCATCAAGCCTGGAAAGACTGCATCTGAAGTATTACATCAGTTCGCAACCGCCGATGAATATATTGAAAGCCTCAAAGGTTCTGAAGGTCTAAAAAATCCCCAGGGGATAAAAGGCGGTGTCTCCGGAATCTGCAAAGCGGTCTATAGCGGAATCGGAGGACAGAAAATATGACCTGTCTCCCTCAATTACGATAACCCATTAAGAAACTCCATGGCATGCATGGCAGCCCTGGCACCGTCCGCGCAAGAAGTAATGACCTGAAACAGATCGGTATCCCGCACATCTCCCGCTGCAAAAAGCCCGGTGAATGATGTCATGAGGTTATCGTCGGTTTTAAGATAGCCTTCTTTTGTTTTATCGACTTCAATGGACAGCATGTCTGTTATCGGTTTCCAACCAAAAGCCATAAATGCGCCATCCACCGCAATATCTTTCTCTTTTTCTTTTTCAGTCGATACCACAAGTGTTTCCACACAGTCATGACCCTTAAATCCGACCACTTCCATGTCCAACAGCAGGCTGATATTATCCTTCTGATCAATCAGTTTTTGGTGAGCGGCATCCGCCATAAATTTGGCGTCGGGACACACCAGGAGGACTTTATCGGCAATTTTGGACAGCGCAAGGGCATGCTGACCTGCAGGATTTCCGTTACCGATCACCGCAAGGGTGGCATGTTTGTCCCTGTAAAGGGGGCCATCACAATTGGAACAGAAATGAATTCCGTTCATATTGCCGTTGGGCACATCGAGGCGGACGGGTTCCCGGCCTGTAGCGATGAGTGCGGCTTTTGCAGTATATTCGTGCCCATTGACATCGGCTCCTGAAAAAAGTCCGCTGGAACAATTCAGTTTTTCCAACCGGGCCATGGGGAAAAAGGCACCCTCACCCTGAGCCTGTTGAAAAGCGATCACACCGAACTGGGTGCCCGGTATTCCGCCGGCAAAACCAGGATAGTTCAACAGGTTATCGATCATGTATACGTTTCCGCCGGGAGTGTCTCCGAACACCACCACGCGCAAACCAAGTCGGCTGACGTATATGGCGGCCGTAAGCCCGGCAGGGCCGGTGCC
>CAJHXW010000045.1_pt1 | contig 26659 bp, 15 predicted proteins | sample 9198581 | NCBI WGS metagenome assembly CAJHXW01 (sample SAMEA7708328, study PRJEB35096) | sediment metagenome | biome: marine neritic benthic zone biome [ENVO:01000025]; feature: sediment [ENVO:00002007]; material: shallow marine sediment [ENVO:03000034] sea grass bed [ENVO_01000059] ...
AAGTACTCTTTGAAAGAATTAGAAAAAAGCTGGTTTCCTTTAAAGATTTTCCTCAGCGGGTATCTTTGTTCGGAATATCATACCTGCCGCCATTTCATCTGGAAGCTTTTACCCAAATATCGCAGCTGACTGAGGTTCACTTTTTTATTTTAAATCCCTGCATGGAATACTGGGCGGACATTGCCTCAGATGTGGAAATAAGAAAAATAAAGGGAAAATATAATCAAACAAATCACATGAGCAATGATCTTCATCTGGAAAAGGGAAACAGGCTTCTTGCATCCATGGGAGCTTTAGGAAGAGATTTTTTCAGGCTTGTCAGCGGTTTTGATTATGAAATAGTTGATCTGTTCGAGAATCAAAATTGCCACAACATCCTTTCAGGTATCCAGTCCGACATCTTATATTTACGGGAAGGCGAAAATGAAAAAGAAAGCCGGCTGGCTGACCAGACCGGAACAGATGATTTATCTATACAGGTGCATTCGTGTCACAGCGCGATGCGTGAAGTAGAGGTCTTGCATGACAATATCCTGGCTATGTTTGAAGATGACCCAAAACTATTGCCAAAAGACATGATAGTGATGACACCTGATATAGAGACTTATGCACCCTATATTCATGCGGTATTTCATGCACAGCCGGATGACAACCTCCGTATTCCTTACAGCATTGCAGACAAGAGTATCATTAAACAAAGCCGGATAATCGAAACATTTCTGCTGATACTCGATTTAAAAGAAAGCAGACTTGGGGTTTCATCGATTATGGCTTTACTGGAATCACCGGCAACAAAGGCTATGTTTGATCTGACCGATTCAGATGTTGAACAAATTGAATTTTGGATAAGAAAAACAAATATCAGGTGGGGATACGATGCGTTAACAAAAGAGAAAATGGGAATTCCCGGGTTTAACGAGAACACATGGAAAGCCGGTATTGAAAGACTTATTTTGGGTTATGCCATGCCAGGGCGTGGTGTAAGAATGTTTTCAGGGATACTCCCTTACGATCATATAGAAGGGAGCCATGTGAAGACTCTCGGAAAAATGCTCGAATTTATAAGCTGTATCCTTAAATGGAAAAAGGAGCTGGAAAGAATACGAACGATACAAAGATGGGGCGAAGCATTTATTGAGATTCTTGAACAGTTTTTCAAACCGGATGAGGACACGGAAAGGGAAATACAATTTTTACGAAAAATTTTTAATGACCTTGAAAACAAGGAAAAGATATCCGGTTTTAAAGATAAAGTTCAGCTTGAAGTCATGCGCTCTTATCTTGAACGAATATTCGAACAGGAATTGACAAGCTCCGGATTCATTGCACAAGGGATTACATTTTGTGCCATGCTTCCAATGAGAAGCATACCTTTTAAGGTGATATGTCTGATCGGTATGAATAATGACACTTTTCCGCGGGAATATAGGCCCCTTGGCTTTGACCTGATTGCAAGAAAACCAAAGATAGGAGATCGATCAAAAAGAAATGATGACAAATATCTATTCCTTGAAGCAATGATATCTGCGCGTGAAAAGCTTTACATCAGCTATGTCGGACAGAGCATACAGGATAACACAAAAGTAGAGCCGTCGGTAATAATAAGTGAACTGATTGATTATATAGAAAAAAGTTTTACTCTGCCGGATAACTTTATAAAAGATAGCCTGATCACCCGTCACAAGCTTCAGGCTTTCAGTCCCAAATATTTTCAGAATGGCTCCAAGTTGCATAGTTATTCAAAGGAAAATTTCCTTGCAGGTGAAAGCTTTCTTAAGCATGACGACCATCCAACTTTTATTAAAGAAAGCCTTTCAATCCCAAAAGATGAGTTCAAAAATCTTGAAATAGAGACTTTATGTGCTTTTTTCAGCCATCCTGTGAGATTTCTTCTTCAGAGGCGGCTTGGAGTATATCTGGACGAATCAACTGATTTGATTGATGAAAAAGAAAATTTCTGTATAAATGGCCTGGAAAAATATAATATCGAGCAGGATTTGCTTAAAAACAGGCTTTCCGGTCTTAAATTGGACGATATGCTGCCTGTTCAAAGAGCAACAGGCACGCTTCCTCACGGAAATATTGGAAAAGTCAGTTACAGTGAAATGAGTAATGAGACTGAAATATTTGTAAATAAACTGGAAAATTTCACTAATGGTAAAAAATTAAATGGTCTTGATGTTGACCATGTGATCGAAGGATTTAAGATAAACGGCAAAATTGCCGATATTTATAAACAAGGTCTTGTAATCTTTAGATATGCAACAGTGAAAGCAAAAGATTATTTAAGAGCATGGATTTATCATTTGCTGCTGTGCACGATTGGAGAAAGCCAATATCCTGGAAAAACAACGCTTTTAGGAAGCAACCTTGTATATGAATTTGACCTGGTTGAAAATCCCAAAGAAATTCTTGAGCATTTATTGCAAGTATACTGGAAGGGATTGTCTGAACCGGTTCGTTTTTTTCCAGAAACATCATATAAATATGCTCATTTATTGCTTTTAAAAGAAAAATCCAAATATGATGCATTAGAATATGCCCGTAAAACATGGGAAGGCAATGATTTCACACTAGGAGAGTCAAGTGATTTGTATTTTAATCTTTGTTTTAGAGAAACCGATCCCCTGGATGAGGAATTTGAAAAAGTATCAATTGAGATATATAGGCCGATTTTTAAACATGGCAGGGAAATGAAATAATGGATATTTCCTCCTTTATAAAATCTATCGCCAATCCTGAGATTAGAAGGTTTTTTTCAAGTCAGGATATCATAAACATAGGAGATGAACTGACCGGCAAGATCGTTGATTTTAAATCAGATGGCAGGGTTCTTGTTGACTTTGGCAAGTTTCGGGCACTTGCCGAGGTGTCTTTCCCGGTTTCAAAGTCGCAGGTGATTCATGTTAAGGTCGCTGAAATAGGTGAGCAGATAAAGCTGAGTTTGATCGATCCTGAAACAAAGAAAATTGACATGACAAAGAATCTGATCAGCAAATTAGAAATAGTATCAGACGATGAATTCAAGAGACTTCAGTCCGATATAAAAACTGTTTTAAGCCGTGATGCACACTTTTTTAAAGGTGAGAAATTACCACCGAATATAAAAAATGCCTTGCTTAACATTCAGTCACATTTCGAGCCATTAAATATAAGCAGCAATATATCAAAATTAATCCCCCAACTAAAATCTTATATCGAAAATTCAGGCATTTTTTTTGAAAAGAAACTGGAAAACGCAATAGAAAATATTCTGAGCTCATTTGAAAAAATATCTGTAAAACAAATATCACAATTTCCCGAAATAAGAGAAATTTTAACTCAAGATCTAAAGCCGAATCTGGTTATTTTGAGCAAATTTTTTAATAACAAAGAGATGATGGATCAATCCTCAGATAAAAGGGAGATTGAAAACATCAGAGGTTCAATTGACAGAATTATTAATGATATTGAAAGTCAAAAAAACTTAGCGGTAAACCGAAAAGAAAGTACCGATCAGACACAGGTATTTACCCATACGCTTAATTTAAATAAAGACGAGCAGAAAGCCAAATTGAAAATTTATTACAAAAAGAAAAAAGGCGATTTAAAAAAAGGAATCCGGTTATCGCTGCTTCTTTCAATGGACAGAATGGGAGAAATCAGGACAGATTTTTTTAATGTTAAAAACGATTTGAGCATTACTTTTTTTGTAACAAATGACAAAATAAAAAAAATAATTGAAGATAATATTGAAAAAATAAAAGAGGAGCTGAGCCGGATATTTGGAAACCTGGTGGTTAATGTCATTGTTTCAGAAAAAAAGATCGCACAATTTAGCAGCGAAGATTTAGCAATTCCAAGCAGTAAGATGGTCGATTTAATGGCGTGACAATTGGATTGCAAGTTGCGGGGCGCGAGTTTCCGGTTAATGAAAAATTTAAATTCAGTGAATCTTTGTGTAAATCCGTGGTAGTTTTAAAAGTGGCAATTTATGGATAAACTAAAAAAAGCAGTCGCATTAAAATATGATAGAGATAAAGACAATGCTCCCAAAGTTGTTGCAAAGGGAAAAGGCTATATTGCTGAAAAAATTATACAGACGGCACGGGAAAATAATGTGCCGCTGTATGAAGATAAGAACTTGTCCCAGGTCTTGGAAGCCCTTGATCTGGACACGGAGATTCCACACGAATTATACAGAGCAGTTGCTGAAGTATTAGCTTTTATTTATAAATTAAACAAGATGGCTAAGTAAAAAGTCCCATCTGTAGATTTTTATACTGTTTCTCATAAATTTTCATCGCCGACTGTGCACAAAGACGCATGAAACCTAAGGTTCGTCCGGGGAATCGCCTATTCGGCCGGTACAAGACTTAACAATCTTATCTATAAATGAACGTACGGCAGCTATCTCGCTTCATTAGGTTTGAACCAGCCCCAGAGGACAGAATCCCACGGCAGCGTTGACCGTTTCTGCCTGTATGGATTTTACTGAGAAGATTGGGGGGCGTGTACGATAGCGATCTCATCTGTTAAGTCTTGTACCGGCCGAATAGGCGATTCCCCGGACGAACCGAGCTTAGATTGAAAAACGACTGTTTGGTTTTTATGAATATATTCCGTTCTAAACGATGAAAAAATTTGACATCATAAATACTCCCCTTACCGGAACAAACCTGATTGAGGCCAGTGCCGGTACAGGCAAAACCTATGCAATTTCCGGTTTGTTTGTCAGGCTTATCGTTGAAAGTCAGTTTACAGCGGACCAGATACTGGTCGTTACTTTTACAAAAGCTGCCACCGAAGAACTTAAAGAACGAATAAGAAAAAAGATCATTCAAGCAAGAGAAGCTTTTATTAAAGGCGCAGGTGAAGATCATTTTATCAATGAACTGGTTCAAAAAACCGATCATCATAAACAGGCTGCTGACAGACTGCAGGATGCCCTGGTCGATTTTGACAGAGCGGCTATTTTTACCATACACGGATTTTGTCAGAGAATACTTCATGAGAATGCGTTTGAAACGCAAAGTTTGTACGATACTGAACTGATCACTGACCCAGAGAGCCTGCTGATGGAGGTTGCAGAAGATTTCTGGAGGAAAAAAATATACAGACAACCTAATGAATTTATAGGTTATATTTTAAAAAATAAAAAGATAACAGGACCTGAAGAATTTTTAAAACTGCTTACAAGGGCGAAAACACGGGATATGAAAATAATTCCCGGTGTAAAAAAAGCCAAAATAAAAAGCCTGGATACTTACAGGAAGATCTTAAAAAGACTTAAAAACCGGTGGCATGATTCACGGGATGAAGTCATTAACCTATTAAATGATCCGTCGCTTAAAGCAAACATATACGGAAATTTGAAAGTCAAATCCATGGCAGATGACATGGATCATTTTACTGCTTTAAAAAGCAACGGTTTCCCTTTATTTAAAAAGTTTGACAATTTTACCGCTACAAAAATTATTGCATCTACCAAAAAGAATCAAAAGGCTGTCTGTCATGACTTTTTTAATATTTGTGATGAACTAAAGCATATTTATGATGAACTGGAAACTGAATTTGATCATTACACCCTCTTTCTTAAAACACAACTATTTGAATATGCAAAATCCGAGAGCATTGAACGGAAAAAGAAAAAGAACATACAGTTTTATGATGATCTTTTATACAATGTGCTGGATGCCTTAAAACAGGATACCAAAGGCGGCAAAAATGCTCTTTCCAAAGCAGTCAGACAAAAATACAAGGCTGCCCTGGTGGACGAATTTCAGGATACCGATTTTGTTCAGTATGATATATTTACACGACTTTTTTCATTAAAAGAAAATGGCCTATTCATGATTGGCGATCCCAAACAGGCCATATACGGATTTCGTGGTGCGGATATTTTTTCTTATATGAAAGCTGCTTCAAGCGCTGATGATAAGTATACACTCTTTGAAAACTGGCGCTCAAAGCCAGGACTGATCACCGCAGTAAACACAATATTTTCAAATGTAAAATTGCCTTTTGTTTTTGATAAGATTAGTTTTGATAAAGCAGAGCCTGCAAAAAAAGCGGATGTAGAACCGGGTGTTAAACCGAATATGCAAAACGACCGGCAAAATGCTTTGCTCAAACTGTGGTATCTTAAATCAAAAGAGGGAAAGCCGGTTAATAAATCGGATGCCGTCCTATTGATCGCTAATGCCGTATCAGGAGAAATTGCCAGGATTACTTCACATACGGATCATCCGGTCAGATCAGGCGACATTGCAGTTCTTGTTCGAACAAACAGGCAAGCAAAAATTATTAAAGATTCCCTTTCCAAAAGAAGTATTCCTTCTGTTTTATACAGTACAGGAAACATATTTGATTCTGATGAAGCGATGGAAACGGAAAGGGTCCTTTCTGCTATCGCAGAATCTGGAAATGAACGGCGACTAAAATCTGCACTTGTCACACGAATTGTTGGTGTTTCAGCGAAAGAGATCGATTCCATGGAAAATGGACTTCAGAGCCTGGAACCATGGATGTTAAAATTTAGGGAGTACTCTAAAATATGGAACAATCATGGTTTTATTCGCATGTATCGATTGTTTATGAGTCAGGAAGGGGTAAAAAAGCGGATTTTATCATTAGATGACGGCGAAAGGCGACTAACAAATCTCCTTCACCTTTCTGAAATACTTCACCATGAATCTGAAGAAAAAAAAACAGGGATGACCGGTCTGATAAAATGGCTTTCAGAACAAAGAGACCCATCCACGACAAGACTTGAAGAACACCAACTTCGCCTTGAGAGCGATGAACTTGCGGTAAGAATCATTACCATACACAAAAGCAAGGGCCTTGAATTCCCCATAGTCTTTTGTCCTTTTTGCTGGGAAAGTTCCCGGTTAAAAGATAAGGAAAAAAAAGCCAAGGAGATTGTTTTTCATGAAATGAATAGAAACAAAAGTTTAACCTTTGATCTCGGCTCAAACGAGATAGACAAACATATCGTACTTGCACAAAATGAACTTCTCGCGGAAAACCTTCGGCTTCTCTACGTTGCATTAACACGAGCTAAAGAAACGTGCTACCTGGCCTGGGGACGAATAAACAAGGCTGAAACTTCTGCCATGGCTTATCTTCTTCACGATTTGCTTGAAGATAAAAATATTGTGATAACAGATGATATTGTTGGTGAAATACAAAAACGTTTTAACAGATTAAACGATGATGAACTTCTTGCGGATTTAAAGTTTATTTCAGACCAATCGAATGGAACCATTGCACTTTCTTCCATTCCCACTGAAAATGATCTGAAATATAAACCGATGATCGAAAAAGAAGAAAACCTCTTTTGCCGAGAATTTAATGGAAGGATTGCCCGGAACTGGAAGGTTTCCAGTTATTCATCCCTTGTATCCGGTCAACTGAAGGATGATGAGCTTCCTGACTATGATGCATTCTATCAATCTCAACGGAGGCAGTTCCGTAGCTATACTGATTTTCAAATTAATGAGAAGGCCCATGAGACGGTTAATGATATTTTTTCATTTCCCAAAGGAGCCAGAGCCGGAATATTTTTTCATGATATGCTGGAAAACCTGGATTTTAGGGAAGACCCAAGCCAAATTGGTGAAAGCCTGGTAAAAGGAAAACTGATTGAATTCGGGTTTGATCTAAAATGGGAAAACACAGTTTGTGACATGATCGGTAATCTTATTTCAACACCGCTTTTGGAGAACAAAAAAGACTTTGTTTTATCGTCTGTGGAAAACACGAACCGGATAAATGAAATGGAATTTTATTTTCCGTTGAAAACTGTCACCCCTCAAAAGCTAAGCAGGATTTTTTCCGACCATGGCGGCATTCGTATTCCCGCGGATTTTCCATCAAGGCTTGAAAAGCTTAGTTTCATGCCTTCAGAGGGTTTTATGAAGGGTTATATCGACCTGATATTTCAACTAAGCGGCAAATTTTATCTTGTGGATTGGAAATCCAACTACCTTGGGGATCATATAGAAGATTACAGTAAAGATTCTATTGATGAAGTCATGAATAAGGATTTATACGTCCTCCAGTATCATATCTATCTACTTGCCATTCATCAGTATCTGCAACTGCATATTCCCAAATACAGCTATGAATCCGATTTCGGCGGTGTGTTTTATATCTTTTTAAGGGGCATGGACAAAAGTTATGGACCGCAATTCGGTATTTATAAAGATCTTCCCAATCCGGATCTAATTTATGCACTGGGGAGAGAATTGATTCCTGATTTTTAAACAGGTAATACATAACATGAACAAAGATTATATAACTCACTTATATAATAATGGAATACTTGACAATAAAGATATTTATTTTGCAAATTTCATTGCCGATCTTTCCCAGGATAATAACCCTGAAATATTTCTTGGAGCGGCACTGGTGAGCAATGCCACCGGAAAGGGAGATATATGCCTTGATTTGGGATCGGTTTCTGAAAAGCAGGTGATGGAAGAACAAGATGTTGAAATACCCGTGATACTTCCGAAGCTTGACCTGTGGATTGAAACATTAAGAAAAAGCCCTGTGGTGGGAAAACCCGGAGAATTTTGTCCACTTATACTGGACGAAAACAACAGGATATATCTTTATCGCTACTGGGAGTATGAAAAAATATTGTCGGAATTAATCAAAAGACGCATCAATGAAGATGTAAAGAATATTGATCCATCATTATTGAAAGATAGTTTAACAAGGCTTTTTCAGAAAAAGTCTGGCACCGACATTGACTGGCAGAAAGTAGCCTCAATGACAGCAGCGATTAAAAAGTTTTGTGTCATTTCCGGAGGACCGGGTACAGGCAAGACTTATACGGTTGCAAAAATTTTATCCATTTTGCTGGAACAGGAGTCGAGCAAAAAATTGCGCATATTTCTTTGCGCGCCAACCGGAAAGGCGGCTGCCAAACTGAGCGAATCGATTAAAAAAGCAAAAGAAGAGTTAAATTGCAGCGATGCCGTTAAGCAGGCCATACCTGTTGATGCATATACCATTCACCGAATGTTACAAACCATTCCGGGTTCACCCTATTTTCGATATCATTCGGAAAATCAACTTCCTGCAGATGTTGTTATTGTGGATGAAGCTTCCATGGTGGACCTTGCTCTGATGTCCAAGCTGGTTTCATCAATCCCGATGACTGCAAGATTGATTCTTATGGGAGACAGGAATCAGCTTTCTTCCGTTGAAGCCGGATCAGTACTTGGCGATATATGTGACGGAAGCGGCATGGAAATGTTCTCAAGAGGGTATTGTAAAATCGTAGAAGAAATAGCTGGTGAAAAACTGACACATGGAATGGATACGGCTATAAAAATTATTGAAACGGGGAAAGGTTTATCTGACTGCATCGTTGTCTTGAAAAAAAGCTTGAGATTTACAGGTAAAAGTAAAATCGGAAAATTAAGCCAGGCTGTGAATAAAGGTGACTGGAAACCGATTTCGGCTATACTTAAAAATGATGATAGAGGGGAAGTTAAATTAGAAGAACTAAAAGTTTCAGGTGAAAAGCACCGTATAATCGCAAAGAGGATCATCGACGGTTATTCGGCCTATCTTAAAGAAAATGATCCTGCTTTAGCCCTTAAACGATTTAACAGTTTTAAACTGTTGTGCGCATTGAAACTGGGACCTTATGGAGCACACAGCTTAAACAGGCTGGCAGAAGAAGTACTTCAAAAAGAAAAATTAATACAGATGGATATGATAAATGAGTATCCATGGTACAGAGGAAGGCCGGTGCTCATTACAAAAAATGATTACAGCCTTGGACTTTTTAACGGCGATATGGGAATAGCTATGCCTGATCCAAAAGAAGGCGGCAGTCAGTTATATGTTTTCTTCCCTGAAGCATCCGGCGGAGTAAAAAGATATTCACCATACAGAATTAAAGAGCATGAAACGGCATATGCAATGACAGTCCACAAAAGCCAAGGGTCTGAATTTGACCGTGTTTGTCTCGTTTTTCCTGACAAAGACTATCCGGTTTTGACCAGAGAGCTCGTTTATACGGGTATTACCCGTGCCCGAAAAAATGTGCTGATATGGGGAAATGAACGTGTTTTAAGAGCAGCTGTTTCCCGAAGTATAAAGCGAACATCAGGACTAAGGGATGCGCTTTGGGGACGAAATGAATCCTAAAAACTTGATGTCGCCGTAAAAAGGCTTATATACAAGACGGAGCGGTTTTTCAGGGAGGAGACTATACATTATTCTGTTTCTCATAAATATATAGTATGTCGAATTACTGAAAAATCGCTACAACGCAGTAGATGAGACTTTTTACGGTGCCATCAAAACTTTCCTGAGAATAAAGTATCAAGATAAAACCTGTTAATTGAATCATACTCCTTGAAGTTGTGATTTTTATTTTCGTTTTTCATTTTAATTTCATTTCTGATGCCCGTTGCCATTGTTTTTCCCAGTTCCACGCCGAACTGGTCAAATGGATTGATTCCCCAGATGAATGCTTCGAACACGGTTTTTGCTTCGTAAAAGGCAAGGAGGCGGCCGATATTTTCCGGTGAGAGATCATTTAGAAGAATGGTTGACGATGGCCGGTTGCCGGAAAAATATCTTGCCCTCTCTTTTGAATCCTTTCCCACGGCGAGAGCCATCGGTTGTGAAATAAGATTTGCCCACAACTCCTGATGGTTTGTCACACCTTTTGATTTGCTTTGATATTGCATAAATTGAGGGGTAACCACACCGATAAAATCGATGGGGAAAGGACGTCCCTGGTGTGCAAGCTGAAAAAATGAATGCTGTGCATTGGTACCCGGCTCGCCAAAAATAATCTGACCGGTATGTATATCAAGGGGTTCACCGTTCATTTGAACGGATTTGCCGTTGCTTTCCATGTTAAGCTGCTGGATATGCGGTGCGAGCTTACACAAAGGGGTTGCGTACGGAATGATTCCTTGAGCCGGGTATCCTAAAAAATTGTTGTTCCAGATTGAAATAAGTGCGGCAATCAGCGGAAGGTTCTCTTCGTCAGGAGCATGGTTTGCATGCAGGTCCATCTCATTTGCTCCTTTTAAAAATCGTTCAAAAACATCGTACCCAAGATAGAGACTGAGTGGAACCCCACCCACAGCGGAAGTGACGCTATATCTCCCACCTATAAAATCAAACATATGGAAAGAATCAAGAATTGGGGCGGAAGGGTCATCGCCGGGGCTTCCTTTGCTGGTAACTGTAATAAAATGTTTCGAAGAGTCAAGTCCTTTATCCTCCATGAATATGCGAGCCTGGTTGGCATTGGCCATGGTTTCCGATGTTGTATAGCTTTTGGAAATAACAATCCACAGAGTTGTTTCCGGGTTTATGCGGGATGCGATTTGACCGAAATTGTGGATATCCACGTTTGCCAAATAGTGTATTTTAATATTTTCCGGTGCATATGCTTCCAGGGCACTTGAAACAAATTCAGGTCCCAGATAAGATCCGCCGATTCCGATTACGACCAAATGTTCAAACAGCTTGCCCGTCGAACCTTTTATTTCCCCGCCAAGCGCTTTTGATGAAAATGCTTTGATTTCGTCTCTTACCCTTCTTATATCATGCATCACATCCTTTCCATCAATATAAACAGGTTCGTTACTGAAACTTCTGGATGCCGTGTGAAGTACCGCCCTGTTTTCAGTTATATTTATCTTTTCCCCGTTTATCATGGAATGAAACGTTTTTCTAATTTTTCTGGCATTTGAAAGTTCAAGCAAGAGCTTTATGGCAGTTTCATCTACTCTCTGTCGGGAATAATCATAGAAGATATCGGCTCCTTTTAAAGAGAAGTTTTTAAATCGGTCTTTTTTTTGTAAGAGGTTTTTCAAATGGTTTTCAGGATAATTGATAACGGCAGCATGCTGCTTCAGCTTTTTCCATGCAGGTGTTTCAGTTATATTTTCACGGGTCATGTTATTCTCCTTTACTGCATTTTTGATAGAGATTTATAAACATCACCAATAATCATTTCAGATATTCCAGCCATGGCTTTACTCATTGCCTCTGCAACACCCAGGGGATTTTTTCTGCTGCACTTTTCAGACGTTCTGTATCTTTTTTGAAAAAGAATACGTTTGCTGATATCGGTCTCATCTTCTTTAATTAATGTAATCGTGACACTAAGCACCGCTTTCCATGAATTCTTTTCGTCCTGTTCAAAAAATTCATCTACTGTTCCTGAAATAACATGGGATGAAGAAAACCTGGAGCCTGGCTCAAAAATTGCTTTAAAAAGTGATGAGTTTTTTAAATCTCTGGATAAGAAACTGGTGACCATATCTCCCGGGTTGACACGCCATTTATGGTAATTATATGCATCTCGCTTAGATTTTTCGGTTTTATAAATGATATTATTCGAATTGTAGATGGGTGCCACAGAAAAACGTTCAATACGCAGTACAGAAGGGATTGGCTTTAAATCATCAAATTTATTCAATTCGTATTCAAGAGTATAATAGTCTATCTTAACGGGTGGACTCTGTTTACCCAGACATCCGGTGATTACGAGTATAGCTGCCCAAAGAATAAAAACTGAATGTACTGTTTTCTGCATGGGAAGTCTCCATATTACGGATTATACTTTTCCGTTTCAACTGTTTCTACCCTTCTTGACGGAAGAGGTTCTCCAAAGAGAAGCTGGGAAGGTTGGTCGGCAACCACTTCCAATGACTTGCTTAAATTTTCGCTTGCCTTTTCGATATTTTGTAATGCCACAACAAGATGAAGCATCAGCTTGTTAATACCACTGTCTGTGTTTTTTATCAGTACTGCACCTTCTTCGACCAATTGGCTTGCGTTTTTCATGGATTGATTGAAACCGGCAATTGCATTTGAAAGTTCTTTTTTATTAACTGAAATCATTTTATCTGTATTTGCCGAAAGGGTATTAAAAGATGCTGCAGCTTCATTAACGGAAATAAGGGCCCTGTCCCAGATATCAAGGGATTTTTCAATAGAGGAAGATAGTTCTTTTATCCTAAGGTTAGCAACTGACAGTTTGATCTCATCTAGAGTCGATTTTATGCCTCCTGCTATTCCCGGGATATCGAGAGCATTGATCTGGTTCAAGACATCGGATATGCCTCCGATCAGCTGTTTTATTTCTGAAGGTTTTGTCGCAATCACCGGATACTCGACAGCAAGTTCAGGTTGCAGGGATATATCCCGATCACTCTCTTTTTTTCGATCGAGTTCAACAAACATGATTCCGGTAATACCGACCGATTTAAGTTGAGCAATCAGCTCCTCTGCAGGTCTGAATTCTGTTTCCATTTTTAAAATGACCTGAATCATCGTAGATTCCGGTGCAACAGATATGCTTTTAACTCTGCCGATGGATACCCCCCTGTATTTTACCGGTGAATCCTTATCAAGTCCTTGTACGGATTCATCAAAGAAAGCCACGTAATGCTGTCCTTTTTCAAAATAGTGAGACATCCCTAGCCACAAAATAGATATAAAAGATACGGATAACCCGATAATGACGAATAAACCCACTGCGAATTTTGTTTTAAGGGAAGTCATTGTTATTTCCTGTTATTCTATAGTAATTCTCATAAGTAAGACCTTTTACTTAGCCATCCGGCGCTTGTTAAAAAATTGCCTCACAAAAGGAATTTGGCTGTGATCTCTGAGATGGGCCGGATCTCCTTCGGCAATGATTCCTTTGGAAGTTTTATCGAGCATAATCACCCGATTTGCAACATTAAAGATGCTGTCCAGCTCATGGGTAACGATCACCATTGTGGTGCCGATACTTTTATTGATATGTAAAATGAGTTCATCAATTTCGGATGAAGTAACCGGATCTAATCCTGCCGACGGTTCGTCAAGGAATAAAATTTTTGGATTAAGTGCCAAAGCCCTTGCAAGTCCTGCTCTTTTTTTCATTCCACCGCTGAGTTCTGAAGGCAAATGTCTTTCATAACCGTTTAGATCTACCATGGAAAGTTTCATTCTAACGAGAGAACGGATAGAATTTTGTGGAAGACCTGAGTATTCTTCAATGGGAAGCGCAATATTTTCTTCAAGTGTCATGGAACCAAAAAGAGCGCTGCTCTGGAAAAGAACACCTATTTTTGTTAAAGTATTATGAAAGGAAGCATCGTCACAAGAAGTAATATCCACACCATATATAAATATGTTTCCTGAAAAAGGCCTATCGAGCCCGATCATGTGCCTTAAAAGTGTGCTCTTGCCGCATCCACTGCCGCCTAAAATGACCAGTATCTCTCCGTAGAAAACATCAAAGCTGACATGGTCAAGAATAACATCTTCGCCATACCTGGCAATCAGATTTTGGACCTTGATAATCGCACTATTTTCCATAAAAGGTTATCCCAGGAAACTGCGGGCCACTGCAAAAAACGAATCGAAAAGAATAATTAAGAAAATGCTGCTTACTACAGCGGAAGTGGCTGAATTTCCAACAGAATCAGATCCCCCTCTTGTTTGGAAGCCTCTCAGGCATCCGATCCAGGCAATGAGAGCCGCAAAGACCACACTTTTAGACATGCCCCAGACGACTTCAAAAAGAGTCAGTGTTTTTAGGGTTTGAGCGATATATGAACTCGTGGTAAGATCGAGCAAGGAGATACCCACTAAAAGTCCTCCTGCAATGGCGAAGATATCTGAAAAGAGAGTTAAAAGCGGGAGTACGATAATCAATGCAAGCATTCTTGGAACAGCCAAAAAGACTGTGGGAGCGAATCCCATGATAAAAAGGGCATCCACTTCTTCAGAAATCTTCATGGTCCCGATTTCTGCGGCAAATGCTGATCCGGATCTACCGGAAACTACAATGGCAGTCATGATGGGCCCAAGCTCTGAAACCATTGCAATCGAAACCAGAGACGCCACATATATATTTGCCCCAAACTGCTCAAGTTGAAGGGATGACATAAAGGCCATGACTGAGCCGAGCAGAAAGCTGATCAGTGCAACAATGGGAATTGCATTTACACCTGCTTTTTCCATATATGAAATCGTATCGTTTAACCTCAGGAATTTTGGATTTAGGATGATATGACCAAAAGAAAGAATAACAGATCCAAGAAAGGAAATCAGATATCTAATATTAAATAGGATTTGAAGAGTGACATCGCCAGAATTGACAATAAAATTTGATGAATCTTTCTTGGTTAAGGAATCAATTTTTTGATCAGTATCGAAGTTAACGATGGAAAGGATTTCTTTAGTCTTGCTGCGGGCATTAATCATACTGAATTTGGCACCGGCGTCCAAGGCAATTTTTTTTAACTCAGAAAGAACCAGAGCACCATAATCATCAAAATAAGAGACATGATTAAGGTCGATTATAACTGCTTGGAAAGAATGTGATTTTACTTCATCAAGGAGTTTTTCAAGAAGGGATGGGGTTGTTTCAACATCAATTCTTCCACTTAAACAAATGGTTATTTTGCCTTTTTCTTTTATGGAAATTTCATACGAGCCGGAGGATAATTGCTCTAATTTTGCCATATCTGATCTGGATTGTTGGAAAAATAGATATTTCTATTGTCTGAATCTTGAATGAAAATTAATGATAACCAGCGGGTTTAATAAAAATATGTTATCAAAAAAATAACAACCAGGTGGTAAGCAGGTCAAGCGCTTCTCGTACATGATATTGTATTTAATAAATATTCGTGTATTCTGTCAAGGATATTGCAGTCGTCTATGCAACGGGGGAAAGACTTTCTTTTTTCACATTCCCTGCAGGGGCTTTTAACCAGATATCCGATTTCAAAATCGAATCTGAATTTATTCAATCTATTTAATGGTAAATATTTCATAACTGTACAAAGAATAACACAACATATGATATAAAGCAAGGCATTCAATCGATTACAAAACAACTCATTCAAAATCTCTCAGACCGTATAACCAATAGAATATAAAGCTAAAACAGCTATGCCTGCTTTTTTCCTCATTAGACTCCATCCAGAAAGCGCCGGTATTCAAACATTTTTGAAAATGCTTTTACTGCCCTTTCAGGTGTGGGGAAAAATATCGGCTTAAAGGAGCTGTCTTTCACTTTATAGACTGTTTGATCCTTTTCATCCGTCAGAAGGCTGACTCCAAACACCGGTTTTTTATATATCTCCATTAATTTTGCAATATGATCGATGTATTGATTTTCAAACTCTGCCATTGCCTCGCTGACTGATTTAAGAAAATCTAAAGAATAAGACGGATCTGCTTTAAGAACGGAATCTGTAAAATGTTTGACGAAAATTCGTCTGCCAATTATCCCAAGATTAATAACGGCATCGCAGCCATTCCATTTTAAAAGCTCTTCTATGACGGCCATGGGTATCGAAGTATCTCTTTCTCCCACCAAATCCACAGGATTGGACCTGCTCCAGTATGGTGGAAGTATTTTGTCTATTCGTTTTATAATCTCAGAGGAAAGTTCCGGAACTTCAAGACCGAATTGAAAACACAGATCTGCGGTTACTACTCCCCAACCACCACCAAGAGTCATAATTCCCGCACGATTACCTTTGGGAAGAGGTAATGATGAAAATGCAGCGGCAAGATCCAGAAGATCCATGGGTTGCTCAACTTTAACAATGCCGGCCTGCCGACAAACTGCATCAAATACTCTTGAGTCGGTGGTTAGTGCGCCTGTATGACTGGCAGCAGCCTTATTTCCTGCGCTGCTTTGCCCACCTTTTAAAAGAACAACAGGTTTCTTTTTCCCAACGCGTTTTGCGCTTTTAAAAAATCTGCGGCCGTTTTTTACACTTTCGATATAAAGCATGACGGTATTTGTTAAAGAATCGATTTCAAAACCATCAAGAAAATCTTCTATGGTAACCATCGCTTCGTTGCCAGATCCGCAAAAACCTCGAATTCCGATTCCCTGTCGATCTGCAAAAGCAAGAAGTTGTACTCCCATGTTTCCAGACTGGGCAACCACAGCTGTGGAGCCTGACATCGGAAAGACAGGAGAACCTGTACAGTAAAAATCCGTGTGGGGATTGCATATACCCATGGTATTTGGACCCAGTACCAGAATACCGGCAGCCTTTGCTTTTTTTACAAGATCTTTTTCGAGATTTCTTCCTTCTTTGCCTGTTTCAGCAAAGCCGGATGTGATAAGGAGCATGTTTTTGATTTTTTTTTCTTTAAACTGGGGAATTAGATCCAGCACTCCTGATGCAGGTATGGTAACAACAGCCAGATCGATTTTATCCGGTATTTCTGAAACGGACTTGTAAACCCGACGATCTGCAATGGTTCCTCCTTTTGGATTGACCAGAAAAATTTTTCCTTTAAAACCGCCGCCGACAGTATTTACTAACAATGTATGTCCCCATTTACCAATCTGGGCGGAGGCCCCTACAAATGCAATGGAATCAGGATAAAATATGGATCGTATGGCAACCGGATCAACTGCAGGCAGGTATTGATTTTTCGTTGTTTTATCATTAAGCACCACCAATGCATCAACTGCACAGGCACTGCCGTCAGGGTTGATTATTAAAGGATTAATATCAATTTCAAAAATATCAGGTTGCTCCATTCCTATTCGGGAAAGGCCCATCAGTGTTTTAATCAACGTCTTTCGGTTAGCGGAATCTTCACCCCTGAAATTTCCAAGTAAAGAATGTGCTTTAATTTCGCTTAGCATCTGCTTTGCATCTGTTTCAGTTAAAGGTGCGACTCTAAAAATAACATCAGAAAGAGCTTCGGTAAATACGCCGCCTGTTCCAAACATAACCACCGGGCCGAACTGCTTATCCCGGAACAAACCCGCCACAAATTCTCTTTTTCCTTTAAGTTGAGGCTGGACCAGAAAGCCTTCAAGTTCATGTCCACCTTTTTCAGATATTGAAATTGTTGCATTTTCCACTGCCCGAGATTCTGTCAAATTCAGGTGGACAAGGCCAAGTTCGGTTTTGTGGAGCAATTTGGCGCCGAGACCTTTAACTACCACCGGAAATCCGATTTTTTCTGCTGCCTTAATTGCCTGATCTGTATTTAACGCAACTATTTCTTCAATTACTGGAATTTCGTAATTATTAAGCAACAGCTTTGAGTCTGATTCGGATAAAGCCTTGCCGCTCGATTTCACGGCCTTTTTTATCAGTTTCTCAAGATCCATCAATTCTCCTTTGGATGCATTTATTAATCTATTACTTTGCTCAAAGTCCTATGCAAGAGATGTTTTTAATAAAACCAACTGTTTTTATCAAATAGAAAAATGAAAGTAAATAGACAAAGCTTGACCACTTTTGTCTGTCTGTTATGATATTTAGGCAAACCCATGCAGAAAGAGCGGGTGAAAAATAGTCAGTTTTAACTTCTCCGATATGACGATTATGCTAAGGTAAATTTAATAAATTGTGGAATACAGAGACTCTAATTTTCATCATTTAGAAAATCCAAATTAAAATTAATAATGTAACATTGACATTTTATATTAGGTCTTATAAACTATATATATAGTTACCAATACAAATTCATTAAGGTTATTTTTATAATGTCACTTAAAGGCAATTTAGAGACTTTCCCTTTACCCAGTATGCTGCAGCTTCTGTATAACGACAGCAAGACAGGTGTATTTCAGGCAAATAGAGGCGACGAAGAATTTAAAATTTATTTTCATGAAGGAGCCATTATTTATGCCATGGGGTCAAAGAAGGAAAATCGTTTGGGCAGGTTATTGCTAAAAAGGGGTTTAATTTCAAAATCAGAACTGCATGAGTCCCTGTTAGGTGCACAAAAAAAGAAACAGTCTTTGGGTAAGTTCCTTGTTGAAAATAAACAAATTTCTGTGGAAAATTTAAAAGAACTGCTTCAAAAACAGACTGAAAATATAATTTATAATTTGTTTCTTTGGGAAAAGGGTGATTTTGAGTATAGAGATGCCAGATTAAAAATGGACGGAATCATTAATATTGAGTTAGATGTGGTGAAAGTTATCCTTGATGCTTCAAGGCGTATTGATGAAATGTCAATTTTTAAAAAACAGGTCCCCAGTGATAAAATTATATTAAAGGTGTGCAGTCGCATTAAGGAAAAGGAAAAAATAAAATTCACTGCACCTGAATTGCGGATACTTAAGTTTGTAAATGGCAAAAGAAGTGTCAGAGAAATATTTAGTGAAAGTGGTTTTGATGGATTTGCCGCTCATGATGAGTTTCACGCATATAAAACATTACATTCATTGATTTCATCAGGGATGATTGAAAAAGTTGAGCCGGTTAACAGAGAATCTGTTCAACTTAAAGAAAAAAAGGACGAAAATAATACTAAGGATGAATATAATGCTGCTGAAATAATAACAGTCTATAACGATATTCTGCAATCGACTTATAGACATGTTGAATCCGAACTTGGGAAACAGACATCTCATATATTTATAAAATCCAAAGCAAAATTATCCCCACAACACTCGAACTTTCTAAAAGATTTTTTCCCGGGAAATCCTGCTTCTACAAACGTAAATGCAATCACTCAGGCACTCGATAATGGAATGGATTCGGATAAAAGCGAAATTTTTATCATGAATTGCTTCAATAAATATCTAACAAATATTATTGAGGAAACCTCGAGTATTCTTGGCGAAAAAGTCTCAGATAAAATTAGAAACGAAATTGACAAGATGTTTTTAATTGTCAGTCAAAACAAAAAAAACTCAACTGTAATTAAACAGATAAAAAATAGTATGGAAAAAATATTGAAACAAAATAAGCGGCAAGGTGAGTATGACTAAAAAAGGAGAATTGAAATAGGGTTTATAGTCGTTCTCATAAATATGTTCCGTTTTAAATGAGGAAAATGCCTGAGTGTAATTAAGATCGTTAAGAAAAAACTTGAATGCAATCTGGTCATTTTGTTGAACTCAATCTAAAACTAAGATCAATTATAATATACCCGGTCTGTTCTTTCTTTACGATCTCTTATATACGAGTTTTTCATCGTTTAAAACGGAATATATTTATGAGAAACAGTATAATAGAAGGACACTACTTTCCAGCAACTTTTGTTCCGCCATATGCGAGAAAGGATAACGCTATTGTTCTGAACAATGTCTGGAGTGTAAAAATAATACTTTCCGTGAAATAATTCGACATTACCCGAACATAATCCGCTACAAACATTAGTACAACTGTAATAAGAATTAAATTGATTACATCTCCGATTTTGCCACCGGTGTATTTGGCTCTCGCCTTGTTGAAAGCAACTATTATCAATACATAGATAAATAGTGTAAAAATAAGTATGGTAAAATTTGCAGACATTACTCACCTCTCAGTTAAATATAATTCAAAATCCAACAATTTTCTTATTTTATTGTTCTAACATTGATCTTTTTTTAATGATTAAAGACCTAAATATAGTATCGGAAAATATTTTCAAAACATTAGTTCTTTTTTAACAACGCAACCGAATTTGAGTAAAAAATCGTTTTCAAGATCCTTGTAAAGCAATTACCCATGCCCGCATAGAGCTTCTAAATTTTGACATTTATGAAATGGAATGGAGAAAGAAACCGGATTCGGTCCTCGAAATAAAACACGGGTGCATCCATCATACTATTTCCGGAGTTTATACTATCTCATCACCTTTAATCGGTTATCTTTACGAGTAAACCCTTTTATGCTATAAAAAATCTTCACAAATTTAATCGAGGAAGATAAAATGCGAATCGGCGTGGGATATGACATACACCAGCTGGCATCAGGCCGGAAACTTGTTATTGGAGGGGTGGCCATTCCTTTTAAAATGGGACTCCTTGGGCATTCAGATGCAGATGTTCTGATTCATTCGATCTGTGATGCACTTCTTGGGGCGGCAGGTTTGGGTGATATCGGATTGCATTTTCCAGATACAGATCCCAAATTTAAAGATATTTCAAGCATAAAGCTGCTTGAAAAAACTTATCAGATGGTTTACGAGAAAGGTTTTAATTTACAGAATTTAGATTGCACAATTTTTGCTCAGGAGCCAAAGATTTCCCCTTTCAGTAAAAGAATGCAACAAAATATTGCCCGTGCAATAAATGTGAATACAAATTGTATTAACATTAAAGCCACAACCACCGAAGGTCTGGGAATGTTCGGAAGAGGGGAGGGAATAGGGGCAATGTGTGTGGCCCTTATTGAGTAAGAAATGTTTTAACTTTCAGATTCACAGTTTAAGGTTTCAATCTTCACGTTTAGGGAACAATGAAAAGATCAAGGCAAAGAACAGTGACCAAACAGACTAAACAATTCTAAAAAGATTTGTATAAACAGACAAATATTTTAAAATCATAAGGATTCTTCTGATAAAATCACATTTAAAAATATATCGGTTATATCTCTTATAGCAATTCTCATAAATATGTTCCGTTTTAAATGAGGAAACTGTCTGAGTGTATTAAAGATCTTTAAGAAAGAACTGGTGTGCCATTTTGCCAATTGGTTAGTATTATTTCTGATACTTCAATCAATTATAATATGCTCGGTTAAGTTCTTTCTTTACGATCTCTTATATACGAGTTTTTCATCGTTTAAAACGGAATATATTTATGGGAAACAGTATAACACATGGAAAATAATAGCATGACCATTCAGATCTATAATACTTTAGGCGGAAAAAAAGAAGCGTTCAAAACCTGTGAAAAGGGCAGGGTCAAAATGTATGTTTGCGGTCCGACAGTATATGATTCGTGTCATATCGGCCATGCAAGGTCTGTGGTTGTTTTTGATGTGATTGCACGTTACCTTAGATCACAAGGATATGAAGTGACATATGTGCGAAATTTTACAGATATTGATGATAAGATTATTAACAAATCCAAAGAACTTGGAATTGATTCAAATAAAATTGCAGAAAAATATATAAATGAATTTTATACAGATATGGATGCTTTAAAGGTTGAAAGGGCGACCATTGAGCCAAGAGCCACAGAGCATATAGACGATATAATTGAAATTGCTGAAAAACTAATAAATAAAGGCTTTGCATACCCGGTAGATAACGATGTTTATTTTGCCGTAGAGCTTTTTTCTGACTATGGAAAGCTTTCGGGTCGAAAACTCCAAGAAATGGAGGCAGGAGCCAGGGTTGATGTGGACAAAAGGAAGCGAAATCCTTTTGATTTTGTTATATGGAAGTCTGCAAAACCGGGGGAACCCTCATGGGATAGCCCGTGGGGAAAAGGGAGACCTGGCTGGCATATAGAATGCTCAGCTATGATCTATGCTTTGCTTGGAGAAACGATTGACATCCACGGCGGTGGCAGAGATCTGGCATTTCCGCATCACGAAAACGAAATTGCCCAGTCAGAAGCAGCCTTTGGAAAACAGTTTATTAAATACTGGGTGCATAATGGGTTTGTGAATATCGATCAGGAAAAAATGTCAAAATCTCTGGGGAATTTTCTGATGATAAAGGATGTATTAAAATCTTATCATCCTGAATCTGTTCGACTGTTCCTGCTTTCCAATCATTACCGCAGCCCTATAGATTTTACCGATAAGGCAATGGATGAATCGAGCACCGGGCTCGATAAGATTTATAAACTTCTTGAACGCATTGAAAAGAGAACCGGACCGCTATCAGACACAGAAGTTAAAAATAAAGGAACCGTATGGAAGAATTTTTCCGATGCAATGAATGATGATTTTAACACGGCTCGTGGCATTGGCGTTCTTTTTGGCGCTGTACGGGATATAAACCGGTTGCTGGATGAAAAAACAGGCAGCCTTTCTGTGGAATTTGAAAAAACAGTTCAATCAGGCCGGGGAGATATCCTTAATATAGGCAGCATTCTCGGGATATTATACGAATCCCCTCAAAATTATTTTGATAGTAAAAAAGCTTTCAGTCTTGGTAAAGAATCCATCAATCCTGCCAAAGTAGATCAAATGGTTAAAGAGCGCTTTGAAGCAAGAAAAGCCAAAGACTGGGAAAAGGCGGATTTTATCAGAAAACAGCTTGAGGACATGAATATAAAACTTGAAGATGGACCGGAAGGGACTGCCTGGACGATAAAATAAAAATGCTAGCCGGTTATGGTTTTAAACTTGAAACCGGAAATTAGAAATTTGGGAAAGATACTCCAGGTTTGCCTATGGCCGTACTGGGCAAGTCCAAGGCAGCAGCAACCTGAGGCCAAATTTCCAATTTCTATTTTCAGCTCTTCGTGAAAGATCACTATATTTAATAATAACCGTACATATATTTACGTAAATTAAGCCCCCCATGTCCATATTTAAATTAGTTTCAGACTTTTCACCTAAGGGCGATCAGCCCAAAGCGATAGATGAATTAAGTAAAAATATTTTATGCGGAAAGCAATATAATGTTTTGCTCGGTGTTACCGGTTCCGGTAAAACATTCACTATGGCCAATGTTATCAAAAGAGTTGAAAAACCGACTCTTGTCATTGCTCCCAACAAAACCTTAGCGGCACAGCTTTATAATGAATTCAAGCTTATCTTTCCTGAAAACGCTGTTGAGTATTTTGTAAGCTACTACGATTACTATCAGCCTGAAGCATATATTCCTTCCAGTGATACATATATTCAAAAAGATTCATCAATAAATGAAATGATCGATAAATTGCGCCACAGCGCAACAAGATCTGTGCTTTCACGAAGAGATGTTGTTGTTGTGGCCAGTGTTTCATGCATATTCGGTATAGGTGCACCTGAAGATTATCTTTCCATGCGCATCAATATTGAAAACGATGAAAAAGTTAATCGGGACAGGATGCTTTTAGATCTTGTTTCAATGCATTATGAGAGAAATGATTTCGATTTTCATAGAGGAATTTTCAGAGTAAGAGGTGACCGTGTTGAAATATTCCCGGCTTATGAAGAAAAAAATGCGATCCGTGTCGATTTTTTCGGTGATCAGATAGAAAGCATTGCAAAGATCGATGCTCTTAGAGGCACAGTGATTAAAAAGCTTAGGGATGTAACTATATTTCCGGCAAGCCATTATGTTGCAAATAAATCCAGGCTAAAACAGGCAACTGAAACAATCATAGAAGAATTAAAATCAAGGATTGAATATTTCAGAAAAGAAAACAAGTTGATTGAAGCCCAGCGGATAGAAGAACGAACGAATTTTGACCTTGAGATGATACTCGAACTTGGATATTGCAATGGAATAGAAAACTACTCACGGCATTTAACGCAAAGAATCGAAGGAGAACCTCCGCCAACACTGCTCGACTATTTTCCCGATGATTTTCTTGTTTTTTTTGATGAGAGTCATATTGCAATGCCTCAACTGCGGGCCATGTATAAAGGAGATAGATCACGCAAGGAAACTCTTGTAACATACGGTTTCAGACTGCCTTCTGCACTCGATAACCGTCCTCTGAAATTTGAAGAATGCAAATCTATTATCAAACAAACAGTATATGTATCGGCAACTCCTGCGGACTACGAACTTGAAAAGGGAAAAGATGCTCTTGTCGAACAGATAGCAAGGCCCACGGGTTTGATTGATCCTGAGATTGATATTAGAAGCGCAGAAAACCAGGTAGATGATCTACTGGAAGAAATCTTATTGCGTCATAAAAAAAATGAAAGAGTTCTTGTGACTACTTTGACCAAAAGGATGGCCGAAGATCTCACGGAGTATTATTCTGATTTGGGGATTAAGGTACGTTATCTTCATGCAGATATAAAAACTTTAGAGAGAATGGATATTATAAAGGATCTTAGAACTGGCAGCTTTGATGTTCTTATTGGTATAAATCTTCTTCGGGAGGGACTTGATATACCGGAAGTCTCACTTGTTGCAATACTCGATGCGGATAAAGAAGGATTCCTGCGCTCAACCAGATCTTTGATTCAAACATGTGGACGTGCTTCCAGGAATATAAACGGTAAAGTAATCATGTATGCAGAAAATATTACAAAATCAATGAAAGAAGCTATTAATGAAACGAATCGCCGAAGGAAAATTCAAAAAATTTATAACAAAGAGCACAATATTGTACCTACAAGCATTAAGAAAGATATAACTGAGATTTTCTCATTTGAGGAAGACGACGACACCCAGTTGATTGATAGGGTGTCCGAAGACGTTGTCGGTTTTGAATCTTTAGATAATTTGGACGGTGTCATCAAATCTCTGGATAAAGAAATGAAAAAAGCAGCGAAAGCCCTTAAATTTGAAGAAGCTGCTGAGATCAGAGATCAGATCAAAGACCTTAAGGAATTTATTGTATTTGACAGTGAACTCAGCAACAAATAAAAGTCAGGCTGTACCCGGCATCACGGATAAATTGTCAAGGGTTTCAACCGGGCCGGGTGTCTATCTCATGAAGGACACAGCTGGTGAAGTTATCTACATCGGCAAAGCCCGAAATCTTAAAAAACGACTCGCCTCTTATTTTACTAAACCCGTTCAGCCGGATATAAAAACAAGAGTTCTGGTTAAAAAAATCGTAAGTTTTGATACGATACTAACGGCCAGTGAAAAAGAAGCCCTGATTCTTGAATCAAATTTAATCAAGCGTTACAGACCGCGTTATAATGTTTTTTTAAAAGATGATAAGCGGTATCCCTCCATACGACTGGACACCCGGCATGCCTATCCAAATCTTAAAATTGTCCGAAAAATAAAAAATGACGGGTCTACGTATTTTGGTCCTTTTGTTTCTTCTACTTCGGTTCGACAGACATTGAAGATGATCAATAAAACCTTCAAACTCCGTAAATGCAAAGACAGTGAATTTAAAACGAGAACAAGACCATGCCTTAACTTTCAAATGCAAAGATGCCTTGGGCCTTGCTGCAATGATATTGATAAAAATGTTTACCAGGAAATAGTAAAGGAAGTCAGTCTGTTTTTAAAAGGAAAGACCTCAGACCTGATAAGAAAAGTAAAAAGAGAGATGATATCTGCAGCAGATAATCAGAACTATGAAACAGCGGCTGTATTAAGAGATAAGATATTTGCTCTTGAGAAGACTGTTGAAAAACAGGTGGTTGTTTCAACAGATTTTATAGACAGGGATGTAATAGGAATAGCCGGGTCCTATGAATTATCTATAATAACCATTCTCATTGTCCGTGGTGGATTTCTTCTGGGAGCTCGGAATTTTACTTTTTCTGAGACTCTGTCAACTCATACTGAAATAATCGGAGCATTTATCAGGCAGTATTATGAAAAGGAGCCTTTTATTCCCAAGGAAATACTCACGCCGATACCACTTGAGGATTCTGCATTGATTGAGGAGTATTTGAAGAAATTAAAGGGGGAAAAAGTAAGTATTGTTTGGCCAAGAAGGGGAGAAAAGGCAAAACTTTTAAAAATGGCGGACAGTAATGCAGACATTAGCCTGAAAGAAGAGATGATCTCTTTATCAGCTGACTTGGAAATGCTTGCCAGGCTTCAGAAAAAAATTAAAACTAACAGATTGCCAAAGCGTATTGAATGTTTCGATAACTCCAATATATCTGGAAAAGAGCCGGTTGCCGGTATGATTGTTTTTGAAAAAGGAAAATCAAATAAATCGTTATATCGACTTTATAAAATCGCTAAAGTCTACAAGCACGACGATTATGCATATATGGATGAAGTGTTGAGAAGACGTTTCGGTAAAGGAGAAGAGTCAAAGCCATATCCCGATCTTTTAGTGGTGGATGGCGGAAAAGGTCAATTGAATATTGCGGTTTCA
>CAJHXW010000162.1_pt1 | contig 26449 bp, 22 predicted proteins | sample 9198581 | NCBI WGS metagenome assembly CAJHXW01 (sample SAMEA7708328, study PRJEB35096) | sediment metagenome | biome: marine neritic benthic zone biome [ENVO:01000025]; feature: sediment [ENVO:00002007]; material: shallow marine sediment [ENVO:03000034] sea grass bed [ENVO_01000059] ...
GATATAGGACTCACTGTATCTCCTGGCTAAAAGTCTTCTTTTCCATGTGTCACCCACTGCGACATTTAAGTTTTCCTACAAGACAATCTATCATTAGTCCCAAAAGCTCGTTTTCGAAACCTGTTCCCAGCCGGATTTCATAATCATAAATAGGCCATTCATCCTTCACTTTTTTACAAAATTTTGCACCCTCGGGTATTTTCGAGATGGCTTCGAGTATTTTTTCTTGAATGGACATCCCTTATCCTTTTGATTTCGTAGATTATTTTAGAATCCTTATTTTTCAATCAACGATTTTCCTTTTGACTAATGAAAAATACTGGTTGGGAAGATAAAACATAGCTCCGCCTTTCAATTTACATCATCTTAAACAGGCTTAGTAATTGGTTTGATAAACATTCAATCTTTTGATTACTTAAGATATTAAGTATAATTTGTCTATTACAGAAAGATTAAAAATCCCCGTTTAAAAAATAAGGGTGCCTTGGTTGTTTAAAGAGGTGTTTTTAAATAATTTCAGAAGAGGTTTAGCTGTCAGTTGATAAAACGGCTAAACAGCCTCGTGTTATAATTGTTAAACCTCACAACCAGTTTGAGTTATATATAAATCAATTGATTGTCTTAATAGCGTTTAGGATCTTAGATGAAATCGAACAAATTTATAGGTTAAAAAAGTGGCGGATATGTCTGTGGCTACTGTAATTTATAAGTTAGAAATAAATTCAGATTTTCAGTAGCGAATACCGATCTCCAAATTTAATATCTTCTATAACAGTGTTTAATAGAAATAGTCAAGTTACAAAAAACACCTTACGCATCAGCAAGGATGATCCACTAAGAAATATCATGAATGAATCCGGATTACAAAGGTAATCTGTTTTGGGTTGCAACAGATGATTGCCGCTATCTAATATTTGAATATCTAATCATACTGCCGGCTTGATTTCTGAAGCGAAACGAGGTTTTGTTTATGCTTAATAATGTTTTTTTATAACATATTTTGCTAAATCCGCTGGTTATCATATTAAGAACAGGTCTTCATAAATTATCATGCGAGATTCAAGTATCAACTTAACCCTATATGCAGAGCCTGCAATCTGTGGCAACATACCTCAGCTTTCCCCCTTTAATACGAATTTCAAGATAGATATCATGGCATCCGGCAGGCAGAGAACTGCTGTCTAAGACGACACCCCACCCGACCTTAAAATCGGGAAATGCTTCTCTTTTTAGGTTAAAAACCTTCGCCACATCGGGCCTGATTATTCCCAAATCTGCCTTCTTTGATACAAGATTTGGTATAACGACAGACAGCTCTGCTATATGCGTATTTCTGCGACGGTCAAAGGCCCACCCATGGATAGAGATGGTTTTTGGCAATGGCCGCAATGTTGCTACTCTTTTTTTCCCATTCTCTTTTTTTTTAAACTGAATACCCTCTGCGACATCAATGACGAATTCAATGTTTCCTTTAGAGTCAACATAGAAGTTTTTAATCCAGTAAAGCAGTGTATCCTTGTTATGGGAGCTACCGTTTTTATTCAACCAATTTTCATACTGCGAAAATAAAAGATGTCCTGCTGAGCCGGTAAAAGGTATTACTCCATAAATCAGGGAGAACTGTTGTTTTAACTCCGAGAGAGGAGGATTCTTTTCTATGGCGAGTGCCAATGCGCTGGCGAACCCTGATCTGTCAGCACCACCTTTACAATGAAGCAGAAGTGGTCTGGGTGCCACCTTCAGTGCTTTAATAAGGGCATCGAGTTGAGTGCAATTTGGAAGACTGTGGGCCACAAATCTAAAGCTGTAATACTGAATATCATTATCCTCGGCAATCTTCTTTTCCTTTACATACCATTTCTTTCCTTCGCTTTTCCCCCTGAGGTTAATGATGGTCTTTAACTTTTTCTTAACGAAAACTTTTTTAAGTTTGTTTTCCGACAGTTGAGCACTTCTATAAACTTTTTCTTCAACCACTACGTGAAAATTATCAAAGGCATAGAAGTAATAAAAAACTATGATTAGAATAATCCCAACTGCAACGAGACACCTGCCAGCTATTTTCATTGACTACCTCTTTTTTTATGACACACAAATTTTTTTTGGGAAGATTTAAATAAAATCGAATATCCCTTTCTCCTTGATAAAAATTTACATCTATTATGTCTATTAATTAAATAACAATCTCTTTTTGTGGTTATAGTTTTACAAACAAAACCACAGGAATTCATATAAACGATGGCTCACATTTTAAAAAGAAGGTTAAGGTCGAGTTAAAAAATTTAGTACTAATTTGTTAAATAGCTCCGGGATTTCAATGGGAATACTATGGCCGATATTTGAAAATTCCTCATGATGTCCACCGCAAAGATCGGCAAGCTCTTTTGCTTCTTTTGAATTTACAAGCGGATCTTGAGAGCCTGAAAAAATAAGGGCAGGGCAATTTATTTTTTTTGCAAGGGACCCGGGCGAAGGATACTTAATTATGGCTTCAAATTGAGCGATTAATGCATCTTTATTATTTCGAATGATAAGTGCTTCTACCATCTTATCTGCAATTTTTTTGTTTGCCTCTAAGAATTTTTTTCCGAATGCCACGGGCAGTACTGCCCTTGCCAAAGCTTCGAGACCATCATATTTAAGGATTTTAAGCCATGATTTCATTAAATTTTTAATCTTACCCCTGGTTTTTAACCCGGCGCTACATAAAACAAGGCGGCCAACGAAATCGGGAAACCTGGAAGCAAACGCAAGTGCAACGTATGCCCCATGGCTCAGCCCTGCAAAGTGTGCCTTTTCAATTTTAAGATGTTGAAGAAGTTTATAAAGGTCTTTGACGTGAAGGTCGAGAGATAGTCTCTTTTTCCCTAGTTCGCTTTGTCCCTGAGCCCTGGCATCATACAGAATGACACGGAAGCTGTCTTTGAAGACACGGGCGTGCGGTCTCCAGTTAAATGTGGTTTGCATGGTGCCGTTTAAAAAAACAACACATGGTTTTACTGATTTAAAACCATGTGTTTCATAATAGATTCGACAACCATCATTTGTCTTGAAAGAGCTCTTTTGCATGATAGGAACTCCTTACAAAAGGCCCGCCGGCAACTTGGGAAAATCCGATTTCAAGAGCGGTTTTTCGCCAGTTGTCAAATTCTTCAGGCGGAACAAAACGTTCAACCTTAAGGTGCTGTTTTGTGGGTTGAAGATACTGGCCCAGAGTTAAAATTTGGCAATCTGCCTTGAAAAGATCTTCAAGAGTCCGGTTGATTTCATTCGGTCGTTCACCAAGTCCGAGCATGAGTCCTGATTTTGTCGGAATAGACGGGTCGTATTGTCTGGTCTGTTTTAAAAGTTCAAGGGAACGGTTGTAGCTTGCTTCAGGGCGAACCGACGGGTAAAGGCGCTGGACAGTTTCGATATTATGGTTTAAAACATCAGGGCGGGCTTTTAGAACCGTTTTTAAAGAATCAGCATTTCCCTGGAAATCGGGTATCAGGACCTCAACCAGTGAATGGGGATTTTGTTTTCGAATTTCCCGAATCGTTTTTGCAAAAAAAGCTGCACCGCCGTCAGGGAGATCATCCCGGGTGACGGAGGTTATGACAATATAACTCAAACCCATGTCACGGACAGCTTGGGCCACTTTTGAAGGTTCATTGGGATCGGGTTGAGCAGTCGGTCCTTGAGTAACTCCGCAAAACCTGCAACTGCGTGTGCAGTGAGATCCCATTATCATAAATGTTGCCGTATGTTTGGAAAAGCATTCCCAGATATTCGGGCATTGTGCTTCCTGGCATACAGTATGCAGTCCGCCTCTGTTAATAAGACCCTTAATTCGTTCATAGTCAGGTCCTGTTGGAAGACGCCGTTTAAGCCAGGGGGGTTTTTGTGTTAAGCCATTTTGTTTTATGGTGGTGACCATTATTTATAATCTTAGTATAACTCTTTTATATCAGTTGCCACAAGTTCTACCCTGAAAATCGATTCAAAATGTTGTTTCACGGTCTGCCTTACATGAGGCAGAGATACTGGATGTGAAAGTTCCCGCTGGATGGATGTCATCTTTATATCCTGCAATCCGCATGGATTTATCCAATTAAACGGTTCAAGCGAAAGATTTACATTCAGAGCCATGCCGTGAAAGCTGATTCCTTTTCGAACAGCTATTCCAATGCTTCCCAGCTTTTTACTACCTACCCATATCCCCCTGTTTAAAACGTTGCGTTGTGATTGTATTCCAAAGTCTTTAGCTGTCTGAATCATCACCTCTTCAAGTTTGCTGACATAGTCGGTTACAGCCAGCCTGGCTTTTTCAAGATTAATGATGGGATAAACAACTATCTGTCCGGGCCCGTGAAAGGTGATATCACCACCTCGCTCCACATGAATGACCGGAATTTTTGACTTTTTGAGAAAAGATTCAGATACTCTCAGATTTTCGAGTCCACCCCGGCGGCCAAGAGTAAAGACCGGAGGATGTTCCAGAATTAATATAATATCCGAATCGATTATTTTATCTTTTCTGGCGGTTACAAGATGACTCTGTAAATCCTTCGCCTTTTGGTATTCAATTACAGGGAGTTGTACGCATAACCAGGTGTTGTGGTGCGAGTTGCGAATTGAGATTTCCCGGTTCATTTTTAAATGCATCAGGTTTGACGCTTTCTCAATGTCTTTTGTGTGTTCCGCGGTGAAAAAGAAAATTTTAGCCTGTAAGACAGGGTTTCCGCGCAGCACCGGTTTCATCAAGTCGTCTGACTTTGGTGCGCGTTGGAGCCTGTTTTAATATTTCAGAATCTTCTTTAGCCTCCTTTATAATCTGCTTTAAGGCATCAATAAAAAGATCAATGTTTTCTTTCGATTCGGTTTCAGTCGGTTCGATCATAATTGCACCTTGGACTACCAGTGGAAAGTAAATGGTAGGAGGGTGAAACCCGAAATCGATTAGACGTTTTGCTATGTCTAAAGTTGTAATTTTATAAGATTCCTGGTTTTTATCCGAAAAAACACATTCATGCATACATTGCCGGTCATATGGCAGGTGAAAAATACCTTTGAGTTGTTCCTTGATGTAATTGGCATTCAGTACTGCCAGACTGCTGGCCCTTTTTAAACCTTCAGCACCCATACTGAGAATGTAACTGTAAGCCCTTACCATAACCCCGAAATTGCCGTAAAAGGCATGCAGTTTGCCGATAGATTCGGGGAAATCATCCGAAAAGGAGTATTCACCGTTTTCAGCAATGACACGTGGAACCGGCAAAAATGGTTCAAGCTGCTTTTTCACGCATACCGGTCCGGCACCGGGGCCTCCTCCGCCGTGGGGTGTCGAAAAGGTCTTGTGAAGATTAAGATGCAGAACGTCAATGCCAATTTTTCCCATGTCCACCACTCCCATTACTGCATTCATGTTGGCACCGTCACAATAGACGAGTCCACCTTTGGAATGAACGACATTTGCGATTTTTATTATATTTTCTTCATAAAGGCCAAGAGTGTTTGGATTTGTTACCATAATGCCGGCAGTCTCTTCGTCCATTACCTCGGCCACCGCTTCTGGAGAGAGTATTCCCTGTTCGTTTGATTTTACAGGCACGGAACGAAAACCGCATAAAGACGCACTGGCGGGGTTTGTCCCGTGGGCGGTGTCAGGAACAATAATTTTTGAGCGGAGCGAGCCTTTGCTTTTATGAAAAGCCCAGATAAGAAGCATTCCGGCAAGTTCCCCATGGGCCCCTGCCGCGGGCTGAAGTGTCACTGCATCCATGCCGGTTATTTCAGCCAGAAAACCTTGAAGCTCAAACATCAGCTTAAGCGCTCCCTGGGTCAGGCTGGTTGGGAGCAAAGGATGCGCTTTGGAAAATCCCGGCGTACCTGCCTGTCTTTCGTTGGTTTTAGGGTTATATTTCATGGTACATGAGCCCAGAGGATACATTCCCGTGTCCACACCGAAATTCCACTGGGACAGTCTTGTGTAATGGCGCACTATATCCACTTCGCTGAGATCAGGAAAATCAGGACCGTCTCCGGTAACATCCTCGTCCATGGGAAAGGAATCAACATCACGACGGGGAAGGGAAAAACCGCATCGTCCTTTTTTACCCTTTTCCCAGAGCAAAGGTTCGTTTAATACAAGGCCTGTTGTGCCCAAAGATTCTTTCATGATTTTACCTCTCTAATCAGGGTATCCATATCTTCTTTTGACTTCGTTTCCGTAGCGCACATAAGATAATGACCTGCGAGCTCGGGATAATAAGGTGCAAGGGATAGTCCGGCAACAATCTTTTTTTCGAGTAATTGCTGATAGGTTGTTTCAAAACCGTCCGGAAATTTAACGATGAATTCATTGAAAAAAGGGCTGTTAAAGGGAACTTTAAATCCTGCTTTTTCAAGTTCTGATTTAAAATATGCCGCCTTATCATGATTCAGTAAAGCAAGCTTGCGTATGCCCGTGCCCCCCACCGAGGCCATATATATCGCTGATGCCAAAGCACAAAGTCCACTGTTGGTGCATATGTTGGAAGTCGCTTTTTCCCGACGTATGTGCTGTTCGCGAGTAGCCAGGGTTAGAACAAAACCTCTTTTTCCGTCTTTGTCATAGGCTTTGCCCACAAGACGACCCGGCATATTTCGTACATACTTCATTTTGGCGGCAAACATTCCGAGAACCGGTCCGCCGAATGATCGCGGGATACCCATACTCTGGCCTTCACCGCAGGCAATGTCGGCACCCAGACTTCCCGGATTTTTCAAAAGGCCATAAGCAAGTGGTTCAGTAAAAGCAGTTATAGAAAGTGCTTTTTTCACATGGGCTAATTCGCTAAAAACCTTCAGATCTTCGATACAGCCGAAAAAATTAGGTGATTGTACTGCAACGGCTGCCATATCTTTGATTTCCTCAAGAGGCCTCAGATCAGTCCTGCCGTTTTCAAGATAAGGCAGTTCGATCATTTCAAAACCAGCAGGCTTAAGATAAGTTTCAACAACACGACGGTACATGGGATGAATCAGGCTTGAAACGGCGATTTTATTATGACGGGTGATACGTGCAGCCATGAGGAGAGCTTCAGCAAGAGCGGAAGCCCCGTCGTAAAGTGATGCATTGGCCACTTCCATACCAAGAAGCCGGGATGTCAAAGTTTGATATTCAAAGATTGCCTGCAGAGTTCCCTGGCTCATTTCCGGCTGATATGGAGTGTAAGATGTGACAAACTCGGAGCGGCTGAGCAGGTAAGATGCACTGGAAGGAATATAATGTTCATAGCTTCCTGCCCCGATATAAATTTTGTACTCCGGGGATACAGCTATACTTCCTGCCAGCGCATCCATAAAATCATTAAGTTCCCATTCCGTTAATGGCGATGGCAAATTAAGATTGCCTGTTAAGCGACAGTCTTTGGGAATGTTGGAAAAAAGTTCTTCAAGATTTTCAGCTTTGGCAACTTTAAGCATTGATGTAATATCTGCATCAGTATGAGGTAAATAGCGCATAGATTTTATCCTTTTAGTGTTTTTATATATGCGTCTTTATCCATCAGGGCATCCATTTCTGCCATATCACTGGGTTTAACCTCTATCATCCATCCTTCATTATAGGGACTGTTATTGACATGTTCCGGGGTCTCTTCTAAAGTGGCATTTATTGCCAGAATCTCTCCTCCAACAGGCATAAAAAGTTCGGAAACCGCCTTGACAGATTCTACAGTACCGAATTCCTCATCTTTCGAAAAGGTGGCTCCCACCTCAGGCAATTCGACGAAAACAATATCGCCGAGCTGGTCCTGGGCATAGTCGTCAATACCTATGATGACTTTGTCACCTTCAAGCCTGGTCCATTCATGGTTTTTTGCATAACGTAAATTATCCGGCAGATTTAATTCATCTATTTCTTTCATAAATATTCCTCCATTTTTTAATGATTTAGAGATTTCGCTAAGTTTTTAAGAGGTTAATTGGTTAAGTTGGAGTTTCTATAGTAATTCTCATAAATATGTTCCGTTTTAAATGAGGAAACTGTCTGAGTGTATTTAAGATCGTTAAGAATGAACTTAGCTCCAAGCTTGGCAATTTATTAAGATAGTTCTAATAGCAAGATCAATTATAATATGATCAATGGGTTCTTTCTTTACGATCTCTTATATACGGGTTTTTCATCGTTTAAAACGGAACATATTGATGAGAAACAGTATAAAAAGCCGTCAAATCAGTTTATGCAGTTTTTGCATAAGCCCTTCAAATTCGTTTCCTGAGAAACAAAACTGCATTTTACGAAAGCTTTCTCTAAAAGATTTTACTTCTTCTTTGACGAATTTATTTCCCACAATAACATCGTAAATAAGCTGAGCCAGTTTTTCAAAATCCTTTTCTAACATGCCGAACCGGGTCATTTCCTGTACCCCCATCCGCAAAGATCCGGAGGCTGTAAAACCTTCTTCATCAGGGGCTGCCTGGTAATTGACTATGATATTACTCTCTTCAAGTTGCTGTGCAAATTCAGGCCCTTTGGAGTAACCCACGTTCAGAATCACCTGGTGGGTTTCAGTATATGATATGTCAGGATCTCCGGCAACACCAAGACCGCAATCTCTAAGAGCTTTTGCAAAAGCCTTTGCATTTGCATGTACTTTCTTCTGATAATCATCCTTGAAGTAATTCATTTCAAAAGCGCCCATCAGAAGACCGAGCATAGTACCCAGATGGTGGTTACTGACGCTGCCAGGAAATGCTCTGCGTTGAATGGCTTCCCATAATTCATAACGCGGATTTTCATCGGTATAATCTGATCCAATTATTCCCCGCTGGGTACCATAAAACGTCTTATGCGTGGAACCTGTAACGATGTCGGCGCCTTCCTTAAAAGGCTGTTGAAAATAAGGCCCGACCAGGCCAAGAACATGGGCCATGTCATACAAAATGATACAATCAATGGACAGTTCATCAACAAATGATCGTATTTGAGCCACAGGTTCCTTATGAAGGGTCATGCTTTTACCGAAGATAATCAGTTCAGGTTTTTGTTCTTCAATAATATTCTTGCACGCAGCAACATCTATTTTATAAGGATTGTCCTCATGAACCGGAAAATTTACTACACCAGGTTTTTCCCATTTCGGATCTCTGGCGACAAAATCCCGCAGAGCACCCATGGGCTGAGCACTGAGATGACCACCTTTGATGATGTGATTATTTAATACTTTGCGGATTCTTCTTTGTTCGCTTTTCCTGTCCGCCCTGTTTATAAAATCTACCATAGCGCTAAATAAAGCTGTATTGGCCATCTGGCCGGAAACAGGGCGCGTCTCAACCTCTGCGCATTCAAGATAAAGCCGTAATTCATTTTTGAGCATTTCTTCAACTTTTGCAATGAACTCGGTTCCCTGATAGTAAAAAACCTCGGCTTGACTGAAAGCCAAAACCTGTTTATGTTCGGCATAACGGCCAACAGGGTCCATAATCGAGAGGAGTTTTACCATTTCAGAAGGGGTCTGCTCTGACGGAATAAGATTGATACACTCCTGTTGACGCCAGAGTGTGTTTTTTATCGCATCATCAAGCAATGAATTGACCTTTTGTACTGCTTTTCTGTCCGGGAAATCCGATGGTTCCTGTTTGATCTGGTCGTGGGAAATAGCACGGGCAAAAGGTGGCGCCTCACTTCTCATATGGTAAGGAACAATTATTGCATCGGCCATTTTGTTTCTGATTTCTATCTTCAGCTCGTCTCCTTCATCAAGATCACTATTGATGAGCGCAAGGCAGATCGCCCTTAATTCTTTTTCATCGGTAATTTTAGAGGAGATACCGAGCCCTTCATACTTCCAGCAGGGAACCATCGTTCCGCTGGTTACATACCCGACATGGTCGCCATTATGGAAAACCTTATACCCGTTGCGAGCCAGGCCTTTTCCCACCAGGGCTACCGGCATGATGATGCGCGGGAGGTCTTTTATAAGCGAAAAATTATGGTTTATTATTCTTTTTAGAGCCTTAAATTGTTTTTCAAGGGCCAGGCGGCCGATAAAATCCCCCTTTAAAGGAGATAAGCTGACAGCAAATTTTGAAAGACTCGAAGCGAAGATGGGAATTTCGTTGCCTTCAGGATCATCTCCCAATTCATGTCCGTATAAAGGAAGGCTCGCTTCAAGTCTTAAGGTGTCCCTGGCTCCCAGGCCGACAGGCTGGGCACCCTTATCTAAAAACAGGTCCCAGATCATTAAGGCATCTTTTTGGTCTATAAATAACTCAAAGCAGATGGGTTCTCCGGTATAACCTGTTCTTGCGATTTGAACGCTGGCGCTATTAATGGCAACGGTTGACAGACAATTTCTTTGTGGTTCAGGCAAATGACCCGAATCTATGAGATTTAAAAGAATATCTTTTGATAAAGGGCCCTGGAGGCTGATCATGGCCAGATCGGTAGTGCGATCGACCATTTCCACCTCCTTAAACTTTTTAAGGTGCAGGTTTAAGTGGCTCCAGTCTGTTTCTCTATTTGAGGCATTCACAACAAGCAGATACTCATCCTCTATGAAACGGTAAAGATAAGCGTCGTCAATAGCCCCTCCCCGCTCGTTGGGAATTAGGGTGTACTGGCCTTCTTCTATTTCGATGGCTGCCGCGTTATTGGAAAGAACGTACTGCAAAAATGCCAATGAGTTTTTACCCCTGATAATAAAGCGGCCCATGTGGGAAACATCAAAAAGACCTGCCTGCTTTCGGGTGGCAAGATGTTCCTGGACGATTCCCGAATCATAATGGATCGGCATTTCCCAACCGCCAAATTCTACAATATTGGCCCCGAGATTTACATGACGGTCATAGAAAATAGTTTTATGAAGTTTTGTCATTTTACAGAAAGTCCCCTTTCATTTAGCAGGCTGGAAAAACATAGGTATTACCCGAATCTTGAATGAAAATTGATCAGAAACTATTTTTATAACGACAACCATCAAATTTATCAAGATGTGTTATTAATTAAATGAGGAGTCGGGGAGTTTCTCCTCAAAGATTTTTCTGTTGAACTGTTTACGTTTTAATGATTGTCAGCGGTTTGTCCGGGGAATCGCCTATTCGCCCGTACAAGCCTTAACAAATAATTACATTCCCTGTACACGCCCCCTATCTCCTGTATTTAAGTCCATACAGGCAGAGTCGATCATCGCTGCCGTGGAAATGTGTCTACTGGGGCTGGTTCAAATCTTATCTCAGCGAGATAGCTGCCGTACGCTATTTTCTCGATATGCTTGTTAAGGTTTGTACGGGCGAATAGGCGATTCCCCGGACAAACGGAGCGGAGATGGAAAAACTCCCCGACCCATCAATTCAATAATGCCCAAATGGTAAAAAAGGATAATGACCAATTTTTTTTCATCCATTTTCACTCTTCAAACGATTTGAAGGCTTCCTTCTGGCTGTATCATGCAAGAACATTCACCATTCAATTTATAAATAACTGAATTTTTCAATCTTTAAAGTATATAAGGCACCTTCAGGTTATATCCCTTATACACCACAAAAGTTTCTACAGAACGGATGGCTTTCAGTCGGTACACTTCCTGGGTATAAAACTCCAGCAAGTCAAACCCTTTTTTCAGAAAAACCACAAGAATAAGGTCGAAGCGTCCTGTCACGACACTTACCGAAACCACCCCTTTTAGTTTACTGAACTCTTTTCCTTTCTCAACAAGATTAAAGGTGGATAATTTAACACCGACAAATACGATCCGATGGTCGGAGATTGCTTCCGGATTTACCAGACCTGTAATTTCCAGTATGCCTTCATTAGTAAGTTTGTTTACACGCGAACGGACAGTATTTTCGGTTATGCCCAGTATTTTAGCTATTTTTTTAAAGGATTTTCTGCCATCTCTAAGGTGTTTTATGATCTCAATGTTGATATGATCGATTTTCATTGTTTACTCCTATTGCATTGGTCCGAATATTTCATGCGCCATCCGTGAAATTATTGATAAATTATAGGGAAACATTAAAATATCTAAATAAAATTGTGATAAATGTCAATAAAATATTAAATATTATATCTAAATATAAAATTAATTAATATTCATTATTGACAAAATGAATAAGGTGAAATAGGTACTTATCATCTCATTTACCAGGTAAAAAAACTTCAGGTTATACCAGTGCAATCCCGCGATATTCTGACGTTCCGCTTTTTGTGGGACAAAGCAATTTGAAATCAGCATAATATTGAAAAATTGCCAAAATGTTTGATCATTTAATATCTTAATTTGAAATTAATTTCGTTTGCTATCATGAGATCGGGCGATATTCGATTTAAGACTTCATAGATTCCAAAAATCTAAGATATCAATAAGATAGCACCGGCTTTGCCGTTGCAAAGATGTGTTGTGTTTTTATCGGTTGATTAAATGATATTCTTATGCTATCTGGCAAAACTTAAAACTTTAAATTTTTAGAAAAAGGAGGTTGTGATGAAAAAAAGATTACTTGGAATCGTTATTATTTCTTGCCTAGTTCTTGGTCTGGTTTTTGTAGCCTGTGGCCCCAAGGCACCAACGACGATCAAGATCGGTATCAATGCTCCGATTACCGGTGATATTCCTAAAGTTGGGGAAGGCACAAAGTTTGCCGCTCAGATGTGGCTTGAAGATATCAATGCTGCCGGGGGACTCGAAGTAGGAGGGAAAAAGTATAAAGTCGAGTTGGTAATCGAAGACAATGAGGCAAAAGCGGAATCAGCCGTAAAGGCAAATACCAAAATGATTACAGAGGATGAAGTCCTTGTAATTGTCGGTCCTCAATCTTCCAAGCAGGCAGTGCCGGCGGGCGAAGTGGCTAACAAATATAACACTCCTATGATCAGTCCATGGTCAACAAACCCCAAAACAACGAAAGACAGACCATTTGTTTTCAGAGGATGTTTTCTTGATCCGTTTCAGGGGCCGGTTGTTGCCAATTTTATAAAAAACGAATTCGGATATACAAAGGCAGCGGTTTTATATGATGTTGCCAGTGACTACCCAAAGGGCCTTGCTGAGTTCTTTAAAGCGGCCTGGGAAGATTTAAATGGTGCTGGTTCAGTGGTGGCATATGAAAGCTTTACCACCAAGGACGCCGATTTCAGTTCTCAGTTGACGAAAATAATCAAATCAGGTGCTGAGGTGCTGTTTACTCCGCAGTACTATAATGAAGTGGCTTTAATCGTACAGCAGGCTCATCAGCTCGGATGGAGCAAACCAATTGTTGGCAGCGACAGCTGGGGTTCTGCAGAAACTGTAAAGTTGTGCGGGAAAGACTGCTACGGGCAGTTTTTCAGTACCCACTATGCAGCAGCAGGAGCCAAGGGAGCCACCAAGGAATTTATCGACAGATATAATAAGAAGCACGGATACATTCCGGACGATGTCGGTGCTCTGACCTGGGACGCCATACGCCTTGTTCAAAAAGCGATTGAAAATTACGGAGCGATTTCCGGCGATTTGAAAAAAGACCGCCAGGGAATTCGGGACGCATTTGCCAAGATAAAGGAATTTGATGGTATAACAGGTAAAATGACATTTACTGAAGAAGGCGATCCCAATAAATGTGCCGTTATCGTCAGGATCAGCGATGCCGGTGAGTTCGAGTTCTACAAGTCTATCTGTCCTTAAGATTGGCAGGCTTAATCGATAAGGAAAGATTCCAGGGCAGATCTCATGTGATTACCTGAGGTCCGTACAGGCTTTAAAGTCTAAAATATTATGTTAAACCTAAATTGAGCGGTATTTTTCTCGATTTGCACCGATTTCTTGCGCATCGAAGCTTTGCAAAAATCCTCGACGTAGCCACGGGTATGTCTGCGGTTTTTTACAAAGACCTATGCATCAATATCTCGGCACAACCCATCGAAAAAAATTGCCCAACCTAGGTTATATTAAAAGCGGGCCAGGGCGATAGACCCTGAGCCCGCTTTTTTGAATGAACGAGAGGAAAGCAAGATGGTATTTTTCTTTCAAAACCTGATCAACGCTCTACAATGGGGCAGTTTCTATGCACTCATCGCATTGGGATACTCCATGGTTTATAGCATTATGATGCTCTTTAATTTTGCGCACGGCGATATTTTTATGGTCGGGGCCTATATCGGTTTTGGTGTTGCAATGGGTCTGATGGCATTGGCATCCCTCGTGTCTTTTGCTCTTCCAGGGTGGCTGATACTGGTGGCAACCATTCTTCTTTCTATGTTTTTAACTTCTTTTGTGGGTATGTTTGTAGAACGTGTGGGATATCGCCCATTGAGGGAGGCGCCGCGTGCATCTGCAGCCATTACAGGTTTAATGATTGGCATTATTCTCGAAATGCTCATCCTGTGGGGAGTAGGTACCCAACGGATAAGCTTTCCGTCTTTGATCCAAACTGTTACATATGACATAAATGGTGTATTTATCACCAATAAAAAGATTATGATCGTCGCTGTTTCGCTTTCGTTTATGCTGGCTTTGCATCTGTTTATAAAAAAAACCCGCTGGGGGATGGCCATGCGTGCCATGGCCTTTGATTTTGTGGTCGTACCCTTGATGGGTGTATCGATCAACCGTATTGCAGCCATGACATTTGCCATAGGGTCTGCTTTGGCTGCCGTGGCCGGTATTCTTTTCGGTGTTGCCTATCCGGTACTCGATCCATATATGGGAATTTTATTTGGTTGGAAGGCCTTTGTGGCTGCGATTCTGGGTGGAAGAGGTTCGATTATGGGGGCAACACTGGCTGGATTTTTACTTGGATTCATTGAAATTTTTGTGGCGATGATCTTTCCATCTACCTTGCGGGATATAATTGCTTATTCAATCGTACTACTCATTCTGGTTTTCAGGCCATACGGTTTCTTTGGTGAGCCGTACAGTGCCAAGTTGAGACTGTAGTAACGCTACAGACGTTAAAAAATCGGTGGTTTTATTGAAAGGGATTCAAATGGAAGTAACAGGGACTGAATTATCAACGACGGCAACAGGATTGAAAAGCAAAATCTTTGAAATGTTTTCTATGGTACCGATTATAGGATGGCTTTTCGGTATACTGTTTGCGGTTATTTTAGAACAAATTGTGGGAACACCGCTGGCATGGGCTTTGGGTTTACCTAAAATTCCGGCGCTTTTTGGTTTTTTAATTATGCTTAAAAAACCGCTGCTTATTCCCAGCAGCATAGTTTATGTTTTGTTGATATTTATCTTGCCCATCGGTATTATTGCACGGTTGAGCGTTGCACCAGCCAACCGGCTGGCGGAAAGGCTGATCAATTTTTCCATGATAGGATCCGTGCTTGTTCACCTGATTTTGCTTTACACCATTTTCCATATCTGGTCCGGAATGAGCGACTACCGGTTAATCACACTAAAATTTACCCTGATCGCCATTATGGTCACTGTAAGCCTGAACGTGATAAACGGTTACATGGGGGAATTCTCATGTTCACATCCAGGCTTTATGGCTTTGGGAGCGTATACTGCTTCGGTTTTTTCCGTATCCATTTTTGTTAACGACAGTATGTTCGGCCAGGCGCTTATGCCCTCTTTTTTAGGTCCGTTCCTGTTTCCCCTGGGCCTCATTCTTGGTGGTTGCGTTGCTGCTGTTGGTGCATTAATAGTTGCAATTCCTTCTTTCAGAACGCGGGGAGATTACCTTGCAATTATCTCCCTTGCGTTTACGTTTATTGTTAAAAGCCTGATTGAAAACCTGGAATTTGTAGGTGGACCGCGCGGACTTAGCAGTCAGCCCAACTGGGCAAACCTGCCCACAGTTTTTATGTGGACTGTTGCCTGTATCTGGGTAATCAACAACTTTGTCCGTTCCACCCTTGGCAAGGCCCTTAACGCCATACGGGATGAGGAAACGGCTGCAAATGCCATGACTGTCAATACCAAACGTACAAAGGTTGTGGCCTACATGTTTGCCGCCTTCTGGGCCGGTGTGGCAGGCGGATTGTTTGCCCATGTACTGGGCTATGTGAATCCCGCAACCTTTGGCATTCAGAAACTGGCCGAAGTTTTGGCAATGGTTTATTTCGGAGGCCTGAATTCGGTGTACGGATCGATTGTGGGGGCCGTTAGCCTGAGCGTGCTTGGCGAAGCCCTGCGGCCTTTGGAACTTTTTAAATGGATTGCCATTCCGCTGCTTCTCATTCTGGTAATGATCTATCGCCCGACAGGATTGATTGCCTTTAAGGAGTTTAATGTGAAGAACTTGATCCAGCCTAAAAAGAAAAAGGGAAAAGAGGTATAATATGTCATTGCTTCAGGTAGAGAAAATGACTCACTATTTCGGCGGACTGCGGGCTGTTCATAATTATGACCTTCAGATTGAGCCGGGCCAGATAAGAGGACTCATCGGTCCCAACGGAGCAGGCAAGACGACCATCTTTAATCTGATAACCGGTATTCACCAACCCACTGAAGGGTCCGTGCTACTGGAAAGCGAAAATCTTGTGGGACTAGAGCCCCATCAGATTGCTTCCGCAGGGCTCGGCAGAACTTTCCAAAACTTACTGCTGTGGAGACATATGAACGTTCTTGAGCATGTGATCATGTCACAGTATTCGAAAATGACCTACGGATTGGTGGGAGCTTTTTTTGGAACAGCAAAAAGAAAGAGACAGGAAGCAGAGGCGGTCGAAAAGGCATATGGCCTCTTAGAACTTGTCGGCATAAGCGACCTGGCGCTCGAGAATGTGCTTAACCTGCCTTACGGGGCTCAAAGAAGGGTTGAGATGGCCAGGGCGTTGGCCATGGATCCGAAGATCCTATTTTTGGATGAACCGACAGCCGGTATGAACCCGGAGGAGTTGATTCAGATGATGGCCATCATTCGTCAGGTGCATAAAAAATTCGGACTGGCCATTTTTTTAATTGAACACCGGCTCAAAGTGGTTATGGAACTCTGCCAGGAAATACAGACATTGGTTTTCGGCGAGGTCATTGCCGAAGGTACGCCGGAAGAAATCCAAAACAACCCTAAGGTGATTGATGCCTATCTGGGCAAGGAGGCGATAGACTGATGCTGCTATCAGTGGAAAATTTGCAGGTATCCTACGACAATATTAAAGCCCTCCACGGGATAAACTTTATGATTGATGAAGGCGAGATCGTAACGATTATCGGGGCCAATGGTGCGGGGAAAAGCACGACGCTACGGGCCATTTCCCGGATGGTACCGGTGGAAGAAGATACCCGCATGACCTTTCAGGATAAAGATATGCTAAAATATTCTGCTGATAAAGTGGTCAGCCAGCTGGGCATTTCCCATGTGCCGGAGGGGAGACGCCTGTTCGGCAATCTGACGGTTCTGGAAAACCTTCAGCTTGCAACCTTTGCCCGTAGAGATAAAGCAAATATTGCAAGAGACATTGAGCGAGTGTTCGCCATATTCTCTCGATTGGATGAACGTAAAGTTCAAAAAGCCGGTACACTGAGCGGTGGTGAGCAGCAAATGTTGGCCATCGGCAGGGCATTTATGAGCGGCAGAAAAATCATGCTTCTGGATGAACCGTCCATGGGACTGGCCCCTTTGCTGATGCTCGATGTTTTTGATGCGTTAAAAGAGATCAATCAGGAAGGCACCACGATTTTGCTGGTTGAACAGAACGCGCGGATGGCATTGAAATTTGCAAAGCGTGGTTATGTGCTGGAAAGCGGCAATGTAGTGCTGGAGGGACCTTCTAATGAACTGCTCGAAAATCCGGAGGTTAAGAATGCTTATCTGGGAGGTTGAAGAAGAAATTGACTATTGCTGATTGAGTATTTAATATAGTTGTTACGCTCCATCCTATAAACGTCTGAGGTTTTAAGTGTTTAGTTTTAGAGACGATGTTGAAGTCGGCTAAAACGCTTAATTGCTTTAACCTAAAACCAAAATTTAAAAACTAAAACTTTATTTTCTGATTTACTATTTATCCTCTTTTTCCAGTAGTTCGTCTGGATCCTCCATTATACTTTTCGCTTGTGTGCCGGACAAAATAAACGGATAACTATTTTCCGATGATATGGCAGGATAGTCTTTACTATCCTTATTCAGTTTTTCAAAGATAGATATTTTATATTCCTTACTGCCTTTAAGAAGCAAAGTGCATATGGGATCGGTGAATTCATCTTTACTTCGATCTGATATATATTTTTCACAACTCAGGTCAGAAAGGGTGGTGAGAAAACGATTTATTTTAGAACCGTCAGCCTTTTTACCGGCGTCATTTTGCCACGTTATTTTTAACGGCTCGGTTTTTGGGCTTGACGTGTCGGACTTTTCAGAATCTTTGGCTTTTTTGGGCAGTTGTATCAGGTTGAAAACCATCTTATGCTTGTCTTTTGAAATATGTAATTCCCTGATCTCGTTTATTTTAAATGCCAATACAGCCTTATCCCTGAGATCGTCCACAGTCTTATCAAACTTGCTTCTAAAACTGCCCTGCGCATGAAAAACCCTTTCGTCACCGGCGATTTTAACAAAAGTATGGCGAAAAGATGATGCGGCTTTGCCAATATCAAACTCAAGTTTAAGTTTATCTTTATCAAATGCTTTAACAGTTATTTTATTATCCTCATCAAGGTGATACCGGTTATAGCTTTTAGATTCGGACACAAGGGCTGTAAGGGTAAGTTTCTCTAAAATATCGAGCATATTTTTGACTTTCAATTTATCTGCCGGGTATTTTTGTGGGTCGATTGTCCATCGGTCATCTTCTCTGTTAAGGACAACGGGTGTGCTGCTTTTATAAATTTCTATTTTAGTAATATCGGAATTCGAGATTTTAGGCACGTCCGGCAGTTGGTAAAGGGTCCTGTCAGTACTGCGCAGGCCCAGATAAAGTAACAAAGTTGCAATGATGACAGAAAGTATGATATATTCCTTTTTAATTTTCATAGAAGGTCCTTATTTTTGAAACATCATCTGGATACGTTTTTTTTTCGAATGCCGTCTAACCATAACAAAAAGTCCGAAGATAACGACGAGTATAGGCAGACCGGCAATATTGAAAGATTTTAAAAAAGTTTTAGTCCCCGCCTCTATTTCCTGCAGCGGATTAAATCGCTGCTCTTTGCTGCGCATAACAGCGATTTCTTCTCGATTGCTTAAATAGTCCAATACATTCATAACAAAAACAGAGTTGGAACTTCTTCCTTCCTGATCCAGAACATTATCCGTGAGCATATCGGAAGATGAAATGATAAATATCTTTGCCTGACTGCCTTTTGAAATGAATTCACCTTCACTTTCTATTTCGGGAGAATCGATGACGGAATTTTTTTCTTGCGAGGCAATTTGTTCTATATCCTTTGTTTCTTCCTTGGATTTATCTTCAGGGGCTTTTTTGATAGGTATAGCTTTGCCCGCAAAATAACTGGGAAATTGACCTTCAAGAATATATGACAGAGGCATAATTTTCTTTTCATCTGCCGGCGGGGGAGAAATGAACATGGGATTTAAGTTAATCTGTCCTTTCATTTCCCATGACTTTTCAGATGATGCAAACAGTCTGTGTGCTGTAAGACCATTTTTTTCTATACGTTCCTTTTCGATTTCAAGGGGAGATATCTTTATGGCAATCAGCCGTTTTATGTTTTTAATAAATCTAAGGTCTTTATTGATAAATTTATTTTTAATAACTGGCGCAAAATAGATGAGTCTTTCACCACCGCCGAGTTGCTGCGGCAGTTCCTGCTTATAGCAATTTTCATCCATGACATAGGATTTTTTAATGCTGATTCCGTAGTGTTTAAGCAGTTTTTCCAGACCGGTATTGATGGGAAGATACATCGGTCCTCTGCCTAACGCCATACCCTGTTGACCGCCAGGCATAACCTCATTGAAAGAATCAACAAAAAGCGCTAGATTTTTTCCGCGCATTAAAAACTGGTCGATTTGAAACAGTTCATATTCGGTAAAAGCTTCAGTGGGCCGGGCGATAATTAAGGTGTTAAGGCTTTTAGGAATGTTTTTTTCATTAAGGTTGACAGGTTTTATAGAGTAGTTTTGTTCGGTAAGCATCTTAAAATTGTTTAAGTTGCTTTGATTTCGCTGCCCTGCAGGATCATTAGGTGATACACCCTGGATAGCAAGTGTTCCGTGGTCTGCAAGGTAACCTATTTCCTCATTGATATCGATAAGGGATTCAATATGCTCGCCGATGATTTCTTTCAGTTCATTTATTCCAACTATTTCGTACCGCGTTCCTATAATAGGCAGCCTGAGAATATTTAGAAGCGGAATGGTTACAGCTTTGTCTTTGTATACCATTAGAAGACCGATTGCGCCGTTGCCTGCCTTGATATTTCCGTTTGCAAAATCGGGCCATTTAAGGCTGAGGATATTATAATTTTTAACGAGTTCATTCAACCCTGGATCTTTTGTAGGATCAAGATATTGAAAGTCCAACTTTCCATAGCTTTTGTCGTTAAGGTTTTGAACAATTTCTTCTATCGTTTTTGAAAGTTGGGAAAGATTGTTTAGTTTCATATGCGGGGCAACGATCTTTAAAGAAGACGAAAGAAACAGTTTAATCTTTATTTTTTCAGTCAGAGCGAGCAAGGCGCTTATTTTATTATTTAGCTTTTTTATTGCAGTCGTTAATTTGTATTCGAGCCCGTTAATGGAGGTGATAGTTGGAATTTTTTCAATAAGATCACCGTGAATCAGGACCATGCCCATATAGGCTTTCTTAAACTTGATTTCATCTTTTTCTACGAGCTGAATTTGAACAGGACGAATTCCATAGTTTTCTGCAAGCTCTCTATTTTCTTTTGTTTCCTGTCTGATATCCCCCTCTTCGGGACTGACATCATAAAAAGCGTAGTTAAAATACTGATTTGCAAATATGGAGTATTCTTCAAGAAGGTCGTGTAGATACTGTTCAGTATTATTGTTGGGCGCAGGAAGGTTTTTTGTGAAAAAAACCTTGATTGTGAGCGGTTCTGAGAGGGTGGAAACCACCTGCCGGCTGGCTTTGGAGATGGAATAAGCCCCATTTTGTGTTAGATCAAGTCTGAAAAAGAGAGTGGTTCCAGCTAAGTTTATAAGAACGATGATAACAAAATAGATGAAAAATTTAAGAAAATTTATCGATCTTTTATTCACAACCATTAATATACTCCTTAATTTTTTTCCTGTAAAACAAGGTGTGTGCCGTAAAGGCCGATAAAACTAATACTCAGAAAATAAAGAATATCCCTTGAGTCGATGATTCCCTTTGAAATATTTTGAAAATGATGACCTGCTCCCAGATATTGAAAAAAGACCAGTGAAATACGGGGGAGGAAAAAGAGCATTTTATCAATCAGGACAAGGCAAAAGCAGATGGCCATCCCCGTAATAAAAGCAATAATCTGGTTTCTGGTCATGGACGAAGAAAGAAGACCTATGGCAGAAAAAGCAGCGCCGAGCAGGATTGCCCCTGTGTAACCGCCAATAACCGGGCCCCAATCCAGCTGGCCTAATAATCCAATGGTTATGGGGTAAGCCAGAGTCGGTATCAACATGGCAGCAATAAAGGCAACTGAAGCCAGAAATTTACCCAAAACCACGTCAAGAAATGTCACCGGCATGGTAAGCAATGTTTCATATGATCCCACATTAAACTCTTCGGAAAAAAGCCGCATGGTAACTGCCGGAACAACAAATGAAAAGATAATTGGAAGAAGTGAAAAGAAATTACGAAGACTTGCCTGGCTATATAGAAAGAATGTTGAAAAAAAGAACCATCCCGTAACAAGAAGAAAAATCGATATAACAATATAGGCAATGGGGGATACAAAGTAGGTTCGAAATTCCCTTTTAAAAATAAAAAAGGCCTGGGTCATATTAATTCTCCCTTGTGAGTTCCCGAAAAATATTTTCCAGGGTTTGGGTTTCCTGATGCATTTCTAAAAGTATCCAGTCTGTTTGTATGACCTTTTTATATATAACGCCTCTGATGTCGGCTGAAGACATGCAGGTCAGCTCAAGGTTTAAAATACCATTTTCATCGCTGACCTGTATTATGTCTAAGATTTCGCCAATGGAAGCAAGCTGCTGTTTGACTGATTCAAGCTCAGCATTTTGAAGGGAAATGTTAATCAGATTATTTCCACTGGCCGATTGTTTTAAAGTATGGGTGCTATCGTTGGCTACGATTTTTCCCTTATTAATAATCACAATTCGGTCACATGTCGCTTCAGCCTCACTTAGAATGTGCGTAGATAGAATGACGGTTTTTTCCTGGCCGATCTGTTTAATGATGTCACGAATTTCTATAATTTGATTGGGGTCAAGACCGGATGTGGGTTCATCCAAAACCAGTATTTCCGGATCATCCATCATGGCATGGGCCAGACCCACACGCTGTTTGAAGCCTTTTGAAAGTTCGTTGATGGTTTTGTGCATCACTTCACTGATGCCACACAGTTCGGCTAATTGGCGAATCCGTGATATTTTTTTTGAACTGCTAAGTCTTCGAATATTCGCAACGTAATCCAGATAATCATACACCAGCATGTCATGGTAAAGAGGTGCGGATTCAGGAAGATAACCAAGAAGTTTCTTGATTTGAAGAGTATCTTCATCAATGCTAAAATCCTTTACTCTGATGCTTCCAGATGTAGGTCGCATAAAACCTGTAAGTATCTGCAAAGTTGTCGTTTTCCCGGCTCCATTTGGGCCAAGCAAGCCCATAATTTCACCCTTTGAGATATCAAAGCTGATCTGATCCACAGCGCAAAGATCATTATAATATTTTGTCAGATTTTCAACATGGATCATATCTTTCTCCTTTGGAAACTTTCAATCTGAAATAGTTTTTTTAAGATTTGGTATTGTTTCGGGTTTGTCGCGAAGCATGTAGCGACTGTCTCCATTGCGGGCAGTCACATTCTCGTAAACACCGTCGTCTCGTTTCACTAGTTTGGTAAAGCCAAGATCACGCAGTTCACTGTTTCCTTTTGGTGTGTTGATATTTCCCAGAGACATGATTTTTTGTATCGGTCTGTTGCATTCAGGGCATTTGGTTAACGGTTTGTCTTTAATGGATTGTTTTATTTCAAAAATCTTGCCGCTGCCGCAGAAGTTTTTTATATGTTCATATTCATATATCGGCATATCAGTTTCATCTTTTAAGTTTCACCGAAAAAAATTAATCATAAAATTTATGCTGTCAAGATAGAATAAGTATTAAAAAAAACCGAATCCATTCATTATAGTGGTTTTGTACAAAGTCATTATTTATCATTTAGAAGGTAAAAAATATAAAGCATATCAGGTTTTTTTAAGATTAGCTATTTCAGTTAGCTCTGTGTTCTCAACGTTAAATTCAATTTTTTTTTAATTATAGCCTTTTCGTATAATGGATGTGTTAATTTAAAAATGCATTTACACTACCTGCCTTCATGAATCAACTTGAAATTAAATATTATCTTTGGTATGAAGTTTTTTTTTGAGATATTTTTTGATGAACTTAGTTTTCGCTTATTTCTTATACCTTATAACCTATTAGTAAAAGAGAGGCGAGATCTTTGAAAAATGGTAATTTATGTACGAGTTCAAGGAAAGCGATCTATCTCAGGCGGACAACCGCAGGAATTTATGGAATTGAAATTTGAGCCTGGCGGAGCGAAGCGTAGATCCCGCTTATCGGGGACACAATAATCGGACAAAAAGTGCCGTTTTGCAAAGGTCTCGGACTTTTATGATCAGAGTTGGCGTTGTCGGTGCGACGGGATATGCAGGTGCCGAACTGGTAAGGATTCTTTCAGGGCATCCAGGTGTAAAGCTTACTATTTTGACTTCCAGGAAGTATAAAGGGGAGAGATTTGACAGCATATATCCGTCAATGGCGGGTAGTGTTGACCTGGTATGTGAAGAGTTTAATACAGGTTATATTTGCGAAAAAGCGGATTTGATCTTTATGGCACTGCCACATAAACTGCCGATGGAATTTATACCCGGGCTTATCAGACGGGAGAAAAAAGTGATAGACCTATCAGCTGATTTCAGGTTTCAGGATGCGGCAAAGTATGAAAACTATTACCAGCAGCACACCGCAAAAAAACTGCTTGAAAATGCCGTATACGGACTTAGTGAAATATATCATGAAAAGATTAAAAATTCTGATTTAATTGGAAATCCTGGATGTTACCCCACAAGTGTTCTCTTGCCGCTTATACCTGTTTTGAAAAACAAGCTGATTGATTTTAATACTATAGTTGCAGATTCAAAATCCGGGGTCAGTGGTGCAGGCAGATCACTTTCTTTAATTACACATTTTTGTGAGACGAATGAATCATTTAAAGCTTATAAAGTTGCCGTGCACCGGCATAACCCGGAGATGGAAGAGATTCTGACCCTTGAATCGGGACAGGATGTGAATATAACCTTTGTCCCCCATCTTGTTCCAATGACCCGTGGAATGTTGACGACGATATATGTAAATCTTTTAGAAGGTGTCACCTATGAGGATATAAAAAATTGTTTAACTTCCTTTTATGTAAACTGTCCATTTATAAGAATCTGTTCTAAAGGAACGTTTCCTGATACATTACATGTTCGCGGGACTAATTACTGTGATATTGGGTTCAAACTTGATTTGCGTAATAATCGTTTAATATTGATATCGGCGATTGACAACCTTGTGAAAGGTGCGGCCGGGCAGGCTGTTCAGAATATGAATATCATGCTCGGGCTCGATGAAACGAAAGGGCTTATGAATGTTCCTTTTGCTGTTTAGTTTAGCTCGCAGAAATATGGAGTGCATGATGCAAGAAGTAAACACATTTTTAAAATAATGTTACACGTTAAATCCCACCTTTTAAACTGATTTTATTCTTTCAAATGCGTTTACGAATTTACTCCATGAGTTTTCTTGACAATAAAAGTTTGATGAAATAAAAAGTGATCATTGCAAAATCATACGGTAAAATGGGAAATTGCCCAGAGTATATAACATTTTGACGAAAGGAGATTAAAGATGTCTGCAACGTTAATTAAAGGTACAGAAATAAGAGAGGAAATTCTTGAAGAAATTACTGCCGAAGTGGCTGAAATCAAAGAAAAGCATGGAGTGGTGCCCGGCCTGGTTACTATCCTGGTTGGTGAAAATCCTGCATCAATTTCATATGTAACCTTAAAGATTAAAACTGCACACCGGGTTGGTTTTACTGAGATTCAAGACAGCCAGTCGGTTGATATTTCCGAAGCGGATCTTCTGGCGCTTATTGACAAATACAATAATGATGACACTATTAACGGAATTCTTGTTCAGCTTCCCCTTCCAAAACATATAGATGAGAAGAAAATTTTAAATGCAATTGACCCTGATAAGGATGTGGATGGATTTCATCCGGTAAATGTAGGGCGGCTTATGATAGGCGGCGATGAAGTAAAATTTCCGCCATGTACTCCCGCCGGTATCCAGGAGATGATCGTTCGTACCGGTGTAGAGACCAGCGGTGCTGAAGTAGTAGTTGTAGGTCGTTCAAACATCGTAGGAAAACCGATAGCAAATATGATGCTGCAGAAAGGACCGGGAGCCAATTCTACAGTTACTATTGTTCATACACGCACAAAAGATCTTGAAGGGCATTGCAAACGGGCGGATATTCTTATCGTTGCCGCTGGTGTTCCGGGACTTGTAAAACCTGAGTGGATCAAACCGGGTGCCTGTGTAATTGATGTGGGTGTAAACCGGGTAGGTGAAAAAATAAGTGAGAAAACAGGAAAGAAAATCGCGATTTTAAAAGGTGATGTCGATTTTGATGAAGCCAAAGAAATTGCCGGATCGATTACGCCGGTTCCAGGTGGAGTGGGTCCCATGACGATCACCATGCTTATGAAAAATACGCTGAAATCACTTAAATTCAAGCTGGGCTTAGCCTAAAGCGGATAATCAGCAAAAGGAAGTTAAAAGCAAAAAAATTTTAAAATCCTGCTAAGTTTGAGGATTTACTTTTACCACATAAAACTTAGTTAGTTTAAAATTGATATTGAATGGATGGAGCCACAACATATAGAAGTCTATTTGGATATAACAACTGCATGTTGTGGCCAGACGGTTTTAACGTAAATATCTTAATTAAATCATTTCCTGATTCATTCGCTTTTTTAGTGAAAAACTCTGTGCTTGAAATCAGCAAAATGAGGTTTTTCCCTTAAAAATTAGTATATTTCGCTTGACACAGGATTTTCTTTATAATAAACTTAAAACGTATGACATTGTAGCTACGCTGCTCAAAGCCAAGTGGCAAAATGTGTTTGGGCCAAGATGGCCAAAACTGTTTTCTTAAAATAAAAAATATCAACCAAATACAATATCGTGCCCATAACCATATAAAAGAGACCTTTGAAAAACACCTTTTTTAAAAGTCTAAAATTATGAAAGGCATAATATTGTGTAATTATTAGCTACATGTAACTCGTTGAATAGAATGGCTTTTTACAAAATTTAACTTGCTCAGGGTTAATTTATCATGCGAAAAAA
>CAJHXW010000320.1_pt1 | contig 25878 bp, 20 predicted proteins | sample 9198581 | NCBI WGS metagenome assembly CAJHXW01 (sample SAMEA7708328, study PRJEB35096) | sediment metagenome | biome: marine neritic benthic zone biome [ENVO:01000025]; feature: sediment [ENVO:00002007]; material: shallow marine sediment [ENVO:03000034] sea grass bed [ENVO_01000059] ...
CTGGGAATTGCTGTTTCCCGCCAGGGAGATACCGTTCTTATCGCAGGGAAGGGTCATGAAACCTATCAGATCCTTGGGAACAAAACAGTTTCTTTTGACGATAGGAAAGAAGCAAAACAAGCTCTTTTAACTGAAACCAAATGCGTAAAACAGCATAATAAAGGAAATCCGAAAGCTAAAAATGACAATGGAATACGATGGAAAACGGCCGATATTCTAAAAGCAACAGGTGGAGAACTTATATATGGCGATTTAAATGACCAATTTTCGGGTATTGGTATTGACTCTCGCAGTATTTCATCAGGCGAGCTGTATGTCGCAATCAAAGGTGAGATTCATGATGGCCACAGTTTTGCTGAAGATGTTATCCACCAGGGAGTATCAGGGCTTGTTATAAGCAAAGATAAAGCAAAAGACCTGCCGCTTACAAAATGGAAAGAAAAAGAGATTGTATGCATGGCAGTGAATAATACAACCAAGGCTCTCGGTGATCTTGCCTCTTTTCATAGAAAACGAACCCATGCATCCGTTGTTGCCATAACCGGATCAAACGGTAAAACGACAACCAGAGAAATGACTGCTGCCGTTGTGAGGCAACGTTTTACAACACTTTCGAGCAGAGGAAATTTTAATAATGAAATAGGACTTCCCCTCACCCTCCTGAAACTCAACCACGGTCATAAATGGGCCGTGGTTGAGCTTGGCATGAACGCCCCCGGGGAAATAGCAAGACTCGGCGAAATATGCACGCCTGATATCGGAGTAATTACCAATATCGGTCCTGCACACCTTGAAGGGGTTGGTTCCATCGAAGGGGTCATGCGTGAAAAGGGAGAACTTTTAGATAAAATCAAAGCCGGTGGCACTGCTGCTTTGAATTCAGATGATCACAGGATTTTGCATCTGGCAGGAAAAACCTCGGTAGATGTAATTTTCTACGGCATATCCGATGGGGCAACCATCCGAGCTAAAACAATTATAGAAAAAGACCTGAGCACCTCATTTATGCTTGCTTTGCCGAATGAAGAAATCAGCATCGATCTTAAAATTCCCGGCATTTTTATGGTTTCAAATGCCCTTGCTGCTGCAGCCGTTGGATATAAGCTGGGATTATCGGCAAAAGAAATAAAATCGGGTCTTGAAGATTTCAAACCGGTTGGCCAGAGAATGAATATTCTTCTTACGGACAGCGGAGTTAACCTGATTGACGATACTTATAATGCCAATCCTGGTTCCATGGAAGCAGCATTAAAAACGCTAACAGCACTTAAAAAAAATAATAGAGGGATATTCGTTGCCGGCGATATGTTTGAACTTGGAAGACATGCAAAAAAGATGCATGAAAAAATCGGAGCTATGGCTGCCAGATCCGATATTTCCTTGCTTTATGCCACGGGTGAGTTTGCCGAAACTGTTGCAAGGGGTGCCGAAGGTGGCGGGATGAAAGCAGAAAGTATTCATACAGGAAATAAAAAAGAAATTGTGGATGATCTCAGCGAACGTCTCAGAGCAAATGACTGGGTTTTGGTTAAAGGTTCAAGAGGGATGGGAATGGAAAAGATTGTAGAAGATTTGATGGGTAATTAAAATTATGCTCTACCACTTACTATATCCGTTACATACGACATTTTCGGCATTTAACGTATTCAGGTACATTACCTTTAGGGCTATTTATGCGAGTCTGACGGCTTTTTTGATCTGCTTTGTTCTTGGTCCGTGGGTCATCAGAAAATTAAGCGAGATGCAGGTGGGGCAGTATATTCAAAAAGACGGCCCGGAAGCCCACCACAAAAAAGCAGGCACACCGACAATGGGTGGAACACTTATCATTTCATCAATTGTATTATCCACGCTCCTTTGGACTAATTTAACTAATTTTTATATCTGGATTATACTTTTTGTTATTGTCAGCTATGGTCTTATCGGCTTTGTTGATGATTACCTGATGCAGGTAAAAAAACGAAACAAGGGTTTGACCGTTCGGAAAAAGTTTATACTCCAGACGATCACAGCAATAATTGCCGGTTTCCTGGTTTGTTCACAGCCTGACTTTGATACACAGGTAACGATACCCTTTTTTAAAAATATTTCACCGGATCTCGGTTGGGGTTATATCCTGTTTTCCGCGCTGGTTATTGTCGGTGCATCAAATGCGGTTAATCTTACAGACGGTCTTGATGGCCTCGCCATCGGACCGGTTATTGTTGCGTCAGTAACCTATATGTTTTTTGCTTATATTGCCGGGCATATAAAATTATCTGATTATCTTCAAATTAACTACGTAGCGAGTTGCGGTGAAGCTTCTATATTCTGTGGTGCCCTAGCCGGAGCAGGCATGGGTTTTTTATGGTTTAACACATATCCCGCTCAAGTTTTCATGGGTGATGTAGGTTCTCTCCCCTTAGGTGCCTCTCTGGGGACAGTAGCCGTTGTTACCAAACAGGAAATACTCCTTGTGCTGGTGGGAGGTCTCTTTGTGGTAGAAGCACTTTCAGTGATTTTTCAGGTCGGCTTTTTTAAAATGACAAACGGTAGAAGAATTCTAAAAATGGCGCCTTTGCACCATCATTTTGAATTAAAAGGATGGCCGGAACCAAAGGTTATTGTTCGATTCTGGATAATTGCAATTGCACTGGCACTTATATCATTGAGTACACTTAAACTAAGATAATAAAATCACAGGTTACAAGTTGCAAGTTAAATTATAAAATTCGCAACCTTTAAAACCTAATTCACAAGTATGGATCTTTTTAAAAAAAAAGTACTTGTCGTTGGTCTTGGAATGACAGGAGTTTCAACAGCCCGCTTTTTAGTAAACCAGGGTGCTTTTGTTACCGTAACGGATATGGCAAAGGAAGATGAGCTTGTCAACAGTATGGAAATCATTCGCAAACTCGGTATAAATATGGAGCTTGGCGGCCACAAAAATACTACTTTTGAAAATGCGGATCTTATTGTGCTCAGCCCGGGAGTTCCTCATACCATACCCCAGGTTCATAGAGCCCGAAGCAAAGGAATTAACGTTCTTGGTGAAATTGAACTTGCATCAAAATTTATTGATGAGCCGGTTATCGCTATAACCGGCACAAACGGTAAAACAACAACCACAACTCTTTTGGGCCAAATGCTGAAAAGTTCGGGGTTTGATGTGTTTGTTGGCGGGAATATCGGTAGTCCTTTAGCCGGGTATGTTGACAGAAAAAAAAAGGCCGAAATTGTTGTTGCGGAAGTAAGCAGTTTTCAGCTCGATACAATAGAAAGTTTCAAACCAAAAGTAAGTGTTTTGTTAAATATAACTAAGGATCATCTCGATCGTTATCCTGATTTTGCCGCTTATGTAAAATCTAAATGCAGGATTTTTAAAAATCAGGATTCAAGCGATACAGCTGTGGTAAACGGATCTGATCCTTTAATCCGAAAATGCACCAAAAGTATTAGCAGCAAAAAGCTCTTTTTTGCTTCGAGAAAACAAAACGAAGAAGGAGCAACCATAACCGGAAAAAATATTGAATTATTTTTTAAAAGTAGCTGGAAAACTAAAAGTCCACTGGCTATCGATCTTGCCGGCACCAGTATTAAAGGAAAGCACGATATGGAAAATGCCAGTGCAGCATGCCTTGCAGCTCTGGTTGCGGGTGCAACCCCTGAGGGGATACAAACGGCTATCGATCACTTCAAGGGACTTCCGCATCGACTTGAATATGTTGCCACTGTTAATGACGTGAAGTATTTCAACGATTCAAAGGCGACAAATGTTGATGCAGTCATAAGGGCTCTTGAATACTTTAGCAGCAATGTCATTCTGATAATGGGAGGCCGCAACAAAAAAGCAGATTTTGATTCGTTAAGAGATAGTGTTCGGCACATCAGTAAAATGATTATTGCTATTGGAGAAGCAAAAGAAAGTATAGTGTCTTCTTTGAATGATGTTGTACCTGTAAATACTGACAAAACAATGAAAGACGCCGTTTTTACGGCTTACGGGGCAGCAAAACCGGGTGATGTAGTTCTCTTGTCTCCTGCATGTTCAAGTTTTGACATGTATGACGATTATGCCCATAGGGGCAAAGTATATTGCGAGGCAGTAAAACTGCTGGGAAAAATCGGGAGAAATGCCTGTGAGCAACGATAAACCAATCACACAGGGAGCGGCATATGATGCAAAGCTTCTGTTCCCCGTTCTTTTTCTGGTCGGTATCGGAATAGTGATGGTTTACAGCGCCAGCTCCGCCCTTGCACTAAAAAAGTTTTCAACCGACTATTTTTTTTTAAAAAAGCAGGCTTTATTTGCTCTGGCAGGCATTGTTGCACTGGTTGTCTGCAGGCATTTCCCTTATAAGCATTTTCGCTCTTTGACATATCCACTTTTAGTTCTTGCTATACTTTTTCTTGTGGCTATTAAACTTTTCGGTTTTGGATATTCCGCCGGTGGTTCAATGCGCTGGCTAAAAATAGGCAGTTTAACGTTCCAGCCTTCGGAATTTGCCAGGTTTGTATTAATCATTTATCTTGCCTATTCCTTGGATAAAAAAAAGAAAAATATTAAGGATTTTTCTGTCGGTTTTTTGCCACATGCTTTAGTGCTGTGCATATTTACTGCTCTTATTTTAATGCAGCCTGATTTTGGCAGCGTCGTTATCATTGGGGCAATCACCTGGCTTATGATGTTTGTTGGTGGCGTAAGGCTCTCTCATCTGCTGTTATCCCTTGTCTTCATTATCCCTGCTGCGTATACTTTTATGATCAGTGCCGAATACAGGATGAAACGTATAATAAGCTTTTTAGATCCATGGCAATACCCGACAGATGAGGGATACCAGATTATTCATAGCCTCATGGCATTTGGTACAGGAGGAATTTGGGGAACAGGCATTGGAAATGGCTATCAGAAGCTGTTCTATCTTCCCGAACCCCACACTGATTTTATTTTTTCCGTCATTGGTGAAGAACTGGGTCTGATAGGCGTTTTGCTTATTATAGTACTTTATGCGCTGATTTTCTGGAGGGGAATTGTTATCGCCAGAAATGCCAAAGATACCTTCGGTGCATTTATTGCTACAGGACTTACAACAGCAATTGTTCTCCAGGTTTGTGTAAACATGGGGGTTACATTGGGACTCCTTCCCACAAAAGGACTTACCTTGCCCTTTTTAAGCTATGGCGGAACATCACTTTTAATTAATATGGCATCCATAGGAATATTGATGAATATTGGAGCAACTGAAAAAGATGAATTTTAATTTGGCTCATTGAAAAAGTATTACAGTTGAGTGGTTAAAAATTTATATCTCAACTATTCAACCCATTATACAGTTTAAAACAATAGGAAAAAGCTCCTATGTCCAATGGCAATAACGACAGGTGCAAAGGAGAGATTAATCACTCTATTCGAATAATAATAGCAGGCGGAGGCACTGGCGGTCATCTTTTCCCGGCAATTGCCATTGCCCAGGAGTTTATGGCAAAGGATCCTGAGAACAAAATTATCTTTGTATCCACGGGCAATCCTTTAGAAATGTCTGTTTTGCATCAAGCAGGTTTCTTACTTGAAAAGATAACTGCTGAAGGTATTAAGGGGCGGGGGTTTTTGCGCCAGTTAAGATCAATGTGGAAAATTCCGATGGGAATAATTCAATCAATACGGATTATCAATAATTTCAAACCGGATCTGGTCATGGGGGTTGGCAGTTATGCTGCAGGACCTGTGGCTATCGGGGCCTGGTTTATGAGAAAAAAAATTATTCTTCACGAGCAAAATATTCTGCCTGGGATTACAAACCGCATTTTATCTCGTTTTGCCGACAGAATTTATGTGTCGTTTAAAACCACGAAGGCAAACTTTGATCCCGGGAAAGTTCTTTACACAGGAAACCCATTGCGAAAAGAGCTGATAAAGATAGCAAACAAAATTTTTGATAATAAAACAGCCGTATCCGCAAAAGATGACGCATTTACTGTCTTGATCCTTGGCGGCAGTCAGGGCGCTCACAGTATTAATGAAGCCGTTATCGATGCCCTAAAATATTTTAGGGAAAAGGACAACTTTTGTTTTATACACCAGACCGGAAAGCATGATGAAGCAAAAGTAAAAAAAGCTTATAAAGATCGAGGTGTTTGCTGCATGGTCAAACCGTTTTTCAATGATATGCCAAAGCAATATCAAAGTGCCGACCTTGTTATATGCCGATCGGGTGCAACCACCGTGGCTGAACTTGCAGCTGTTGGCAAGGGAGCGATTTTCATACCGTTTCCTTTTGCTGCGGACAATCATCAGGTGTTAAACGCCAAAACATTCACTGAAGCCGATGCTGCGGAAATGATCATTCAAAAGGATCTTACCGGTCATATTCTGGCGAAAAAGATTAAATACTATGCGTCAAACAAAAAGGTGCTTGAGGCAATGGCGACCAGGGCAAAAAAGCTCGGCAGACCTGATGCTGCAAAGGTCATTGTAAAGGATTGTTATCGTTTGCTGAATGTTTGACAGCAAATTTCACATAAAGCAAAGTCAACCGTTCACGGCTTGAAACTTGAAATGGGAAAGTAAAGATTCGGGGTTGATGAAATGAGTTTACAGGTTGGGAGTATAAAAACCAAATTTCTAATTTCAACATTTCGTGAAGACTTACAATTAAACTAACTAAGTATGTTTTTCACCAATCGCCATTTATAAACGTAATGTAGATAAGCACTAAACATGTATCTTAAAAAATACCACATACACTTTGTCGGAATCGGCGGTATCGGAATGAGCGGTATTGCTGAGCTCCTAATCAATCTCGGTTACAAGGTCTCAGGCTCCGATGCCAAATCGTCTGATATTACCATCAGGCTCAAAAAGCTCGGAGGAATTATTTTTAAAGGTCATGGAAAAAACCAGATTAGCGGCTCAGATGTTGTTGTCGTATCATCCGCAATTGATGATAAAAATCCTGAAGTTGCGGCTGCAAGAGAAAAGTCTATCCCGGTAATACCGAGGGCTGAAATGCTTGCCGAACTTATGCGACTGAAATACAGCGTGGCAGTCGCCGGTGCTCACGGTAAAACATCAACCACATCTATTATCGCTTCAGTCCTGGAAAAGGGCGGTCTTGATCCGACTGTTGTTATCGGAGGGAAGTTGAAAAGCATCGGTTCCAATGCTCTTCTCGGACATGGAGATTTTATTGTGGCCGAAGCGGATGAAAGTGACGGATCGTTTCTGAAAATGTCTCCCACTATCGCAGTGGTGACGAACATAGACAGAGAACACCTCGATTTCTATGAAGATCTGGAAGATATTAAAAATTCATTCTTAAGCTTCATTGACAGGATACCTTTTTACGGTCTGGCAGTGCTTTGTTTGGATAACGAAGCGGTACAGAAGCTTATTCCAAAAATCAAGAAGCGACATACTACTTACGGAATGAGTGCACAGGCTGATTTCCAGGCCGAAAATGTAAAATTTGAAGGACTTAAAAGCTTTTTTTCCATCAAGCATAATGGAGAGTTTCTTGGCGATATAACGCTGAATCTCCCTGGCATTCATAACGTATATAATTCAATGGCAAGCATTGCTGTTGGGATGGAGCTCGATATCGATTTTGAAGTGATTAAGAATGCTTTGAAAACAGTTGAAGGTGTTCAGCGCAGGCTTGAAATAAAGGGAGAGATAAATGGGATTACCGTAGTTGATGATTATGGCCATCATCCCTCTGAAATCAAAGTAACCCTTCAAGCTGCTAAAGAAAGCTGGCCGAACAGACGAAAGGTTGTCGTGTTTCAACCCCACCGTTACACAAGAACCAAAGCTTTATTTGATGATTTTACGCGCTCTTTTTACCAGTCGGATGTGCTGGTTGTTCTTCCGGTCTATGCGGCAGGAGAGAAAATAATTGAAGGGGTAGAGAGTGATCTTATGTGCGAAGAAATTCGGGCACATGGCCACAGTCAGGTTACTTGCAAAAAAAGCATCAAAGGAGCGGTTTCGCATTTAAAGAATGTTTTAAACCCAGACGATATTCTTCTTACGCTTGGTGCCGGAGATGTCTGGAAGGTTGGCGAAGAAATATTAAAAACAAAATAGGCTGGAAAGCTGGGAGGCCAGGATGTTAAGAGGCGTCTACCTTCAATGCTTCTCAACCGTAAAGCCTATTAGTTAGATTTAAAGTTTAAATATGTTCCTAGAACCGGAGTCAATAAAATGGCTGGCAAGCCGTTTCAAAGACAGTGTCAAATTTAACGAGCCGATGTCGAAGCATACGTATTTCAAGGTGGGAGGGCCTGTTGATGCTTTCATTGCTCCTGAAAACATAGAAGATCTTACACAGCTTGTCATTTGGACACATAAAACCGGCGTTCCCCTGCTTATAATAGGAGACGGTACAAACCTTCTTGTTAAAGATAATGGATTTCGTGGAGTTATCGTTGTTTTGACAAAATGTACTAAAAAAATATTTAAAAGGGCTGAAAAGAACCGGGAAGTAATACTAGCCGTGTCTGCAGGTGCAAAATTACACGAACTGTGTTCTTTTGCCATAAAAAATGGTCTTGGGGGAATGAATTATGCCGTGGGCATTCCGGGCACTGTGGGAGGCGCGATTACTATGAATGCGGGAACGGTAAAAGGTTCAACAGAGGATGTCCTCGATGATGTTTTAATTATGCTCTCCGATGGTAAAACCAAAAGGATGAATAAGAGTGAAATAAGTTTTTCCTACAGAAACCTTTCTTTTGGAAAAGGCATCAAAACTCATCAGGACCGACCCATTATCCTTGAAGGCTCTTTTCGTCTTTATCCTTTTGATGCAGCTGTGCTGGAAAAAGAGGCCGAACAGATTTTGAAAATGAGAAGAAAAAAGCAGCCAGTAAACTTTCCCAGTGCAGGAAGTTTTTTTAAAAATCCCGAACAGGGAAAAGCTGCAGGTCGACTTATTGATAAGGCCGGATTAAAAGGAAAAAAGATCGGCGGCGCACAAGTCTCAGAAAAACACGCCAATTTCATAATAAACACAGGAGGTGCATCAGCTTCAGACATACTTGAACTAATGGCCTTTGTTCAGAAAACTGTATTTAAGATGTTTAACATAGAACTTGAACCAGAGGTGAAAATTGTTGGGTCGTAAGCATAGCCAGGTAAATCATTACCGAAAACCTGTAAAAAATAAGGATAACCATCCTTCGAATTTTTTCCGTATGTCCTTTAAAGCGGCGGCGGCATTCGGTGTTTTATGCATGATAAGCACCGGCTTTGTATTCATTTACGACTTCATCACCCAATGTGATTATTTTAAGGCAAAAAGCCTGACTATTACCGGAAATCACAGCTTTTCAGACAACCAGATAATCAGCCAGACAGGTCTTAAAAACGGGGTAAATATTTTTTCTGTTAATCTGTCACTTATTCACAAAAGACTTCTGGCGCACCCATGGATTGAAGAAGTCAAAATTAGCAGGAAACTTCCTGACGAAATAACGATCAGAGTAAAAGAACACAAAGCTGCTGCAATTGTCGATCTTGGACGTCGTTTTCTGATAAATAATAAGGGAAAAATATTTAAAGAATTCAGCGCCGAAGACTCGGGTATTTTACCTGTTATCAGTGGACTTAGATATTCTGACATTTCTACTTCTTCCAAGTTGCGTTTACATGACAGTAGTAAAAACGGCGTGGCTTTATTTATTAAGGGGCACAACAACCCTTATAATGCAGTACTGGATGTTCTGCGTCTTGGTCAAAGGGCTGAAAGTGTTCTCCCCAATAAACTAATCAGACAAATTTTGGTGGATAGGGAAATAGGAATTACAGTTTATGCATTCAATAAAATCAAAGAGATAAAGCTGGGATATAAAAATTATGGAGACAAATATGAACTGCTTAAAAAAGTACTTCTTTATATAAAAAATATAAACAGCTCTCAAAACCCGGTTTCCATTGACTTAAACAATTTTAATCGTGCAGTAGTGAATCTTGCGAAGTGAAGGGCCAAAACATTGCATGAACGCCGGATAGACGCCATCAAGTTTTAGTCCCACAAGGAGGTTTAAAATGCAGGAACAGGAAAATATTATTGTCGGACTTGACATAGGCACAACTAAAATCTGTGCCGTAGTTGGTGAAGTCTCCAAAAATGAAATAAATATTATCGGTATCGGAACTCATCCTTCCATCGGGCTTCGAAAAGGTGTCGTGGTGAATATTGAATCAACCGTTGAATCGATAAAAAAGGCGGTAGAGGAAGCCGAACTGATGTCCGGATGTGAAATTTCATCCGTTTATGCCGGTATTGCAGGAGGCCATATAACGGGCTTTAACAGCCGAGGGATTGTTGCCATTAAAGGCTCAGAAATTACAGAAAATGATGTTTCGCGAGTGATCGATGCCGCACGTGCTGTAGCTATTCCCATGGATCGCGAAGTTATTCATGTTCTGCCCCAAGAATTCATGGTGGATGATGAGCCGGGAATTCAAAATCCTGTAGGGATGGCGGGTGTCAGGCTTGAAGCGAAAATTCATATCGTAACCGGTGCGGTGACATCCGCCCATAACATCGTCAAATGTGCAAACCGTTCCGGCCTTGATGTTTATGACATTGTTCTGGAATCGCTGGCTTCGGGTGAAGCGGTCCTCACGGATGAAGAAAAGGACCTGGGTACTGCCCTTGTAGACCTTGGCGGTGGAACAACTGATCTGGCGATTTTTTCAGATAAGAATATCAAGCATACCTTTGTACTCGCCCTTGGCGGAAACAACCTGACAAACGATATTGCAATCGGCTTACGCGCGACTCATGCTGATGCGGAAAAGATTAAAATGAAATATGGGACCTGTATTTCCGGTAATATAAACAGCGAAGAAACAATTGAGGTTCCGGGTATGGGGGGGCGTGAACCGAGAAAATTGCCAAGACAGATTCTTGGCGAAATACTGGAGCCGCGTATGGAAGAAATCTTTACTCTAGTGAACAGGGAAATATACAGGGCGGGAATGGAAAATCTGATCCCCTCCGGAATAGTCATAACCGGAGGAACAGCACTTCTTGACAGTGTGGTAGAAGTCGCCGAGTCAATATTTGATCTTCCGACACGTCTTGGAAAGCCAAGGGGTATAAGCGGTCTCGTTGATGTGGTCAATAATCCCATGTACGCGACCGGAGTAGGCCTCGTATTATACGGTGCAAAAAACAAAACGATGGATAAATTCAGAATTCGCGATAATAATATTTTTAATCGCATCATAGGACGGATGAAAAAATGGTTTAAGGATGTGGTTTAATAACTAACTTCATTCTTTATTCGCATAAATTATTTTTTTATCAAATCAAACAAGTCTATTATTAACACTCTTGAAACAGGAGGTGGGGAAATGTTTACATATGTAGACAATGAAAAATCAGCAAAAATCAAGGTAATCGGAGTTGGAGGAGCCGGAGGTAATGCCATTAACAACATGATTATGTCCAAGCTCCAGGGTGTCAAATTTATTACGGCAAACACAGATGCTCAGTCCCTTGAAATTTCAAATGCTCCAGTTAAAATCCAGTTGGGTGAAAAACTAACGGAAGGACTTGGGGCGGGTGCCAACCCTGAAATCGGGAGGGAAGCAGCGATAGAGAGCAAGGATGCAATCACCAATGCCCTTGACGGCAGCCACATGGTGTTTATCACAGCAGGATTCGGCGGTGGCACCGGAACCGGTGCTGCCCCTGTAATCGCTGAAATATGTAAAGATATTGGCGCATTGACAGTTGCCGTGGTGACAAAACCCTTTTCATTTGAAGGGAAAAAACGAGAAAAGCAGGCACAAGAAGGGATAGAGGCATTAAAGCTGGTAGTCGATACAGCCATCACTATTCCGAACGACAGGCTCAGAGGCGTTGCATCAAAAAATGCGACCATGCTTGAAATGTTCAGAAAGGCGGATGAAGTTTTGCTCCATTCAGTCAAGGGGATCACCGATCTTATTATGATGCCTGGCCTGGTAAACCTGGATTTTGCCGATGTAAAGACTACCATGTCCAAGGCCGGTATGGCTATAATGGGTATCGGAATTGCAAGTGGTGAAAACCGTGCGACTATGGCAGCCGAGCGGGCCATATCTCACCCTCTTCTGGAAGACATTTCCATTTCCGGTGCCAGAGGTGTTTTAATGAATATAACAAGCACCAGTGATTTGACAATGGAAGAAATGACCGAAGCGTCGGATCGAATATATAATGAAGTCGGTGATGATGCAGATATTATCTGGGGCGCCGTTGTGGAAGACAGCCTTGGAGATGAAATGAGAGTCACCGTAATTGCAACAGGAATCGGTTCTGAGCCAGAACTGTCTGACAATCACATCGAACTTGCTCGCAAAGGCAAAGTGCGGGATATTACTTCGTCTGATTTAAAAGATGCGCAAAACTTAGATGTCCCTACTTTTATTCGCAACCAGGAAGCGGTTGGTGAATCCGGCGGTGCAACATACCGGGGCCACAAAGGAATTATCATCGATAGCAACGATCTCGATGTTCCAACGTTTTTAAGAAGAAAAGCGGATTAAGAATAGTTGATTGGTGATTGATGATTGATTCATATGGGAAAATGATGTACCTGTAACTTTCAAGATAATCAAATAATCATTAACACCAATGGCTAGAAAAACCGTAAAATCACAAAACAGATTTGTTGATAGTGAAACCGGAACAATACACAAAAACACCGGTGGATGTATCAAGGTAGCTCTGGGTTATCCGAACAGATATCATGTCGGTATGTCGAATCTTGGTTTTCAATCAACCTATCGACTGTTTAACGAAATTGAGCATGTTGCCTGCGAAAGGTTTTTTCTGCCGGAAAACGGCCATCAGTCAACCGGCCGGATAACAACCATAGAATCCGGCATGCCGGTTTTTGAATTTGATATTATCGCTTTTTCGGTTTCTTTTGAAAATGATTACCCAAATATCCTGACTCTCCTTGAAAAGGCAGGTCTCCCGCTGCAATCGAAAGACAGAGGAATCCCCCACCCCCTGGTTATTGCAGGGGGAGTCGCCTGCTTTTTAAACCCTGAACCGATTTCACCATACATTGACCTCTTTCTGATCGGAGAAGCAAAAGAGATGCTCTTTCGCTTTTTCGAGTTCTTTGAGCCCGGCACAACTAAAAAATCATATCTTCAAGTCCTTGCTCAAAATGTTCATGGTGCATACGTGCCCGCATTTTACAATCCTTCTTATCATAATGATGGGACAATCGCCTCTTATAAACCTGTTTGTGACGTTCCTGAAAAGATCATACGCCCTTTTGTAGAAGATCTTTCTGTTGAATCGACTTTCAGTACCATAATCACACCGAACACCACCTTTGACCGTACTTTTTTAATCGAAGTCAGTAGAGGATGCCCCCATGGATGTCGCTTTTGCGCTGCTGGTTTTATATACAGGCCTCCAAGATTCAGACCTCTCGAGCTCCTTAATGAAAATATGAATCGGGGAATTGATATGACAAATAAAATTGGCCTTGTCGGTGCTGCTGTGTCAGATCTTCCAGGGATTGGAAATCTATGCAAGCAGGCTTTGAAAAAGGATATAAGAATATCATTCAGCTCACTTAGAGCCGATGCATTGACTCCTGAACTTCTTTCGGTTCTCAGTAAAAGTAAAATAAAAACCGCCACCATTGCTCCGGATGCAGGCTCTGAACGTTTACGCAGGGTGATTAATAAGGGAATTACCAAAGAAGATATCCTTGCAGCTGTGGAAACCCTTGTTGAAAACGACATTTTAAATTTAAAGCTTTATTTCATGGTAGGACTACCGACTGAAACCATGGATGATGTAGAAGAAATCACAATACTGTGTAAAAGAATAAAACACAGCTTCTTAAAATACAGCCGGCCCAAAAAGCGTATGGGAGAAATAACGCTAAGCCTTAACTCTTTTGTTCCAAAACCCTTTACTCCGTTTCAGTGGTGCGCCATGGATGATGTAAGCACACTGAAAAGAAAGATCAAAAAGATAAAGAGAGATTTAAAGTCAGTCGCAAATGTTCGTGTAAATACAGATGTCCCTCGCTGGGCTTATATTCAGGCCCTGCTTTCCCGCGGTGACCGAAAAGTTGCTCATATTTTATCTTTTGCCCATAAAGCCGGAGGTAACTGGGCCCAAACACTCAAAAAATCACCGTTAAATCCGGATTTTTACGTTTTAAGAGAACGATCTTTAGACGAGCTTTTCCCCTGGGACTTTATTGACCATGGAATCAGAAAGTCTTTTCTTAAAAAAGAGTATAAAAAAGGTATGCAGGCCAAAACATCACCCCCCTGCCCCATGGAGTCATGCAACATCTGTGGAGTCTGCACCGAAGAAACATAAATAACTTAGCGCCGCCCATTCCGAACTCATCACAACCTATCAGCTGTACATTCTATTTAATCTGAGCCTAAAAAAGACTCTTTTTAAAAAAAATCTAAAGAATTTTTAAAAATAGCCGAAAGTTACAATTAGAAGTACATATTTGAAAAGGATATTAAAGAATGCCTGACATTGATATTTTTAAAAATCATTGCATTACAAACGATTTAGACCATAAACCGCCTGAACAAAAAGCTATTTACAGGCAAAACCCAAATATTAACATTTTCTGGAAATTACCTATTTTTGTCATTGTCGCTTCAATGTTTCTGGCATTGTGATTAAGGAAACTAAGATGGTAATATGTGACGCAATACGTAGATTTTTTAGCAAGCCGGGGATTGCTGTTTGGCAGCGCAAGCAGGAGCAGGAGAGGCTTTTACAAAGTGAACAGAAGGCCAAACAATACCTTGATATTGCAGGAGTAATCATGTTGGCCTTAGACATGAATGGAAATATCACCCTGGTTAACAAACGCGGCCTAGAAGTTCTTGGTTACCGGCGGGAAGAGCTTCTTGGAAAAAACTGGTTCAGGACCTGCATACCAGATAAATTTCGAAAGGAGATTGTAGGTGTTTATCGACAGCTGATGAGGGGCGAAATAAAACCGGCCAGATTCTACGAGAATCAGATCCTGAGAAAGAATGGCGAGGAACGAACCATTTCCTGGTACAATGCTGTTTTGCGAAATTCGAGTGGCGAAATCACAGGCACTCTCAGTTCAGGAGAAGACATCACCGAACGCAAGAAGACAGAGGCTGAACTGCAATTGAAAAACCTGGTGTTTGAAACAGCACTAACCGCAAACAGCACATCAGACGACAAAGGGATTCTCAGGCATGTGAACAACGCATTCATCCGAACCTGGGGATACGAGAGCAAAAAGGAGGCGGAAGGTAAAACCATCGGTGAATTGCTTAAGTTTAAAGATGAGGCACATAAAATCACCACCGCACTTATTGAAACTGGAAAATGGGAAGGAGAATTCACTGCTCTGAAGAAAGACGGTACCACATTTAGCGCATACGGACTGGCCACAGCTATCAAGGACCAACCCGGAAAATTAATTGGTTTCCAATCTTCGGTCCTTGATATCTCGAAGCAAAAACAGGCAGAAGAGGCACTGCTGAAGAGCAGAGAAAAATACCGGGGTATTTTTGAAAATGCCATCGAAGGTTTTTTTCAAAGCGCACCGGAGGGTCGTTTTATCAGTGTCAATCCTGCTTTCGCCAGGATGCTGGGTTATTCATCTCCTGAAGAGCTCATTTCCAGGATTACAAATATTGCAGAGCAATTATACGTAAACGCCGAGGACCGAACCCGTTATATACAGCTCATTAAAGAAAACGGATCTGTGGAAAATTTCGAGGTCAAAGTCCATTGCAAAGACGGTTCGCAGATCTGGGTATCCAACACTGCAAGGGTTGTTTATGATTCAAACGGCAAAATTATTCGCTACGAAGGCAATGTGACTGATATTACTATGCGCAAGCAAGCTGAAATGGAGTTAAAGGAGATAAACGAACAACTGGAAGAAGCCATTATAACTGCCAACCAGATGGCTGTGGAAGCAGAAAGTGCCAGTATGGCCAAAAGTGCGTTTTTAGCCAACATGAGCCATGAAATCCGTACTCCCATGAATGGTATACTCGGCTTTGCAGATCTGCTCCTTGAAGAAGAATTAACCTCAGAACAGCGAGAAGCAGCTGAAACCATAAAAAAGAGTGGTGAAAACCTTTTAAACCTGATCAACGACATCCTTGATCTTTCCAAGGTAGAAAGCAAAAAGATTGAGCTTGAGAACATTCCTTTTAATGTTGAAAGCCTCATACTTGATGTTGGTGAACTGGTAAGAACAAATCTTGGAGAAAAGCCGGTGGAGATAAACTGTCAAATCGGCGACATATATACTAACCTGCTGGGTGATCCCACCAGACTGAGACAGATCATCACGAATCTTAGCGGCAATGCGATTAAATTCACCCAAGAAGGAGAGATTATTATCGGTGTAACCACGGAAAAAGAAGATGCAGAAGAAATCGATCTTAAATTTTACATCAGAGACACCGGCATAGGTATTCCCCAAAAAAAGCTGGAAACTATTTTTGATTCATTTACGCAGGCGGACGAAAGCACAACCAGGGAATACGGAGGCACCGGTCTGGGACTGACTATTTCTAAAAAGTTTGTCCAATTAATGGGTGGAGAGATATGGGCGGAAAGTCCTGTAACCGCAAACTTGCCACTTGGCCACTCGAGCACTTCGCCATCCAACCAGAACCCCGGAAGCGTTTTCTATTTCACCGCTAATTTTAAAAAAGATCTAAAATTTTCAAAGCAGACCGAACCTTTAAATGTAAAAGACTTAGAAGGAATCACAATTCTTATCGTTGATGATAACCAAACCGCACTTTGTGTATCATCAGAAATAGTCGAAAATGCAAAAATGGTGCCCATCCTTGCAAAAAGTGGAGAAGAAGCCCTTGACTACCTGAAGACAGGGGCATGGGTCACCGGCCAATCTTCCTTTGTTAAAAAAGGAACAAATGGTCATTTCCCCGAAGTGGCTCTTATCGACATCGCTCTGCCAGGCATATCCGGTTATGAGCTGGCAGGCAAAATATCTGCAATGACCGGTGGTAAGACAAAGATGATCGCCCTTTCTGGCAATCTTTTTGCTGGTGCATCGGTTGAATCAAAAAACGCCGGTTTTGCCGGTTTTATACCCAAGCCTATACGCCCAAATGTCTTGACGGATTTGATTAGAACAATCCTTGGGGCAGGAGAAACACAACCGCAAGATATGATTACGCAACACAGCATAAAGGAGGCTGTGTCACATGATATAAAAATTCTCTATGCCGAAGATAATAAAGTAAACCAGTTGCTGGGAAAAAAGATGTTCAAACGCATGGGATATAATCATTTAGAAATCGTCCCTGATGGTCTTGAAGCTATCAGTCAGATTAAGAAAAACAGCCATTATGACATCATCTTTATGGACCTTCAGATGCCGAATATGGGCGGCCTGGAAGCAACAGAGAAGATCAGAAAGTGGGAAACAAAAACCCGTAGCCACCAACCTTCAACTCATATTCCCATTGTTGCTCTGACTGCAAATGCAATGAAGGGAGATCGGGAGATGTGCATTGAAGCCGGCATGGACGACTACCTGACCAAGCCGTTCAAGCGTGAAGATATTCAGGGAATGATAAGCAAATGGGTATCAAAAACGGAGGCTGACCCCAGGAATCCTGAAAAAATAAAGCTGCTCCTTGTTGAAGATGAAGAAAAGATGCGCAACGCCATTGTCCGGATATTAAAAAGAAAAATTCCTTCGGCAACGGTAATAACTGCCGACGACGGTATAGACGCCATAGCAAAGCTGGCAAGTTTCATGCCGAATCTGATACTGACAGACATCATGATGCCACGCATGAATGGAGCAGAATTTGTCAAATACATCCGCAAGACCGATCGTTATTCCAAAATAAAAATAATAGCAATGACTGTTCTCAAGGAAAACGATTCACAGGTTTTGGGTGTCAAATACGCCGGAGTTGATAAAATCATCTATAAGCCTTTTGAAAATGAAGATCTGATTTTTTCTCTAAAAAAGGTCGTTGGGGCTTAACTACTCAACTATTTAACGAAACAGAGGAGAATGGAAATGGAACTCGAAAAACTCGCACAAAGGCTTGGTCTTGATGTAGAAGACATCGAAGAGCTGCTTGAACTTTATATAGAAACCACATCCTCGGATCTTGCTGAACTAAAAGGGGCCATTGAAGCAAAAGATGCACAAATTGCCCATACCAAGGCCCATTCCATAAAGGGTGGTTCAGGCAATCTCGGCCTTGAAAACATGTATGAACTGGCAAAGGAAATTGATGATTGCGCCAGGGTAAATTCCCTGGATGGACTGGAGAGTAAATTTAAAGTCTTGCAGGAGACATTTAATGCTCTCGCTGAAGATTGCAAAAAAGATAATTGAGTGGTGAATCATGAAAATACTTATCGTAGAAGATGATCCGGTTTCCCAAAAACTTCTGGGAAAGATAGTCCGCCGTGAAGGCTATGACACCGTACTGGTAAACGACGGTAAAAGTGCATGGGAAAAAGTTAAAAAAGAAAAGTGCAACATGGTCCTTACCGACTGGATGATGCCTGGAATGAACGGACTTCAATTATGTAAAAAAATCCGACAGGCGAATCTTTCCAGATATGTTTATGTGATCCTGCTGACATCTAAAGATCAGGCTGAAGATGCCGTAGCAGCGCTTGATGCCGGTGCGGATGACTATATAAGAAAGCCTTTTAACCCTGGTGAGTTAAAAGCCAGGATATTTGCCGGTAAGCGTATTATTGAGCTGGAAGAAAGCCAGAAAAAGGCCAATGCCCAGCTTCTTCAGTCCGAAAAAATGGCCTCTATCGGGCAGCTGGCCGCAGGCGTAGCCCATGAAATCAACAATCCGACCGGGTTTGTAAGTAGCAATCTGAAAACATTGACCGATTATCAAAATGATCTTAGCAAACTGATAAAGCATTACAGAAAATTAGCTACCGATCTAAAGGAAAACAATGGTGAAAACCTGTCTTCCTCCACCGAAAAGCAGTTACAGCAGATTACGCACTTTGAAGATGAAGCGGACATCGATTTTGTCCTAGAAGATATTATGGATCTGATTTCAGACTGCAAAGAGGGAACCACCAGGATTAAGAAAATCGTCATCGACCTAAAAGATTTTGCTCACCCCGGGGAAGATAAAATACAATCTGTAGATATAAATGACGGAATTCAAACAACACTGAATGTGGTATGGAACGAGATTAAATATAAGGCCACTGTCAATAAAAATTTGGGGGAGCTGCCCATGGTAAAATGTTATCCCCAGCAGCTTAACCAGGTCTTTATGAATCTTTTCGTAAATGCGGCTCAGGCCATCGAAAAACAGGGAGAAATCAGCATTACGACAAGGGCCGATAACGGGTTTGTGGAAATTAATATACAAGATACCGGATCAGGTATTGACAAGAAAAATCTTGATAGAATCTTTGATCCGTTCTTTACCACCAAAGATGTCGGCAAAGGGACAGGTCTGGGGCTTAATGTTGTGTATAATATTGTTAAAAAACACAAAGGGACAATTGATGTAAAAAGTCAAATGGGGAAAGGGACTGTTTTTAAAATTAGAATACCGGCGGGAGAGTAATGGTTAAGCGGCTTATTATTTGAATAGCCCAAAACCGGTAAGAACAGGCAGTTAATAATGAAAACAAAGGATAAGACCTTTAATAAAACCCTTTTATTAGTGGATGATGAACCAAAGGTCATCAGCAGCCTGAAACGTGAGCTCAGGCACGAGGGGTATAGCATTCAGTCTGCAAACTCTGGAACGGATGGTCTCGATTTGCTTAAATCAAACGATATCGCCGTTGTGGTTTCTGACCAGATGATGCCTGAAATGGATGGAGTCACTTTTTTAGAATCAGCCAGGCAACTAAATCCTGATATGGTTCGAATTCTCCTGACAGGTCATAGCAGTTTAAAAAATGCAATGGCTGCAATCAATCGTTCGCAGATATTTGCGTATCTGACAAAACCATGGTCAACCGAAGCACTCAATGGCACACTCTCCAGCGCTTTTGAGCATTACAACCTTGTTGTCGAAAATAAACGACTTCAAAAACTGACCCATGAGCAAAACAATCAACTAAAGCTCATGAACGAAAGCCTTGAAGAGCTGGTTCAAAAAAGAACCGGTCAACTGGAAGAAGCTGTCATAGAAGGCGTTGTTATGCTTGCGCTTGCTGCGGAAGCAAAAGATGATGATACAGGAGAACACATTAACCGAATTAGAAATCTAAGTTACAATATCTGTACAGGGCTTGGAATGTCTTTAAAGGAAACGGATGAAATAAGCTTTTTCAGTATCATGCATGATGTTGGAAAAATTCACATCCCGGACAAAATTCTGCAAAATACAAGCCCTTCTCTTAGCGATGAAGACTGGACAATAATGAAAACACACTGCATTGAAGGAGAAAAAATCCTGGGCAATAAGCCTTATTACAAAATTGCACGCACCATAGCCAGGAATCACCATGAACGATGGGACGGAACCGGATACCCTGACGGATTAAAAAGAGAGTCAATACCTTTGGCTGCTAGAATCGTTACCGTGGCCGATGTTTATGATGCCCTAATCCATAAAAGATCTTATAAACCTGCATGGCCAGTAGAAAGGGCGATTGCGGAAATGAAATCGCTTTCCGGAGAGCTGTTCGACCCCGAAGTATTAAATGCTTTTATGAAAGTACACAGGGATATAGAAAATGGAAAACAAATACAAACACACAATTTTACTGGTTGATGATGAAGAGTCGATAACAAAAGCGCTTCGCCGGCTATTCCGCAGCACAGGCTTTAAAATCAATACTGCCGAAAGCGGACAGGAAGGACTCGATGTTTTAGAAAATACGAAAGAACCGGTTTCTTTGATTATCTCCGACCAGCGAATGCCCGAAATGACTGGTGCCCAATTCCTTGAAAAGGCCAGAAAAATTTTCCCGGATGCCATCAGATTCCTTTTAACCGGATATTCCGACATGGATGCCATTGTTGATGCAGTAAATAAGGGAGAAATCCATCGGTATCTCACCAAACCGTGGAATGATGAGGATCTGCTTATCCAGGTCAAACAAGCAATTGTGCAGTATGAAATGGTACTTGAAAATCGAAGGCTCAATCAGCTTACCAAAAAGCAGAACATGGAGTTAAAAGAGTTAAACGAGGACCTCGAACAAAAGGTGATAGAAAGAACAAAGAAAATCAACCAAAAGAAAGAGCAGCTTAAAGAAAGCAATATAAAGCTTGAAAAAAGTTTTAAAGACACCATCCGGTTACTTGCCTCCTTGATTGAATCAACAAATCCTGCACTGGGAAAACAGATTAAAGATGTGCCCCATTTATCAAAAGAGATTGCTGAAGAAATGGGAGTCGACAAAGAGACTGTCAGCAATATCGAAATGGCAGGGATGATCCATGATATTGGACTGCTGGGACTGCCTGATAAGCTTTGTGAAAAGGATGAAAAGGATATGACCGGCTCTGAATTTAAGATTTACAGCCATCATCCGGTCATTGGTTCGATCTGCCTTGAAGCTGTGGAAAGGTTGACCGATGTGGGTGAAATTATCCTTTGTCACCACGAACATTTTAACGGTAAGGGATTTCCCAGCGGGCTCAAAGGAGAAGAAATTCCTCTGGGTTCACGCATCATTGGGGCGGTATCCGATTATTGCAGGATAAATGCGTTCTGGCCTGATGATTTTAAGAAAGTCATTGCAAAGGCCCAGAGATTACTCGGGCCTTCAGCAAATAATATTGAATTGACAAACCGTGAGGCTCTGATCGATGAAGTGGTTCGGAAGTACTTTGATTTACGCACATCGACATACTACGATCCAGATATTGTATCTATAATACTAAACAAGATTCATGCAGACTCTGTGGGTTCTGAAGGAAAACGCAACAGTAAAAAGAGTGCCATGGTCCATTTCAACGATCTCAAAGTCGGCATGGTGCTGGCATCAACACTATACACAAATGATGGAAGACGTATTCTTGCAGGTGATAAGGTTATTAACAAAGCTCTGCTGGATGGAATAAAGAAACTTGCCCAAGGAAAGGCAATAGAAGAGAAAATAGAAGTATGGGACAATTCTTGATCGTTTGGTAAAAAGTTAAAAATCCCTTTTTTAAAGAAGGTTTTTAGCATCTGGTATGATAGATATATTTTTAAGCCAAATCTTAAAAACCAAAACTTGATGAATTCAGAATTTAGGAGAACCGTTGTGGATTCTAAAACAATGATGAAAAAACTGGAGCGGATCGAAGATCTTCCAACGTTGCCTACCATCCTTTTTGAGGTAAACGCGCTGCTCGAAGATGTCAACACATCTGCCAAAAAACTCAGTGACACGATAGCCAAAGACCAGTCCATGGCTGTAAAAATATTAAAGCTGGTCAATTCTGCTTTTTACGGTTTTAGATCCACGGTCAGCGATATTTCCAATGCGGTTGTGCTGCTGGGATTTAATACGGTCAGAAACTCTGTTATCTCTGTTTCAATCATAAAAGCATTTTCCGATAAAAATGACCTGGAGGGTTTTGATATAACCGAGTTCTGGAAACACTCGATTGCCGTTGCGGTGACTAGCAAGCGACTTGCTGAAAAATGCCGGGTTGAAGCCCCGGATAACTGTTTTGTTGCCGGACTGCTTCATGATATCGGCAAGCTGGTTTTGTCACAGTACTTTGAGGATCTTTTTAAAAGGGTATGGATAACTTCTCAAAAAGAAAACCTGGTCTTTTATGAAGCAGAAAAAAAGGAAATTTCTGTAAAACACCCGATGATCGGAAGCCTTCTGGCAAAAAGGTGGCAGTTTCCGGATTATCTGGTTGATGCGATTAAATGTCATCATGTCATACGAAAAAACGTCAGCAATTATGAACTGCTTCTCATGGTTTACGGTGCCGATGTTATTGTGAATCACCATAAAATAGAACCTGACAATCCAATCGACCTGTCTGTTGTTCATCCAGATGCAGTTGAGATGCTGGGGTCTTACATGGAAAAGACAATTGATTGGTATGCAAAGCTTAGAGCTGAAATCGAATCAGCAAGTGAGTTTTTCCTAAAAGAAGAGACATAAATATAACCATAACCACAAGGTGAATAAAATGAACGAACATCGTCACACATTATTATGCGTGGATGATGAAGAAAGCATCCTGCACTCATTAAAACGTCTCCTAAGAAAAGAAAGCTACAGGATCTTAACGGCATCGAGCGGTAAAGAGGGGCTTAAATTCCTTAAAGAAAATGACGTTCAAATAGTCATATCCGACCAGAGGATGCCTGAAATGAGCGGCACTGAATTTCTCGCTGTTTTAAAGACACAATATCCTGATATTTTAAGAATAATACTAACCGGCTATACATGTGTGGATTCTATCACCGAATCCATCAATCAGGGGCATATTTACAAATTTCTGCTAAAACCCTGGAACGATCAAAATTTAAAACTGGAGATTAAACAGGCCTTTAAACAGTATGACCTTATCCAGGCCAATAAAAAACTTGATAAAACAGTCATCCAGCAAAACAATGAGTTAAAGGAGATTAACGAAAACCTGGAAAAGCTGGTGCAGGAAAGAACAAAAACACTGGAGATTCAAAATCAGGCTCTCGAACTTTCCAGGGCAATACTTGAAGATCTGCCCTTTCCGGTTATCGGAATCAGCGCAGAAGGAATCATCGCTTTAACAAACAAAAAAACCATGTCATTATCATTCAATGGCGACAGCATTGAAGTCGGTAAAAACCTTTCGGATTATTTTTCTAAAGAGGTCAGAGAAAAGGTAACCGGGGCACTCGAGTCTGATGCATCCTGTTTAATTAAAGGATACCGATTATCCGAAGCGACCGGTGATATTGATTTAATCCCCCTTTCCGGAAGATTTCGTGGCAAAGGATTGATACTGACATTTTTCCCGTGTAACCAGTAACTTTAACATTCAATATGAGCGAAGGTAAAAAAAATGAAAAAATTTAAAATCGTTACCCCTATTTCTACTAAAAATACTGACAGTATTGAATTGGTTTCAATGTCGCTTAAAAATCTTAATTATGATGTCTATTTCTTTTTAGATATAAACGAGTTGCTTCATATGGACAAAAAAGATCTGGATATCATTTTGCTTGAACCTGATATGAATTCTTGGAAGTGGCTGGATATACTTATAAAAGCAAATCAGATCCTGCCTGAAATTCCGGTGGTACTTTTTTCACTTGAAGCAAATGCTGAAAATGGCTTCTTTCGCTTATCCGACGATTCAACCGTATTCCTTGCTGATGATGTTAAACTGTTAACGGAGAATTTAGATCATATCATAAAAACAGGCGGATCATTGAAAAAGAAAATCCTGTTTGTAGATGACGAGTCCAATATCTTAAAATCCTATAACAGAATGTTGCGGAAGATGCCCTGGCAAATACTGAGTGCCTTAAGCGGCGATAAAGCTTTGGAATTATTGAATACAGAAGAAATAGATCTTATTATTACCGATATCAAAATGCCAAACATGCATGGAATCGATCTGATTAAAAAAATCAGGAAAATAGACCCAAATATTCCCATTGTTATCTGCTCCGGATATCACGGTATGAAAGAAGATGACGATATGCGATTTTATAATATAGCCGCATTTCTCGAAAAACCTTTGGAAGCTGACATTCTTGAAAACAAGATTAAAGAACTTTTAAATTAAAGAAGAAATGAAAAACCATATGAATCTGAGAAGATCGGTCCCCTATTTATCTGATTATTATTGTTCATTCCTTTAACACTTCTTATTTTTTTATTCATCCTCATTTTATTTAAAAAAACATCTTGAACGCTTTTTTCAACTGTGTTATGCAAACCAAAATTTTTATATTCTCATCCAGTTATTATAGTAGTTTCCATAAATATGTTCCGTTTTAAATGAGGAAACTGTCTGAGTGTATTTAAGATCGTTAAGAAAGAACTGGTGTACCATATTGCCGATTTGTTATTATTATTTCTGATACTTAAATCAATTATAATATGCTTGGTCTGTTCTTTCTTTACGATCTCTTATATACGAGTTTTTCATCGTTTAAAATGGAATATATTTATAGGAAACAGTATAAACCCTGATGAAATCGTAAGGAGTCGAAAAACTCCCCCTCCTTTGATGGTCGAGACCTTTGAAAAATGGTAATTTTCAAGAGTCTCCGGGAATAAGCACTCATAAGAGAGGAGGACTTCTCGTTCGTCATTCCGACGAAAAATGCTTTTTTTTATTTTATAACGAATTCATCAATCTTGAAAGGAATCTATATATGACTCCCAAGCAAGAACTGCGGATGGCATACGCCCTGGGAATTATTTTATTGGTTGTGGGTGTTTTAAGCTATGCCATTACAGCCTTTTCAGCCAAAACACCAGACACCCCCATGAGATTGATGTTCAAAGGTGTTGCCGGAAAAGTTTTATTCGACCACAAAACACACACCGTAGATGATGGATATGGAATTTCCTGCGGTGAATGCCATCACCATCCCGAAGAACCCGAAGAAGATGAATCAGCCAATCGGGCGTGCGGTGACTGTCATAATTTTTCAGAAATATCCGAAACCCTTCCATCTTCATGTGGAGATTGTCATGAAGAGGACGAGATCGAAGATTCGGAAGTTATTAAAAGAGTAGATGCATTTCATTTGCAGTGTATAAACTGTCATAAGGAAAATGAAGCCGGCCCTGAAAAATGTGCATCGTGCCACGTCATGTAACCATGCAATCTATTAATCCTTTTTTGGTGTTCGTGCCTTTATGGCCAAAAAAATAAAAAATATGATTAAGCAATAAAGGTCAAACTATGATAAAAAGATCGTTTTTCGGTTTAGCAAAACCC
>CAJHXW010000324.1_pt1 | contig 25754 bp, 22 predicted proteins | sample 9198581 | NCBI WGS metagenome assembly CAJHXW01 (sample SAMEA7708328, study PRJEB35096) | sediment metagenome | biome: marine neritic benthic zone biome [ENVO:01000025]; feature: sediment [ENVO:00002007]; material: shallow marine sediment [ENVO:03000034] sea grass bed [ENVO_01000059] ...
GACATCTTGTCAATATCATAACCCGGCCCAAATCTGCAATATGTAACCGCTTTATATAATTTATGTTCTTATGGACGATAGATCCCTTTGCCTGACTCGCTATTTTATTTCATAGATTGTTTACGGGAGAAGAGGCGGAATTGTTTCTGTATATGAGTCTTTCTCTTGAACCAGCCGAAACCATCTGTGAAAGGGCCGGGAAAGGCCCGGTGACGACTTCTGCGCCTCTGGAACAGATGGCTGTCAAAGGCCTTGTTTTCAGGCATCAGAAGGGAGCCATGATACGATACAGTGCCATAACGTTTGTCCTAGGCATTTACGAATATCAGGTTGGTAGGATGGAGAAGGTTTTGGCCCAGAACTTTGAAGAATATTTTGAAGAAGCCTGCTATAAATCTGTTGCTGGTGTAACATCCCTGCTACGCCCCATTCCAGTCAACCGTTCAATAGAAACGGACTCGCGCATTGCCACCTATGATGACGTTAAAGAGATTCTCCGTAAGCAAAATAAGATTGTTATCGCTCAGTGTATCTGTCAGGTCCAACAGGATTTGATGTGGTGCTCGAAATCGCGAAGATCAGGAATAAGGATTTGATTCCCTTGAAAATGATGGAGTAATCTTATTTTTAAATTGCCCCTACTCAGCCATTGAATTCCTCTTCTTGACAGGCGTCCGCTCCGGTGACCAACAGGCCGATGCGTCTCTCTTTCATTAAAGGACCGAACGAAGAACTCATGCGAACAATTTCTTCGAATGCAGCCTTAAAGGTGCTTTTTGTTACTAAAGATAAAACCGCCTATGTTGATTTAACGAAAGCTGTTGGGGAAAAACATCCGGGAGGATGCAAATCGGAAATAATTACCATCTATTCGATTGTTAACTCGCTGGTGTTAAATATTCCCGAAATAGATACGGTAATGTATAATATTATTATTTTTGTGCTAAATTATAATATTTTTTCGTAATATTTTGATACTCTTTATCCAGTTTATTTAATTCCTGGGGTGTGAGCTCACTTCCCATTTCCATTTCCATCTCCGTCCACCTTGACATAAAAGACTTAATTTTCTTTTCCACTTCTGCACTTTTTTCCTTCTCTCCTTTGCCAATGACATCGGAGTATTCATCTACTGCTTTGCTATATTCCATTAAAAAGTCCGACATTTTCTGCATATTTTTTGAATTACCGCAGCTAATGACAAAAACGAGTCCAAGAATAGCCGAAAATACTATAAAACTATTTATAATTGATCTGTTTTTAAACATTTCAAACCTCCTCAATGAATTAAAAAAATAATAAAAAATTAGAACCGGCAAAAAAATACATGGCCGTATTAGCATGGGCAATAGTTGATCTATCCCCCTTTGCTTTTGATGTATATATTATCATCCTGGCAAACAGTCATCGTCTTTTTGAACTTTATCAATAGTAAGCGCAATATCGTATCTATTATCTTTTGAAATTATCCCGCTATTTACAATTGGTGAAGCACAATTGAAATTGTTTCAATATCCTTTGATCTTCAAACAGGAATGGCTTTTTTAATCGTAGAGAGCAGTTCTTTAAAATCGCAAGGTTTTGAAAGGTAGGCTAAAGCCCCAGATTTCATTCCTTCACGCACCGCCTGTTCCGTTCCATGGCCGGTTAGGATGATTACTTCCATTTTAGGGTACATTTTTTTAAATATTTTAATAACTTCCAGGCCATCCATATCTCCCATTTTTAAATCTAAAACAGCAACATCAAAATCCACTTTGCGAAGCGCCTGAATGCCCTCCTCTCCGCTGAAAGCTGTTGTCACATCAATATTTCTTTTGCTCAATCTTTTAAAAAGCACTTCGGTGAAACTTTTTTCATCATCCACAAGAAGCAGCTTGATCTTCTTTTTATCAGCGTTTTCGGACACCATCATTCACCCGAACCTTTCGATGTCTCTGCTGGGAGATCATTAGTTTTTAAGACCTTCTGATTTTTTAGTGGAAACCGGATATCAAACCGGGTTCCCGCACCGATAGTGCTATGGACATTAATTTCACCACCCATTCTGTTAATAATTCCGAAACAGATGGATAAGCCCAGACCGTTTCCTTTCCCAACCGGTTTCGTGGTGAAGAACGGGTCGAATATCCGGTCAAGATTGGCTTTCGCTATGCCTGGACCGTTATCTTCCACAACAACCAAAATATATCGATTTTCCAAGCGGGTTGTAACATCGATCTTGCCACCATCTTTTTCCAAAGCATCCGTCGCATTATTAATGAGATTAAAGAGAATCTGTTGTATTTCGGTCTGAGATCCGTGGATCGGAGGTATTGTTTTATCCAGATTTGCATTTATTGAGATTCGAGTGTAAGCTTTTTTGTCGGAAATCGCTACGACCTCTTCAACAATTTCGTTTATCTGGATGCTCTGCATTTGCTTGTCTGTTTTTCTGGCAAAACTCAATAGTTTATGGGTAATTTCCTTACAGCGTTTTCCTTGTGCGTCAATCTGTTTTAACGCACGTTTGATTTCTTCCAGATTTTTTCCACTTTGAAATTCCTCTTCCTGCAGCAAATCCTCGACCCATCCAGCTTCTTGAACCATGATGGCAACCGGATTATTTATTTCATGCGCGGTTCCAGCTGCTAGCTGGCCCACGGATGCCAGTTTTCCAGCTTCGATTATCTGCTGATTCATTATTTCATTTTCCCGGTCCGCTTCTGCAAGATCTTTGAGCAATTTGTGGAATAATAGCGAAAGTAAAATTACTATGAGCAGCGCTCCAACCAGGAGAATCATTGCTGCAATAATTTGAGTGCGTATTAAGTCCGAAAAGGCTTCTTCCTTTTCTTGCTGATACACCAGTATCCAATCATCATTCTTAAGAAGGGCCGCAAGATATATGATTTGCTTCTCGTATGAGGGGTTGGCAAGCTCGCCAATAAATATCCCGTGCTTTGCTTTTTTACCGGCACTGATAAAGTCCATATAAGATATGTCGCTAGGCAACATGTCATAGTGAGGTTTTGTCTGAAAATCTCCTTCCCTGTTCAGAATAAAGGCGAAGCCGGTTTTACCGATACGAAGGTTTTCTGCAAGAGAGTTGAATGCTTCAAAGTTGATGGTGGCCCTTAGTAGAAAATACCTCTTTTGGTAGAGGCGTTTCACAGTCACAATGAAATGGGGTCTTGAACGGATGCCGAGGAATACATCACTGATATAATACGGCTTCTTGAACGCTTCATTAAACCATTTTGAACCCGAGTACTGTGCTTTATCTAACTTGAACCGTCCGGCATAGGCTTCCTGCACACCCTCTTCATTGATAATTCCCAAGTCTTCAAATACACCGTTATATTTTTGTTGAAGCTGGAATAATTTCTCCTGAAGAACGGATTCACTAAAAAAATCCGCACCATCGCAGGAATCCAGCAGAAACTGAAGATTATTTAGCCTTTCATTCAAAAAGCTATCGATGTCTTGAGCATGCCGGTGAACTGTCTCTTTCAAATGAGCATATAGTTTCTCATTGTAAGATTTGCTGAATTCATACAGAACCATACCACTGACAAGGAGCATGGGTAAAAATGATACAATGATCACTATCAGTACCATTTTTCTGGCAAATGCTCTGGTATGCAGTTTGCTGATTTTTCTGTCTTTTGTCATATCAACTTCTCGAAAACTCTATAACGCCTATAATATAAATTGTCTATAAAATAGTCATCAGCAGTCTATATAGATGGAGAAATGGAATAATGCCATCTGGTGGTCCGTTTTGCTCCGGCAAACAGCAACCAAAGTCTGGCAGGTGTTCGCTCTTAGGGTTGCCAGAACTGAATCGAAAGGCACCACAGAATTTGCCGTTATCTCTGGTATCGTAATAATTCGTATTACTTGCGTCGAACCATTTCAAGCAAATATCCACGTTCAAAGAGTCTGGCTTTGAAATCTCAAGGCAGGTTTTTAAATTATGATTCGTATTTTAACAAGAGTTCGCTACGTTCAGCATCCTTTATCCTCTCTTCATGCTCTCTTTTCTTCTTGGTAGCCTCCTGCACTTTGCTAACAAGTTCTTCAATATCACACGGCTTGGTTAAAAAATCAAAAGCACCAATTTTCATACCATCAATACCCAATTCTATTGTGGCGTAGCCTGTAAGCAGAATGACCTCTATCAGGGGAGATACCTCCTTAATTTTTTTCAAGGTCTCCATCCCGTCTATTCCAGGCATCTTGACGTCCAGAATAATAACATCAAGGTTTTGATTCGTTTTGAGTTTTTCCAGGCCCTCTTCGCCGCTAAAGGCAACAATTGTCTCTATGTTTCTTGTAGCCAAACGCTTGGTCATGGTTTCCACAAAAGGAACCTCATCATCCACTAACATAATAAATGGTGTTGTCATAACTATCCCTCTTTGATTCCGCTCTCCAATGCTTTCGTGTTTGAGTCCAAAACTTCAGCCTTGAATATTTCCCGAAATAATTGACAGTATGGCATTCTTTGTGATTCAATAACCTTTATTTATATTTGTTTTTACTGGTATTCAATTTAAAAAGCTCTTGAATTTAAAACAGAATTTATGTGTAATAGAACGATCCATACTTTGATAGGGTTTCCTGTTTCAAGGCAATCTTTACCTTTTCTTCATGAGTCCTTTTCTTTTTGGTGGCCTCCTTCACTTTACTAACAAGTTCTTCAATATCACACGGTTTCAATAAAAAATCATGCGCTCCCAGCTTCATCCCATCAATGGCTAGTTGAATTGAAGCGTGCCCGGTCAGCATAATAACCTCTGTCAGGGGAGATACCTTCTTAATTTTTTTCAAGGTCTCTATTCCGTCCATTCCCGGCATCATGACGTCCAGAATAACAACATCAATGTTTTGATTCGATTTGAGTTTTTCCAAGCCCTCTTCACCGCTTAAGGCAACCGTTGTCTCGATGTTCCTCGAAGCCAGACGCTTGGTCATTGTTTCCACAAAGGCAGCTTCATCATCCACCAATAAAATAAATGGCGCTGTCATGGTTATGACCCCTCCTACTGTTTTTTTTATATCTTATCCTTAATAATTTGGATTATCAATTCAAATGTCAATTTTGTTTTACACTATAATAAGTTTGAACACGTGCTATGATAACATATTTGCTGTTAAAACTGCATTCGTAAATAAAGAATGCTCAAACTTTAAGTAATCGCTTTCTTTATCACAGCCTGATCATAAGCTTCCAGAATATCCCTGCGTGTCAGGACACCCAACATTTTCAGGGGATCATGCGATGACACAACGGGAAGGATAGCATAATCCCCTGCAGTGATTTTTTGCATGGCCGTACCGAGATTATCTTCTATTGATACGGTAACCACATCCGGGGTCATGATATCTTTTACCATCGTGTGATCATCTGAATTTCCATTGACTATATTGTCAAAATAGTCCAGATATGTGACTATACCTGTCATTTCCTCTTTATCATTCACAACCACGAAATTGTTAGACCTGGCTTTAGGCAGTTCTCTTGCAAACTCTTGCAGGTCCATTGTCTCTGATATGATTTCAACAGTGTGATACATCACGTTTTTTACATACATTGAATTTAATATATTGACTTCTTTGCCTCCTCTGATGTTTATTCCCCTTCTGATCAATTTAAAGGTATAGATGGATTCACCGCATAGCTTTCTTGCAACCAGACAACTGATAATACAAGTAATCATCAATGGAAGAATTATTTTGTAGTCACTGGTCATCTCAAAAATAATTAAAATTGCTTGTAGCGGCCCGTGTGTGGTAGCGGCCACCACCGCTCCCATGCCGACAACAGCATAAGCTCCGGCAGAGACCGCTACTGAAGGAAAGAAATGATGAGCGACCGCTCCAAAAGCGCCTCCTGCCATTGCTCCCATAAAAAGTGAAGGAGCAAAAATGCCACCGGAACCTCCAGATCCGATGGTAATGGATGTAGCCAGAATTTTAAAGAGAGCCAGAAGAGCCATGAACCACCAGGACAGCTTTACCATAAGTGCCAGATCAATAGCGCCGTAACCTACACCTAAAACCTGAGGAAATACAAGACCCATCGTTCCCATCATCAGTCCCCCCAAGACAGCCTTGAGATATTCGGGAAACTTAATCGCATTCCATGTATCTTCTGCACGGTAGAGAAATAAAGTAAAAGCAACGGCAACCAGGGCGCAAAGGACACCTAAAATAGCATACAAGGGAAATTCCATGGGGCTGTGAAGGATATAGGCAGGGAGAATAAATGCGGGGATATCGCCGAGGAAATGCCGTGAAATAGCCGTGGCCGAAACAGCAGAGATAACGATGGGGCTGAAACTGGCAATTTCAAACTCCCCCAGAATGATTTCAATGGCAAAAATGGAACCGGCAATGGGAGCATTGAAAGTCGCTGCAATACCGGCCGCAGCGCCGCAACCCACCATAGTTCTCATTCGACTGCCTGATACCTTAAATAGTTGTCCCAGGGTCGATCCAACTGCCGAGCCAATTTGAACGATGGGGCCCTCTCTTCCAACCGAACCGCCGGTTCCGATACAAACAGCAGAGACCAGAGCCTTGATAGCAACGATCCGCTTTCTTATGATTCCCCTTTGGAGGGCAACGGAATACATGACTTCCGGAACGCCGTGCCCCTTGGCTTCTCTGGCGAAAAAATAAACTATGGGCCCCACAATCAGCCCGCCTATGGCGGGAATCGCAATTCTGTAATACCATGGAACCGATGCAACCACACCAAGCAATTCATCCGCCGACCCATATGAAATAGTCTGGAAAAAATTTATAAGATAGCGAAACCCGACAGCTCCAAAACCACCTGCCACCCCCACTATAATACCCAATATGGCTGTAATGGCATGTTCATCCGAGAGCAAAGACTTGAGAGTAGAATTCAATGATCGACTTTTTGCAGAAATTTGTTCATTCATATTCGCTACTTTCGTCAATTGTTCAAAGACTTTAACAAGCTAAATGGTTTTCATGCGAAGGTAAATAAGCTCAAAAACATCTGCCAGGCGCACGACCCCAACGATATAATCGCCATCCATTACCAACAAGGAATGATGTTTGCCGATAATCAATTGATGAATGGTCTCATTTATGGATGCCGATACTTGAATGTATTCCCCTTCGGCGGGTTTATACATTAAGGATCTAACTTTTTGTTGGAGCGCTTTTTTGTATATATTTTGCAAGGGTCTATCCCACATGTTGTATTGCAGCGAGACAGACTCTACGAATTTCCGGTCGAATCCGAGCTGATCCAGGGCACCCTTTTTACGCTCTTTAATTTTTTTATAGTTGGGCTCCAAAGATTGGATGATATCGTGCTGGCTGAGTTTGCCTACTACCTGATTTTCTTTGTCAAGCACCAGAACTGCTCTGTGGCGGCAACGTTTTGGATCAGAGGCTTTCTGAGAATCCCCTAAAGCTTGGATCGCTTCAAATATGTTGGCATCTTCGGAAACAGTGGCATATTCTGCCAGCGGAACCATTAATTCTTTTAAGGTGGAGATCTCCATAAAGAATCTCCAGTCAGACATTTTTTGTTCATGAATCTGTTTCTTTTTAGAAACCTCCTCTACTTTGCTGACAAGTTCTTCAATATCAGACGGCTTTTTGAGGAAATCATAAGCCCCCAGTTTCATGGCATTAATGGCCGAGTCTACGGTGGCGTTTCCACTCAACATAATGACCTCTGTCAGGGGAGATACCGCTTTCAATTTCTTTAGTGTCTCTATCCCATCCATTCCGGGCATCTTGACATCCAGGATAATAACATCAAGGTTTTGATTCGTTTTGAGTTTTTCCAGGCCCTCCTTACCGCTGAAGGCGGTAATTGTCTTAATGTTTCTTTTTTTCAGCCGCTTGGCCATGGTTTCCACAAAGGAAACTTCATCATCAACCAACATAATGAATGGCGCTTTCATTGATGATCCTCCTTCCTGCTGCGCTTTGATACTTTTGTGTTTACGTTTTGCGCTTCATAATTAAACGTTTTTACGAAATAGTTGACGGTATGCCCCGGCAAAGGATATTTTCGTATTCATTCAATTACCAAAGACCTCTTTCATTCAAACATTTTGAGGTTACTTGGCAGTACTTTGCAATATTTGAGTTGCCTGTTGGAGAATTCCCTCCGGAAATCCAACGATGGGATAAATAACAAGAAATCCGACGGTCCAAAGCAGCAGCATGGATAGCACAAAAAATCCAAAACCATATTTCACAAAATCAATCGCTTCAAGTGCCCTCTTATTTGTATCCGGATATACACCCAAGGCAAATGTCAATGCATTGGCGGGTGAACCTACGATAAGAAAATGGGCAAAAGAAGATGCCAGAGCCACGGCCATGCCAATGGCCCATGGCTCACCGGCAACCTTGGTCATTATCCCCATAGGGACGACAATTGGCCCGATCAGGGCGACAGTAGCGGCATCAGACATAAAATTGGTAACTAGACCGGAAAAAGCGGACATCCCGACCCATAGCCCGTATCCTTGATCCATGCCAACATGTGAAAGCCCGTCCAGAAAGGTTGTTGCCAGCCACAGGGCGCCACCACTTTCCTTCAAGAGAGCGCCCAGGGTCAAAGCCCCGCAGTACATGAACCATGCATTAAAGGATATACGGTTCAGTATATTTTCAAATTTTACGGTCTTGAATAAAACCGGTATAACAAGGGACAGAAGAGCCGGACCGCCCAATCCCGTTGCTTCTCCGCCAAATATCCAGAGGGCCACAATGAGGCAAAGTGACCCGGCAGTGATATATTCGGCATAACTCATCTTTCCCATTTTGCGCGTCTCGTCCTTGATATATTGCAGCCCGGGGGTCAGATCCCGGGTCTTAATTTTCCTGCTGAAAAAAGTTGCCATATAGAGCAACAGCATGACACTGCCAAGTGGCACCAGTGGCCACCCGTATTTCATCCAGCCTGAATAGCTGATCGGTATGCCGTATTCGGTAAAGAAACCCATCATGATCACATTGCGTCCACCGGCAGAGGGTGTTCCGGGTCCTCCCATATTCAGAGCGAAGCAAAGGGAAAAAAGCAAAAATTTGACCAGAGCCGGATCGTGAACCAACTCCCCCTCCGGGCTGCTGGCCTTCACCGAACCATAATAGACAGCCATCATCACAGGAACCATAAAAGAACACATAGCAGGGGCCGACATAAACGAACCCACCACTGACATACTTAAACACAGCACGATCATGGGAACCCAGAACCCCTTGGTCCATCCCAGCAGCCAGACGGCCAATCGCTTATGAAAACCGACCTCAACAACCGTCGCTCCCAGGGCAAAAACGCCCAGCATGAACAACGGTGCATCACCGGCAAAAGTCTTCCCTATCATGTTGAAAGGGAGAAGTCCGAAAAAGTAAGCCATGAGGGGCATCAGGATGCCCGTTGCCCCGATCGGAAGAGCCTCGACAGCAAAAAAAATGACCGCCATGGGAACAATCCCCAGTACGATCATCGTTTTAGCGGCAGCCTCCTTAACGTTATGGGCAACTTCCCATTCTATCATCTTGTCCACATAGCCGTATTTTTCCATTATCTCGATAAGAGACTGGGGCGTTGGTAAAATAAAAGCAATCAGTATAAAAATCCCAACGCCTATACCGATCCACAGCCCTTTTTTGGCGAATATTCCGGTTTTTTCCCCATGCGTATCCATTAATCCTCCTACCATATATCGTTAAATTTTTTGTGTCATTAATTCTCGTCTAATTTCCAAAGCAATACAGATTCAGCGTTTACAGGTTTTGTTCTTTATCTTATCGCAAATTTGTGTGAATACATCTGACAGCCTTAAAACTCCCACTACCTTTTTATCTCTGGTAACAAGCAAAGAATGGTAACGACTTATAACCAGCTGGTGAATTGCTTTACCCAGTGTATCATTTTCACTAATATACACACCATCAGAGAGCACTTCCATAAAATCACTCACCTTCAGATTGCGTGCTCGATCGCAAACTAACTCTAAAGGCTCGTTCCAGAGAACACTATCTTTGAGGATGGACTTTATGAATTCCGGACTATACCCTCCGATATTATCCAAGTTTTCATACTTGGGCTCAAGTGCGATTAGGATGTCAAACATAGAGATTTTACCCACAACATTTTTATCCCTATCAAGTACCAATATTGCGCGGTGTTTATGTTTTGATGGTTCAAATGCCTTTTGAGCTATTTCCAGCGCAAGAATCGCTTCGTACATGGTCGCCCCTTCTGGTACCGTTGCATACTCATCGATCCGAATCATCAGTTCCTTTACAACTACCGTTCTCATGTCAAGTCTCCCTTTAATTTAAACGCTTTCAAGCAGAATCCAGATCCGATTCGTCAATTCCAGGACACTCCGCTATTGTTATTGATCATGGGAAAACGATTTTCTGCTTTAATGATCAATATACGGGTCAGATTGTTCTACTCGTCTTTTTGAAATAGAAGTATTATCTGATAGCAAGGGATATGCCAAAAATAATTTAATGTACGATATCAAATTGTTATGGCAATTTTGGCGGACAGAGGTGTTGGAATGGATCAAATTAAAACAAATTAAATCAAATTAAATAATACATATTAATACATTATGAAACATATACCTTCATATTTTCAACTTTTAACCACAAATTGACATCCAGTCCACTTATAAAAAGAGATTTGCGACTTGTTATGCAAAAAGCAGTACGAGTTACGGGTTACAGATTCTCTAATCATTTTTATTTGTGCTTGAATTGGGAGTTGTTATAGAATATCACCAGGTTTGAGCGAACCTTCAAAATAGCGTTTCAGTACTAATTTAATCGGCCCGATAACTGAATCGATTACTTCAACCTTTTTCCAAGTTAGATACTGATAGTAATCATCTTCGATGCCACTGCAGATAACGAGCTGTATTCCTTCAGTGATGATTAGATGGCATAGTTGGTCTGCCGACGCCCGGGGAAGAACCACTATTTTTTTATTCATTAAACCGGTTTTTCCATAACCGCTAGCGATCAGAACCTCCGTGGCTAAATCAAATCGTGGAGCCACGGTATTTTCATATAAAGGGATGAGAATTTTTTCGGACATCATCATCGAATACCATACTGTTTCATTTTACGCCACAGCGTGCTTCTGGCCCAACCTAATGCAACCGCAGTCTTGTTTTTGCGCCCACCTGCTTTGATTAGCGCCTCCATAATCATTCGCTTTTCAATGTCTGACCATTGCTGACTAGGTTCCGGATAAATGAAGCCATTGCTCTTTAACTTATGAGTGACAGTCTCTTGCACACTGCTGGTCATATCTATTGGATTTGATTCCAGCAAGTATGAGGGGAGGTGTTTGGGCTTAATGTATCGATCCTCACAGATATTTACTGCATATTCAATAACATTTCTCAGCTCTCGGACATTTCCTGGATAATTATAAGCCAACAAAATTTTTAACGCTTTTTGCGACAGACCACCCATTTTTTTTCTCATCTTTGTTGAAAGGATATTAAAAAAATGATCCAGTAACAGCTGAATATCACCTTGTCGATCGCGCAAAGGAGGAAGATGAAGCCGGATTACGTTAAGCCTGAATAAAAGATCCTTTCGAAATTCATTGGTACTGACCCTTTGTTCAAGATTGCGATGGGTAGCCGCGACAATTCGTACGTCGGCGGTAAATCCTTTGATACCGCCTAAAGGGAAGACCTCTTTGTCATCCAGAAAAGTGAGAAGTTTGACCTGAAGCGATAGTGGGAGATCACCGACTTCGGTTAAATAAAGCGTACCGTTTTGTGCCAGTTGAATTCTCCCCGGCTTGTTCTCTAAGGCTCCGGTAAAAGCTCCTTTACGATGTCCGAACAATTCAGATTCCAAGAGAGTTGATGGTAAAGCACCGCAATTGATCTTAACAAAAGGGCCCTTGGCACGGTTTGAGGCATAGTGGATTGTTTCGGCCACCATATCCTTCCCGGTGCCTGTTTCTCCGGTGATCAGGACTGATGAGTCGCTCTGAGCCAGAGATGGAATAATATGAAAGATTTTTTCCATTTCCGGACTTCGACCGATAATATTGTTGAAATTATATGCTTGACTCGCTGTTTCATCTAGCTTCTTAAAAAGGCTAATATCTTCAACGGTTTCCAGAAATCCAACCATTTTGTCATTAACGCTCTTTAAGGGTGAAGAGGTGATACGGATAGGTATTAACTGGCGGGCTTTATTGATGAAGTTGCCTTCAATATATTTAGGATCGGATTTTTCATTAATATTTAATGCCGGGCAACTTTTAAGGCAAACATCGCTTCGTAAGATATGAGCGCAGGAAACCCCGAAAAACTCCTTCTGGTTGAAACCGGTAAGGGCTTTCAGGGTTTGATTCATAGCAACAATTTTGCGATCCATATCCAGGATTACAACCCCAATGGCAATCTCATCCAGTAATTCGAAAAAACCGATCGGCACCTTGAAAAGATTGTCGATGTGAGGAGATATTTTGGAACTGCGATCAGAAATAGTCCTTATAGAATCGCTGGTATTCAAATTCGCGTTATTGCTGGTAACTTTTTTCATTTGAATTCTAAAGTTTAAAACAGGCTATTCAGTCAGCCAGTTAAGTGTCTCCTCGATTTCAGTGAGGACTTTTGTATCCACACCTCGATTGATCGAGACGGTCTCTAAAAAAAACGATTAAGAAAGACGGCATCCGCGCTGCCGACCAGTTCGATCTTGATCCTAAACGGTCATTATTGGAATATGCAGGTGCCAAACCTGAAACGCCCAATTGTTGGGCTCTCAACCGTGATAGCACGCACATCGATCAGAATCTTATCCAAGTTCTCTTCGTTCGCGACACGCAGAATCTCTTGAAAGAATGTCTGCACATTGCTCAGGCGAATGTCCCCGATACCGATGGCCGGACAATGCCTCCGCAACGTCGATCTTGAGTTCCTCTGGCGCCTCTCTCCTTCCAGCTATCAAAATTTATCGGATAGTCTTCTCGATAGGTAATAAAAATCGAACTTGTCGAGACCTGCAATATTGGTGCACGTTAAAAAGGTTTAATTTCACCTTCAGCACTCTGCATTCTTACCATATATTTAATAATTATCAACAATATTATTGTGTTTTGCATTCTAAGGAAATGCTATAATAAAATGGCCAAACGGCTTTTGACGGTTATATGGCATGTTATACTACTGCGGCATAACAACTGATTTGAAAAGAAGAAATGTCATCAATAATTCGGGAAAGAAGATGTTAATGTGTATTCATAGCTAAAAAAAGGGGGGTGAATTTTTCTATCAAACCTCAAATGCCTTCCTGTGGTGATATATTGAGATATCAAGGTTGTCATAGATTGCAGATATCTTGGAGCTATATGCACTTTTAGGATTTAAAAATATTTTGGTTTACCAAATGATATATGTAGTAATCTTGGATTTTGACTTCATAGCGACCTACATAATTAAGCCAAAGAGTGGGTTGTATATACTTAATATGCAATCTTGTAAAGAAATGGAGTTGGCAGATTTTTGTGCATGAAAGAATGATATTACAAAAAATACCAGAATTAAACACACCAAAACGTTGCTATGGTAGTTCCATAAATATGTTCCGTTTTAAAAGAGGAAGCGTTTGAGTGTATATAAGATCGTTAAGAAAGAACTGGTGTGCCATATTGCCAATGGGTTAGTATTATTTCTGATACTTAAACTAATTATAATATTCTCGGTCTGTTCTTTCTTTACGATCTCTTATATACGGGTTTTTCATCGTTTAAAACGGAATATATTCATGGGAAACAGCATATTTTCCAAAAGCGCTTGTAAGTTTAAATAAAACATGATTTATATTTGGCTATGTATAAAAGACCTGTTGTGAATTTCGATCAGTTTCAGTATATTATCTGCAAAAGGCATATCCTGTGCCATGAACACAGCCCGCCATCTTAATCCCGTCTGCACTGGAATAATCGCACAAAGTCTGGGGCGAAAGAATGCAACCTTGTTCGTACATCTCTCGTTCATAGGAGATACATCTTATGAGAATCATAATTATTGGCGCTGGTGAAGTAGGATATCACGTCGCGAGCCGTTTGTGCGCAGAAAATAAAAATGTAGTCGTCATCGATAAGGATGCAGCAGCAATCCAGCATGTGAGCGAGCGTCTCGACGTACAGACCATTAATGGTTCCGGCAGCAATCCGGTTGCTTTAGAAGATGCTGGACTCAAAGAAGCCGAAATTCTGCTTGCTGTTACCGACAGCGATGAGACCAACCTGGTGGCATGCCTCGTTGCAGATCTCATATCTCCGAATACAAAAAAACTGGCTCGAATTCGTGAAGGCGCCTGGGATCAATATTATGAACAATTCCACGACAACCCACCGCATATCGATAACATTATTAATCCGGAAATCGAGGTCGTCAAAACTATAGAAGGGCTCTTGGTTGTGCCCGGGGCAGTCGATGTTGGTGATTTTGAAGGCGGCCGTATCAAATTTGTCGGTATTGTCTTGGATGAAAATGCTCAACTTTGCAACGTTCAACTTTCCGATCTAACTACCGTCCTGGGAGCAAGATCACTCCTGATCGCATCCATAGTGCGTGGTGATAAGCTGATCATACCAACTGGTGAAGACCGGTTAAAAGCTAATGATCTGATCTATGTGATCAGTAAAGAAGAGTCGTTGATCGACACATTAAAGATATTCGATAAACACGAAGAAAAACTCAAGCGGGTCCTCATCGTTGGCGGAGGCAGAATTGGCTATCGGTTAGCAAAACGACTCGAAGAAAAATCGGTACATACCAAAATTATCGAGCGGGATAAAGACCGGTGTTCGGAGCTTGCCGAAAAACTGAATAAAGCCTTGGTCATTTGTGCGGACGGTTCGGATCAAAATATACTCGCAGCTGAAAACTTACAGGATATGAATGCTGTCGTTACTGTTACGGATGATGAAGAAACCAACATTCTCGTATCGCTGCTTAGCAAACGACAGGGGGTTCGCAAGGCTATCACCAAGGTCGACAGACTTAGCTATTTCAGTTTGATGTCGGCCATGGGAATACAACGGATTGTAAGTCCAAGGCTCTCGGCGATCAATTCTATCCTGCAACATATCCGAAGAGGAAAGATTCTGTCGGATATAACACTCAAAGGGGAACAGGCCGAAGTGATCGAGGCGGTGGCGCTGGAGACATCCGGCATAGTGGGAAAGCCTCTCAGAAAGATCTCATTTCCCAAAGAAGCAATCCTGGCAAGCATCATTACCGAGCGGGAAATTATAATTCCTTCCGGTGACAGTGTTGTCAGGCCGGGCGACCGGATCATTATTTTCGCTAAACGGCAGACTATTCCCAAAATTGAAAAATTTCTGACAGTGAAGGTGGAGTTTTTTTAATGCGCTGGCGTTATATTATATGCGTTGTGGGCATGCTAACACTTTCTTTAGGTTTAGCAATGACCTTCCCCTTTGCCATTGGTCTTTATTATGGAGATAGCAGTTGGTTTGCCATGGCTGCAAGCATCCTCATTACGACTGTCTGTGGATTTTCGATGTACATCAGTTTCAGGGGGATCGCCATCGAATCCATGAGCACGCGAGAGGGTATGGCAATCGTCTCTTTCGGCTGGATCGCAGCAGCAATCTTCGGTGCATTACCTTTTTATTTTGGACTCGAATCCTGTTCGTTTACAGATGCATTTTTTGAATCAATATCAGGCTTTACTACTACAGGTGCTTCCGTACTGCAAGATGTCGAAGGAATCTCAAAAGGAATTCTTTTCTGGAGAAGTCTTATTCAGTGGCTGGGGGGAATGGGAATTATTGTACTGTCTTTGGCGATTCTTCCCTTCCTGAGGGTTGGTGGAATGCAGCTGTATAAAGCGGAGGTGCCCAGCCCGGTGCCAGATAAATTGAAGCCCCGGATCAAAGAAACGGCCATGACTTTGTGGAAAGTCTATGTCATTCTGTCTGTTTTACAGGTAATCTTTCTGTTGTTCGGCGGCATGAGCCTGTTCGAATCCCTGTGCCACACTTTTACCACTCTGCCAACCGGCGGATTTTCAACACGAAACGCATCCATTGCGCATTATCAGAGTACCTATTTCGATGTGGTATTCATCACCTTCATGATACTCGCCGGCATCAATTTCACCCTTCACTACCAGCTGCTGAGAGGGAAGCCGTTAGCTTTTTGGCGCGATCCAGAATGCCGCTTCTATCTGGGACTTCTACTTGTGTTGATCTTTATTGTTAGCATTAATATTTACGGCAATATTTATGAAAGTTTCGGACGTTCGATACAATTCGGCGCCTTTCAGGTTGTCTCTATCATTACGACAACCGGGTTTGCAACGGCCGACTACAATCAATGGCCGGCAATGTCCCAACTCATACTGCTTATGTGCATGTTTATTGGTGCATCGGCCGGTTCGACCGGAGGAGGAGTAAAGTGTCTACGAGTGTTGCTTCTTTTCAAGTATTGTTATCGGGAACTTTTTTTACTGGTTCACCCCAAATCCGTAGCTCATATCAAGATTGGCGGCATGTCAGTATCCGATGATATAGTCAGTAGTGTCATCGGTTTCATGGCACTTTATTTGGGGCTTTTCGTTATCTGTTCAATTCTGCTTGCAGCACTGGGAGTTGATTTTTTGACTTCGCTCGGAGCGGTTGCCGCCTCAATAGGGAACATCGGACCTGGGTTCGGATTGGTTGGACCGGCGGGCAACTATGCCCCCATCCCAATTCTGGGCAAATGGCTGTTGGCATGGTGCATGCTATTGGGGCGACTAGAAATTTATACAGTTATTATATTTATAGCACCTGAATTCTGGCGAAAATAAACATAAAACTATTTTTTTCATAACTTTCTTATCGAGTGTGTAGCAAGATTGTATGGATAATATTTTGCAGCAAAGGGTGACATTGGGCATAACGTTTGATCAGCATACGGTCTATGTCTTTTGGCCTTGTCACAAGACTTCCCAACCTAAATGGAATGCCAATTTCAGGCTTTAGTCCAACGTGGTTTTGATGCCCACTCTTTGCCCTGGTTTTTTTAATAACAGGCTTTAAATGGTTTTGTAATTCGGATAATTTGTTCTTAATCTCAGTGAAAATATCTGGCGCTGAAAAACAAATGAATTCAAACTTAGTCGTATCGTCGGAAATCTCAGTTTGCCCTTTTAAACGCAAAGCGCCTTCACCATACTTTCGGTTTATTGCCTGTTCAATAATAAGGCCAGCATAGTAAGACAGGTCTGAAAATGGCATATCTAATAAGATTTCCACTAAATTCTTTATTTCTGCAAATGACTTTTCAAAGTCTTCGTAATTGGTATAATTAATTAATTTATCATCCCAAATAACATGAGTGCATTCAACTTCTTTAATATTCCATTTATGATGATTAATACCGGTTATGTTGGCCCTCGATATGTCAGAACCACAAAGATTCGTGTAACTTAAATTGGCCCCCATCAGGTCGGCTCCTCTAAGGTCGGCCCCGTTCAGGTCGGCCCTGCTCAGATCAGCCCCTCTCAGGTCACCCCCGCTCAGATTAGCCTTTCTCAGGTTGGCCTCTCTTAAGTCGGCCACTCTCAGATTAGCCCCTCTCAGGTCGGCCTCTCTCAGGTCGGCAACGATCAGGTTGGTCTGGATTAGGTTGGCCTGGCTCAGATTGGCCTGGCTCAGGTTGGCTGCGAGCAGATTGACCTGACTCAGGTTGGCCGAAAGCAGGTTGGTGTGCCTTAGGTTGGCCTGGCTCAGGTCTACTTGTATGTTTGGATTTTCTTCTCTCCATTTGTTCCAAGTCTGGATACTATCTTCACATAATAATTTTAAGTGGAGTTGTTCTGCCATTTATCCTGCTCTAATCTGAAAGTTTATCGTTATTTACACCAAATATGATGAAGCTAACTAAAAGATAATTTCTATCGTGTCTTGTAAAGAGCCCATATATCAATAACGTACTTATTTGTTTATAATTGTTGTTATATATCTGTCCCGTTTTAAAATTGGATCTTTTAAAAACATCGAGGTTTTGCCAATATCATAACCCTGTTCGAATCTGCAACAGGTTTTTTATATTTTTATGAATGTGATTTCCCTTTACCTGGCCCGACATTTCATTTACCGAACGGATCTTATGGATCAAATTTCAGGTCAGCTTGCTAAATTTTTTTCAGCACTTCCTTCAACCATTCAAACTATGCTCACAGTCTGTAGCTCATTGCCTATGGTTCATGGTTAAGAATATTTAAAACCCATCTCAAAAACAATCTTAGTGTCCATGGCGGCGTTGTACAACGGTTCAAAATGCTCACATACTAGGTGTATGCTCCGCTTTTTCACTGATCCACGCCTTGCCCTGAACTCTAACCTTATTTTTGAGATAGGTTCTATTTTGGTTTAACTGTTTTCAAAGCGTTCTTCTTTCCAGGGATCAGCACTATTGCTGTACCCTGATCTTTCATAATATCCGGGTTCATCCGCAACAGTAAATTTGATTCGTTGAACCCATTTAACGCTTTTATAAAAATAACGATCCGGTATCAGCGCGCGCAGGGGAGCTCCATGAGCCTGGGGAAGATTCCGATCGAAAAAACCATGGGCCAACAGCACATTATCCTTAACGGCTTCGCTAAGGGGAATGCTGCTGGTATAGCCGCCGGGTGCCTCGAAGATGACGAAACCAGCGTCGTGTTTGACCTTGACCATATCCGTAATTGTTTTCATCGTAACTCCATTCCAGCGAGAATCCAGCAGAGTCCAGCCCGTGACACAATGGACATCACACGTTTGAGTGACCTGTTTCAATCCCATCAGATCTGACATTTTTAAGGTCAGCGGATTTTCTACTTCACCGTTGATTTCCAGTTTCCATTCGGGCACGTTGCCATCTCCCTGTACTCCGCCCATATCCGGCAGTGCTTTGACCGCATGCTGGCCAGCAGGGATACGTGGCCGTCCGTCTGATCTTAGCTCCGCCGCCACTGCCAGATTTTCCAAATCCATCAGTTTAACAAACACACCTGGTAAACCGATCGATACAATACTTCCGCCAGCCGCCGCTATAAAGTCTCTTCGGGTTACTTTCTTGGACATTTTCATAATGACCTCCGAAAACATCTTTTTTGGTAGCCAATAATATGATTTTGAACCTTGAAAATCAAATTATAAATGCTATGATATCATTAATTTTCTGTAAACCTCAGTAATAATGTTACGCATTTTCAGTTCAGGAAAAAGCCATATCATTAAACTGAGTTATACAAAACCTAAATCATTTTTTTGTTGAATATCCAATTGGATATGCTATTTGAAAGAATAAGGTGATTATACGGGCGAATAGGCGATTTTCCGGACGAACCGAACTAAGATTGATAAACGACTATTTGTTTTTAAAAAATATGTTCCATTTTATACTGTTTCCCGTAAATATATACCGTTTTAAACGGTGATAAATAAAGTTTTTAAGGAAAAAAATGGCTTTGTCTTTTTTAGAGGGTAATGAAGCGATTGCCTGGGGAGCAATGGAATCGGGTTGTCGATTCTTTGCCGGTTATCCGATTACACCGGCTACCACTATCTTTAATACAATGCTTAATCTGTTGCCTCCTTCAGGTGGAGTATGTCTTCAGGGTGAAGATGAGATCGCCTCAATCGGCTATTGCCTCGGAGCTTCCATGGCCGGGTTGAAATCGATGACAGCAACTTCCGGGCCGGGTATCAGCTTATACAGCGAACAGGTTTCTTTTGCCATCGGAAGTGAAATACCGATAGTCATTGTTGATGTTCAGCGGTTGGGACCTTCCACTGGATCAGCCACCCGTGGAGCAGATGGTGATATTAATTTTATGCGGTGGGGCAACAGCGGCGGGTTACCAGTTATTGTTTTAGCTCCGGTTGATGTAAAAGACTGCTTTCTACTGACTATGCACGCCTTTAATCTTGCCGAAGAATTAAGATGCCCGGTATTTATTGCCTCGAACAAAGAAATTGCAATGACACGCGAAAGTATCGATCTAGAAAGTGTTCAAAGGCCAGATATTAAAAAGCGGCAGGTTTCTTTTAAAGATAAATCTTTTCTTCCGTTTGATGTCGCCGATGGCCGAATGGTCCCCGACTTTCTTCCCATAGGCAGTCAAGTACTCGTGCGCCAGACTTCTTCAACCCACGGCTCGGACGGCTTTATTACAACAAATTCCGATGAGATCGCCAAAAATCAAAACCGACTAAAAAACAAGCTGGTTTCAGCGGTAAACTCCTTTTCATTTTACGAAGAATATATGACCGAAGACACTGAAACTTTGGTTATTACTTATGGGGTTACCACCCGAGCGGCCCGGGATGCCTGTGAAGATCTCAAACAAGCGGGCAAACCGGCATCACTCCTTGTTCTAAAGACACTCTGGCCTGTACCTGAAGACCTGATCCGTGAAAAAGCCAAACTATTTAAACATATTGTCGTGGCAGAGATGAATCTTGGACAGTACGTTCATGAAATAGAGCGTATTTTGCCGGAAAAGCAAATAACGTTTTACGGACAGATGGATGGCAGCCTGATTTATCCGGATCAGTTAAAAGAGGTAATTATAAATGTATAGTTTATTAAATAAAAGCAGGCCTCCTATCTTTTGCCCCGGTTGCTCCCATGAACGGATTGCACATGCCCTTGATCAAGCTTTTTCCAATATGAACCTTCGAGGCAATCAGATTGTTATGGTTAGCGACATCGGCTGCTCCGGGCTTTTTGATACATTTTTTAATACCCACGCTTTTCATGGTCTTCACGGTCGCGCCTTGACCTACGCTGCCGGGCTTAAGCTTTCCAGGCCTGAATTAAATGTTGTCGTCACCATGGGTGACGGGGGCCTGGGTATTGGCGGGGCTCACCTTTTAGCTGCCTGCCGCCGGAACCTTGATCTAACCTTGCTGGTTTTAAACAATTTTAATTTCGGGATGACAGGTGGCCAGTGTTCAGCAACTACTCCAGCCGAGGCACAGGTTGGATCTGGATTTTTAAACCAGCTTGAACGTCCTTTAGATGTCTGTGAAGTTGCCTCTGCAGCAGGAATCTCATATGCTGCCCGGTGTTCAAGTTACAAAAAAGATCTTGCCAAAGAAATTGAAAAGGCAATCCGGTTTAATGGCTTTTCTTTGATTGATATGTGGGGAATTTGTCCGGGACGGTTTACCAAGCGAAACAGGCTGACACCAAAAGATATAGACCAATCAATTTCCAAGCTTGCACCACAGAAAGGAGTGGCTTCAGGAAACGTTAGAAAAGAGTATAGCCTGCACTATAAAGAACTTGCAGATAGCTTAAAAACAGTGAATGCCCCTGTAAAAATCGAGGCTTCCCTCATTCCTGTCAGCACCGACCGGCAGGAAGTCATTATTCTTGGAAATGCAGGTCAACGCATTGTGACCGCAGGAGAGATCTTATGCCTGGCAGGCCTGTCAGCCGGGCTTAATGCCACACAAAAAAATGACTATCCCATCACGGTGCTAAGAGGCCATTCAATCAGCGAGCTCGTTCTTTCTTTGGAGGAAATTGGCTTTAGCGGAATCGTAAATCCTGATGTGATCGTGGCCTTAAGCCAGGAAGGTGTGGACCGCCGAAAAAATCTATTTGATTCCCTTGATCAGCAGGCACTCATTCTGCGGGTCCCGGAAGTAATAATCCCTTCTTGCAAAGCCAAGATAATGAATATAGACTTTAAAGCCCAGGGGATAAAATCCCAGGATTGGGCTCTGGCATCCCTGTCAACACTCGCAAAGCTAAATAGGATTATCAATCTCAATATGCTTCGATCCGCTTTGAAAGTTCGTTTCAAAGATCCGGCATTAAGCGTCGCTCTCGATCTGATTGATCGAGTTAAGTCAGATAATACATAGAGTCGTTACATTGGGTTTTCATGTTTTGCTGCTGCAGGGCACACTGTAAAGATAGAGACATACTTATAAACCACTTACAAAGTATGTAATTTTAATTTTGATAAACTCGTAAATATTAGGATTCAGACGGTTTTGTAAAAAGTACACATTCCCCTGCTAAAAAGCAGCGGGATAAAAAGGCGGACAAGTTTTGTTATCATGAGGCGTACTGATCATACGTTGAATGATTACAAAATGCAGCACAACGCAGGAGTTGGATTTTTTACCAGACCGTCAGGATTAGGTGTTTTATTGGAACCATTGCAGGCAATATTTTTAGGCATCATTCAGGGCTTGACTGAATTCTTACCGGTAAGCAGCTCCGGCCATCTTGTATTATTCCAGAATCTGCTGGGGTTTAAGGAGCCGGAACTTCTACTGGATATCTGTCTGCACATAGGAACCCTGATTGCAATCTGCATTGTATTTTTCCAGGAAATTAAAACTATTTTTATAACACTCATCCATTTGCCTGGCCTGGCAAAATCCACCGGTGGATATAAATCTTTGTATGAAAAAAATGAACAGGTTCGAATGACCGCGTTGATTGTGATGGGAACACTTCCAACCGCACTTTTAGGAATTTTATTTCACAAGGCAGCTGATCAGATTTTTAGCGCTGTCTGGATTGTGGGCATCATGCTTTTGGTGACAGGCACCCTATTGTGGTTTACTCGACATCTTAATTCCCCCGGCAGATCCATCGGCCATGTTACTGTTAAAGATGCACTGGTTATTGGTTTGATACAGGGGCTGGCGATCTTGCCAGGTATATCGCGGTCCGGGTCAACTATTTCAGTTGCACTTTTTATGGGAGTCCATCGAGAAGTTGCCGGACGCTATTCATTTCTTTTGTCTATTCCTGCTATTTGCGGAGCGCTGATGCTCGAATTTGGATCATCCTTAAACCAAACCTCGATCTCAGCAAAAGTGATTTTAATGGGAACCATTTCCGCGGCAATTATAGGGTATATGTCACTAAAACTTCTGATGCATATTGTCAAACGCGGCAAATTATACTATTTTGCACCTTATTGCTGGCTTCTTGGCCTTGCCGCTTTAATTTGGAATTTTTTATAGAAAGGAACTGAAAATGAATCCTGAAATGTTTAGAGAGTATGATATCCGAGGGATCGCAGGAAAGGATATGACTCAAGATGATGTCTTATTAATAGGAAAAGGTGTGGGGACTTTTCTTGTGCAGAACGGACGTTCAAGGCTTAATGTGGGCAGAGATTGCAGATTGACTTCCGATGCATATTCCGAAAAAGTCATTGAAGGGCTTATATCAACAGGGTGTGATGTGACCGATATCGGTGTGTGCCCGACGCCGGTTTTTTATTATTCAATTAAGCACCTGAACAAAGAAGGCGGGGTTATGGTTACAGCCAGCCATAATCCGGGGGAATATAACGGATTTAAACTTTGTATCGACTTAGACTCTATTCATGGAGAAGATATTCAAAAAATTCTCGGCATCATTAATGAAAAATCTTTTGCCCAAGGAGAAGGGACTCGAAACAAAACAGATGTCATACCATCGTATATTAATTTTGTGGAAAACAACATAAAACTTTCCAAACCGCTTAAGGTCGGAGTGGATGCCGGCAATGGCACCGCCGGTGTCGTTGCCGTGCCCATCATAAAAAACCTTGGATGTGAAGTCCATGATATTTACTGCGATATGGATGGCACCTTTCCCAATCATGAGGCAGACCCCACCGTGATAAAAAATATGCAGGATCTGATTGCCCTGGTAAAAGAAAAGCAGTTGGATCTTGGTATTGGATATGATGGCGATGGTGATCGCATTGGTGTGGTTGATGAAAAAGGGAATATCGTTTACGGTGACAGGCTCATGATCATATTTTCCAGGGAGATTTTGTCCAGAAAACCGGGAGCAACCTTCATATCTGAAGTAAAATGTTCAAAAACAATGTATGATGATATAGAAAAAAACGGGGGCCGGGCCATCATGTACAAGACCGGTCATTCTTTGATAAAGAAAAAGATGAAAGAAGAAAAGGCCGAGCTTGCAGGTGAAATGAGCGGGCATATGTTTTTTGCAGACCGCTATTTCGGCTATGATGATGCCACATACGCATCCTGCAGACTTCTTGAAATACTGTCAAATACCAATAAAACATTATCCGAGCTTTTTGCTGACGTTCCGAAAACCTTTTCTACACCTGAGATACGTGTTGAATGTGCGGATAACATAAAATTTACGGTTGTAGAAAAAGTGACCCAATATTTTAAACAGCGTTATAAAGTGATTGATATTGACGGTGTGCGTGTTCTTTTTGACGATGGATGGGGTCTTGTGCGGGCATCTAACACCCAGCCCGCCCTTGTGCTTCGTTTTGAAGCCATGTCTAAAGACAGGCTAAATGAGATAAAAGAACTGGTTGAGACAACACTTGCCAAAATACGAGAATTAATAGTGGCATAATATGGAACATCTCCAAAACAGATGCTGTGATCTTAAAGGATTATGGTTCGAGTGAATTCTTACCAACTAGTTTTGTCATATTTGGATAGGAGCCTACTTATTAATAGAAAACTCTTTTTCAACTACAACAATATTTCCGTTTTTGGAAATGGCAGCAATGCCAACCTGATAATCGCCTGGACCCAACAAAACTTCTGGAACCTGAAAATCGGTAACGGATGATGGCAATTCTAAAGTTAATTTTAAGACGTCTATTTCTTTAACTTCGCGTTCAAATTCGAGGCGATATCCTTTAACACCAGAAACGGGAGTCCAACTGAGGGTACCACTTGTTTTATCCATTTCAACAACGGTTGCTTTAGGAAGAACATGGGAGAGGTTTCTGACAGCTTCCAATCTCATCCCGCTAATAGTATAACCTTCAAATCGATACCTACCTGCAGGGTATGCACTAAGCACATCTGTTACATTTGGCTCTGCTGACTCGACAGCAAATTCCCGAACGCCCAATATTTTATCATGCGCTGACAATCTTAATATTTCTCTGCCGCTTGGTCCGAAAACTTTCAATTTTGCAAGACCTTCATCAATGCCTTTGGCTAAGATTACTATTTCTGCATCATCATCGGTAAAATTTTGCTCAACGACAATGCTGGCTTTCCCAAATTTTTTAACCTCGGCTGCTATTGCCAAACAGGTGTGATAGCTTGTGAAATACAGAGTAACTACTAAAAGCGTTGTCAAGTTTATTGTACGAAGATATGTATTCTTTAACATTATCATGATAAATTTCTCTCTTAGGATGGATTACTTAGCGTTTTCCTTATGACCGAAAGTGGATTTTTAAATTATTTTAAACAGCAATGATAGAAGCCTCACGCCTAGTAGAAAACCTCCATACCAAGAAAAATTCCCGAGGTTAAATAGTTGTCCACACTCCCTTTAATACCTGATACCTGATCCTTTACATCCCAATCAGCAACATGATATTCAAACCGTACATTCGAGGTTATGGCAAAAGTACGATTTAAATGCCATCTCAAGCCAAGCCCAATACCAGGGATAACTTCTGTATTTGCATCTGTTTTTATATTATATTGTCCACCGCCAACAATCGGGCCGGTTGCATCATCAACGTCGACAAATCCTACTCCTATACCTGTCGTCCAGAACCACTTCAATTTATCTGCCTTAAGATCATATTCTCTTTCAACCCAGAAGCTAAGTGTTGTGAGATTAGCATCGGCATCAACAGTCCCACTATAATTGATGTTTAAAAGCTTAGCGGGCCTTTCAAAATCAAAGCTTGAGTTATCCAAGCCAATACCGAGTAAATAATTA
>CAJHXW010000039.1_pt1 | contig 25402 bp, 29 predicted proteins | sample 9198581 | NCBI WGS metagenome assembly CAJHXW01 (sample SAMEA7708328, study PRJEB35096) | sediment metagenome | biome: marine neritic benthic zone biome [ENVO:01000025]; feature: sediment [ENVO:00002007]; material: shallow marine sediment [ENVO:03000034] sea grass bed [ENVO_01000059] ...
AAATATAATTTAAGCGAGATAGCTGCCGTCCGTCAATTTCTCGATATAATTGTTAAGGGTTATACGGGCGAATGGGTGATCCCTCTGACGAACTTATGACAATCATTAAAAAGCCAACAGTTCACCAAAAAAGCTGTTGAGGGAAAAACTCCCCGGCCCCTCAATTAATCTTGCTATTGGAACTATCTTAATAAATTGCCAAGATTGGATTCAAGTTCTTTCTTAACGACCTCTAATACACTCATACAGGTTCTTCATTTAAAACGGAACTGTAGGGGAATTACTTTTCTCACCCCCTTACAATATGTACTGGATATTTGTAAAAATATTTTCCAGAAATTATCGAAGCGAATTTGTCATCAGTGATGAATTCTTAAAACGTTACCCAACCTGTCTTATGAGACAATTTTGTATCGTAATTAAATGTGAGACAGCAAAATGCGCTGTATATGTTATTAAATTAAATAATTATAGAATTTTCTTTAAAAAAATCTAAACAACATGTCTTGATGTGTTGCCAAAAACCTGACCCTTACCTTTCTGCACAGTTGGTTGGACACCCCTTGAACCCGGAAAAGAATCAGTGATTTAAAATACTTATAAAATAATAATGCAAAATTGTCGCATATGGCATAAATCTTGATATAAACAGTTGAAACGAGGTTATGGCTGTTTTCATGCTTATCTTGTTAATAAATATAAATGATACTCCGAGATGTAACTATCCGTGAAACCCTGCGATATAAATATTAAAAGAACTCTTAAATTGACTGCAGAGATGATAAAACTTGCCGATAAAGGCGATATTGAGAGGGAAGATAACGGCTGCGGAATTCTATACGGTATTTTGCGCGATAGCGCATACAAGCTGAAACAAATTGCGGAAACCGAAAGGAAAAAGCATATAAAGAAAGGCTGGTGGAAAGAGGGGTGACCATAGTGGTTATTCCTTTGTAATATTAAACTTTTAACTGTCTAAATTAATAAGGAGAAAATAGTAATGCCAAATTTAAAAGGAACACAGACCGAAAAAAATATTTTAACCGCATTTTCAGGTGAATCTCAGGCAAGAAACCGCTACACCTATTTTACAAGCAAAGCAAAGAAGGAAGGTTACGTCCAGATTGCATCGATTTTTGAAGAGACCGCCAACCAGGAAAAAGAGCATGCAAAAAGACTGTTCAAACTGCTTGAGGGTGGAGAGGTCGAAATCACAGGTGCATTTCCTGCCGGTATGATCGATACGACCCTTGAAAACTTGAAAGGAGCTGCTGCTGGAGAAAATTACGAGCATTCAATTATGTATCCCGGATTTGCAAAAGTTGCCCGTGAAGAAGGATTCGACTCAATTGCATCAATATTTGAGGCGATTGCGGTTGCAGAAAAGCAACATGAGAAAAGATATAACGATCTTGCAGCTAATATTGAAGCAGGCAAGGTGTTTAAAAAGGAAGAAACGGTGGTATGGCGCTGCCGCAATTGCGGTTATCTTCACGAAGGTACGGAAGCTCCGGATTCTTGCCCGGCTTGCGCCCATCCACAGGCTCACTTTGAACTTCTGGGTGAAAATTACTAGTAAAAAAACATTAATCGGTTGAATTGACAACCACTAAACGGATTGCCAATAAACAAGGAGGAAATATCATGGCGGAAAAATTTGAAGTTTATAAATGTGAAGCTTGCGGAAATATTGTTGAGGTACTACAAGGCGGTGGAGGTGAACTGGTATGCTGCGGTCAACCCATGGATCTGATGAAGGAAAATACTGTGGATGCGGCCAAAGAAAAACATGTTCCTGTAATCGAAAAGGTTGCGGGAGGGGTAAAAGTCAAACTGGGTGATGTTGCGCATCCAATGGAAGAAAAACACTATATTGAATGGATTGAAATTATTACCGCCGACGGTAAAGAATACAAGCGGTTTTTATGCCCTGGCGAAGCGCCGGAAGCAACATTTAATGTGGAAGCGGGCCAGGTAACGGCAAGAGGATACTGTAACCTTCATGGACTGTGGAAAAGCTAAAATAAATGAGGTAGCGTAAAAATATAAATTTAGGAGGTGGTTATAATGGCGAACTGGAAATGTTCAAAGTGTGGTTATGGACTCGAAGCCGATGCTCCCCCAGAGGAGTGCCCTTCCTGCAAAGAAAAGTGCGAATTTGTTGATAATTCCTGCTATACCCCTGATTGCGAATATGAGGGTACAGACAAGCGGATTTAATAAAAAAGGAAAACAAAAATGTCAAAAGCACTTATTGTATATGCTTCAAGGACCGGTTCTACGCAAAAGATCGGCGAACTTATTGCCGAAGGAATTCGCATTTCCGGTCACGAAGCAACTGTTGCTAATGTTAATGATATTAAAAAGGAAACAGATCTTGACGGTTATGACAGCTTTGTCTTCGGGTCAGCCACTTACCATGGAAATATGATGCAGGGAATGAAAACTTTACTTTTTCTTGCTGAAAAGGCAAACCTTGAAGGAAAAGTCGGCGGCGCTTTTGGGGCCTTTGGGTGGAGCGGCGAAGCTCCGGATCGCATTTTTGGTACCATGGAAAATATTTTTAAAATGGATATGGTAAGCGGTCCTTTAAGACTTAAGTCTGCTTCTCTTGGTGGAGGCGGACAGATGGCCCAGGATTATGGCAAAGAAATCGCCAAAAAACTTGAATAGTATTTATAGCTGTTATAAATATAGGTTATCATTTTAGTTTAGCGTTTTGAAAAGCCACTCGGCAAAGCGTTAAAGCGAAAGGTAATCAGTCCTATTCCATTCTTTTACAGCGCAGATAGGGGGGGTAAAATGTGAAGTTATTTTTTTGCAACCCCTTGGTGCCGGATTCATTTGGGTATAATTTTTATAGGCTTGATGAATATAATTTAAGGAGGTATATCATGTCAACACCACAACATTGTCCAGGATATGAACAATTTAAAAACCTTAAGTCATTTGAGTGTAAATGCCCAAACTGTGGAGAAGTAAAGGAAATATTCTCTGACGAATTTGACAAGTCACATAAATGCGCTGGATGCGGCCAAGAAATTGACTTTAACCAATGCTCTCTGGATGCAGGAGTTTAGAGCTAAACCTGCACCTGCTTTAGAAAGAATGGAGGCAGACGAGGGAATAAAAACGAGCTTTGCCGACATTTGTCGGCATATGCTTGTTTTAAACAAACAAAGATTATAAATAGCCGTTCACGGCTTGAAACATGAAACTGGAAAGTAGAATTTCGGGAAAGATAAAACGAGTGTGCGGGTTGAAGGTATGAAGGCCAAATTTCTAATTTCAGCGTTCCGTGAAAGCCTATAATAATTAAAAAGGAGTAAAAAATGGATAAATATGTATGTACGTTATGCGGGTATGTTTACGACCCTGAACAAGGGGACCCTGACAGTGGAGTTGCGCCAGGGACAAAATGGGAAGATGTGCCTGATGACTGGGAATGCCCGGTATGCGGCGCTTCTAAAGATGATTTTGAAAAAGAGTAATAAGCAGGGAAAAGCATGAAGCCTTTAGAAATAGCAAAAGGGATTTACAGTGTCGGCGTTACCGATTGGAATATCAGGGATTTTCACGGATATTCTACATATGAAGGGACAACCTACAATGCCTTTTTAATTATGGATGAAAAGGTTGTACTGATCGATACGGTTAAAAAGGGATTTGCCGATCAACTGCTTAACAATATTTCTCAAGTGGTTGATCCAAAAAGAATTGACCTTGTTATCAGCAACCACACGGAAATGGATCATTCCGGTGGCCTTCCCAGGGTCATGCATAAAATTGGAGAAGACAAGCCTCTTTATTGCTCCAAGATGGGCTATAAAAACCTTTCCAGTCATTTCGCTCAAAAATGGAATTATCATGCTGTTGAGAATAACGAAGAATTGAGCATCGGCGAAAGGACACTGGCCTTTCTTGAAACCAGAATGCTTCATTGGCCGGACAACATGTTTACCTATGCAAAGGAGGATAAAATCCTTTTTTCCAGTGATGCTTTTGGACAGCATTATGCGGGACCGGAAAAGTTTGATGACCATGTTGGGGAAGATATAATGTTTCATGCAAAAAAATATTATGCCAATATTCTTCTTCTTTACTCTGCCAAGACTTTGAAACTTCTAGAAAAAGTTTCTAAGATTGGACTTGAACTTGATATGATATGCCCTGACCATGGTATTATCTGGAGAAAAAATCCTGGCAAAATAATTGACGCATATATCAAATGGAGCAGACAGGAAGCTGAAAGAAAAGCGGTGGTCATTTACGACACCATGTGGCACAGTACTGAAAGCATGGCAGAAGCAATTGTTTCTGGACTTGCAAGTGAGGGAGTTCCGGCAAGACCTATTCATATCAGACGCTCACACCGCAGTGATATCATGACTGAAATACTGGACGCCAAAGCGGTAATTATAGGCTCTCCAACGCTGAACAATCAGATGTTTCCTACTGTGGCCGATATTTTGACATACATAAAGGGTCTTAAGCCCAAAAATAAAATCGGAGCTGCATTCGGATCTTACGGCTGGAGCGGTGAAGCAGTTAAGCTGATTAACAAGGAACTTGAGACTATGAAATTTGAAGTCATTGATGCCGGAGTAAGATTGCAATATGTTCCGGATAAGGATGGCATTAAAGCCTGCTATGAGCTTGGCAGAAAAATCGCGCGGGCCATGTAACTGATATCCTCTATTGGCTACCTCAATTGAAAGCGGAAATAGACGGAGAGAGGGAATAAGGCCATAGGGATGCGATGTGGTATTGTTTATCAGGGCTTATGGAAAAGCCTTTTTTAATGAAAACTTTTTGAAAATTCTGGTTTCAGGCAATATCAAAAATATAAAGTGAGACAGGGTGATAATTTGCTTGTCACCTACCATTCATTTGTGGTATTTTGCCTTCATGTCATCATCCACTATTCCATCAGCCATTTTAAATCGTTTGAGCAACCAGATTGATGATTTCTTACCCCGCTGGACAGCTAATATGCGTGATGCAGGGTATCTGGAAAGCACCACAGCCAAGCGTGAGGACTGCATTCTTTCCTACCTCTGGTTCCTGGAGCCCTTGCTCAGGGCTGCACAACAGGAACATATCTCTTCTTTTGGCAAATTGATCACCAACACCGGAAACTGGGCTGAAAAGATCATTCAGACCTCCCGCCGCCATCGCTCACGGGGGGTAACCGGGGATATGTTCATAGGGTGTTTAAAAACACTTGTGCATGCTGTTCTCGAAGTGGTTGACGCTGGAGATGAGCCGGTGGGACAAAAGGAGGAAGCCGTCCGGTTTATACGCCTTTGGGCCGACGCACTGGAAACCATCATCGTTCGGGACTGGACTACGCTCTCTCAGAAGGAGGCGATCAATTCACTGGACCATGCCAACCGCCGACTGACAATGGAGAAGTGCAAGTACGAAAATGTTCTTGATTCCATCTCAGACCTGGTTTTGATGGTCGACACCCAGGGTTTGGTGATAGAGGCCAATCGATCCGCTCGGCAATACTTTCAAAAAGACCCCGCAGGCACCCCCGTTTTGAAGTTATTGGATATAAAGGAACACTCCTTAACGAATATCTTTACATACGATACTCCGAACACACCCCTGGAAATATCAGTGGGTGATAAGCTGTATTTTGATTGTGTATTTGTGCCTCTCAATAAAATCAGCCTGGCATCTGACGGATATTTGGCAATTCTCAAAGATGTTACTTACCGCGTGAAGCAAAGCGAAATACTGGAAGCTGTCGTGCAAAAACGTACCTCAGAGTTACTGAAGAAAAAAAACGAGCTAGAGGAAATGAATGTGACTCTGCGAACGGTAATGAAGTCCGTGGACAAAGAGCGCGAGGCTTTTCAAAAAAGCGTGGGAGACATCATACGTACCACGCTATTGCCTGCGCTGGATCCCGTGCGCAAAGAATTATCCAAATCCATCCGAAACTCCTACCTTGACATTATAGAAGATCAATTGCTCAAGTTAATCCGGGGTGGCGGACACGACGGTCAAGCTATGCTTCTCAAAATGACACCAATGGAAATGAAAGTCTGCCAGTTCATCCAGGCTGGTTCCTCCACCAAAGAAATAGCTGAAGCCTTTAACCTGTCCACCGTGACTATCCAGACACATCGCCGCAACATCCGCCGCAAACTGGACCTGCAAAACCGCAATATAAACCTGAGTACTTTCCTGAACCAATCAGGTCAAGCTGAACTCGAAGAACCAGCTTCCGCATTAGATTAAAACGGAATATATTTATGGGAAACAGTATAATCTGTTCCTAGAAGTTTTGTAATCCTTAAGCCTGAAATTTTCCCCCTCATATCTAAATTTAATTAATGAGTAGTAAAAAATACTCATTAATTACCTATTTTATCATCTTCCATCGATATTAAAACTGTGTATAATAATTTAAGCTATCATATTTGTCACAGGAGGCAATGATGGACACAGTACAAAACACAACACTTGTTGCCCTACGCAACTTTTTTCTTGCCCGTTCAGGAGAGGAACTGACGGCAGCATGCATCACGCTGGCCGGAAATAACCAAAAGATAAAGGGCATGGGTGACATTAACTGGGAGGAAGCAGAATTTGCTTTTAACAAGCTCTTTGTGGGGCCCATGGCTCTGCAAGCCCCACCCTACGCATCTTATTATCTCGAGGCTGAACCACAGCTTATGGGAGAAAGCACGTTGAAGGTCCGACGGATCTACGATCTGGCCGGTCTGGTCTCACCGTTACAGGGCCACCTGCCGGATGACCATCTGGGTGTGGAGTTGGATGCAGCTCTGGGCTTGCTAAGCATGGCTGATAATTTAGATGCCGAAGAGCCCCGTGCACTGTGGCGCTATTTTTTACATGAACACCTTAAAACATGGCTGCCGCAATTTTTAAACCAAGCCCGCAACGCAGAGACCGGGCACCCTGTCGTAGATCTGGCTTTGGATCAATTAGAAGCATGGTTTTACGATCAGGAAACAAAAAAGGAGGGATATGATCAATGACCCAGTGGAAAAAGAGCGATATTGAAAAGGCAATGAACTGCCCCATAACACGACGGCAGTTCATGAAGTGGTTGACTGCAGCTGGTGTAGCTGCGGCCATGCCCTGTAGCTTTCTGGGGTCTCAGGCTGCTTCAGCAGCCGGCATCGTCTATGAAGGCGGGTATGAAACCTTTCGCAATGCCTGCCCCCGAAATTGCTACGATACCTGCGGAATGGTTACCTACGTCAAAGACGGTGTGGCCCAGTTCGTAGAAGGTGCACCTGAATCCACCTTCACCAACGGCGGACTTTGTGTTAAAGGGCATTCCTACATTCGTCAACAGTATTCCCCCGATCGCATCAAGTATCCTATGGCCCAGCAGGGTAGGGGCTCGGGAAACTGGAAACGGATATCATGGGAAGAGGCCCTGACCCGCATCAGTGAAAAACTGATCGAGATCAATGAAAAGGATGGCTCCATGCTGGGCCTGGCCCTGACCAAGTATTCGGGTAACTTCGGGATTACCAATTACGGCGTGGAGGGTATGTTCTCTTCTCTTGGCTACACCACCCGCATGGTGGGTACGCCATGCTGGCCTGCAGGTATTGACGCCCAGAACTATGACATGGGCAACATGTGGTGCAACGACCCCGAAGATATGGTGAATGCCCGCTATATTATTCTCTGGGGGGTGAATCCGGCCTGGTGCTCCGTGCATAGCATGAAATATATTTTTGAGGCCAAAAAACGTGGGGCAAAGGTGCTGTGTATTGATCCTGTACTCACGCAAACTGCGGCTAAAGCCGACGAATACTGGCAGACCAAGACTTCGGAAGATGGCGCCCTGGCCCTGGGAATGGCCCGACACATTCTTGACAAGGGGCTTGTGGATCAAGACTGGGTTGCTAAAAATTCTGTAGGATTCAACGAATTTGCCGATTACCTGCGAAAGGAAGTAACCGTGGAATGGGCAGCTCAAAAATCCGGTGTGCCGGCCGATCGCATTGCACGCGTAGCCGAGGAATTTGCTACAAATAATCCGGCCACTATCTGGATTGGATACGGCATGCAGCGCCACGTTAACGGCGGCGCATCTGTGCGAGCCATTGATGCACTGGTGGCCATGACCGGCAATGTGGGAAGAATAGGAGGCGGAGCCCGATACGGACACTTAATGACCTGGGGCTTTAACTACCATGCAATGGTTCAGCAGACACCCAAGGGTGCCAAGGGATATCTTGGGCCAGCGGCCAAAGGCGAATTCGATTTTACCAAAGATAAGAAAGGCCCTTCCTATTCCAACCGTACCTTCAACATCAACAAAACAGCCAGGGAGCTGTTGAATGCCTCCGACCCGCCGGTACGGGTGTTGTGGGTATCCTGCAAGAATCCACTCAGTCAGGACTTTGATCGCAACCAGATGGTCAAAGCGTTTAAGAAGATGGAAATGGTGGTGGTCGTAGATCAATTTTTCAACCAGACGGTTGAACAGGCCGACATTGTGTTGCCGGTAACGACTCAATTTGAAGAATGGACTGTCAATGTCAGTTACTGGCACTATTGGATTTCCATTAATGAGCAGTCAGTAAAGCCCCTTCACGAGGCCAAGTCCAATATCGAGATCGCTGCAGCGCTCTCAAAAAAGATGAATGAACTCAAGCCCGGGTCCTGTAGTTTCCCAACGGACATCGATACCAAGGGATGGATGACCAAGGAATTTAATAAGGGAGTTTACAGCCTTTTCGGGTTAAATGCGTGGGAGGATCTTAAAAAAGGAACGCACAAGGCCAAGAATAATCTTCTGCCTTGGGCTGACGGCAAGTTCGCTACCCCGTCAGGCAAGTACGAGTTCAAGTCAGATCTTTGTAAAAAACACGGTTTTAATGCCTTGCCCAAGTATGTGGAGGGTCGAAAGGCATACGACAAACTGCGTCTATTGACCCCGCACACGAAATTTGGCATACACTCCCAGTTTGTCAATCTGGACTGGATGGAGGATTTAAATCCACAACCTTATGTATACATGAATCCCAAGACAGCCCGGGAAAGAAACATCGTCGAAGGGGACATGGTTACTGTGAAAAACAAGATCGGCCAGGTAACCATAGCAGCCTCTCTCACGGACAATGTTCCCGTGGATGCTGTCTTGATGTATGAGGCCTGGTTTAAAAATAATAACTATAACTGCCAGAATCTGGTAGATGATACCTCCGCGGATATGGGGGGCTACAAAGCCGGTGCACCCGGTGTGGCTATTCACGACCAATTCGCAGATGTTGTCAAGGCATAAGGAGAATTAAAACATGGCAAAACAACTTGGTTTTTTCGTTGATTCCGAAAGGTGTATTGGGTGCTTTACCTGCGCCATGAGCTGTAAAAACCAGTATCACCAGGAAAAAGGGGTGGTCTGGCGCAAGGTTTATCCATTAAAAGAAGAAATTTATCCACATAAGGAACGGGCGTTCTACTCTTTGGCTTGCAACCACTGCGAAAATCCGACCTGTTTGAATGTCTGTCCGGTAAAGGCTTACTACAAAAGAGAAAAGGACGGCGTCGTGGTTCATGAGCAGGAGAAATGCATCGGCTGCGGCAATTGCATTCGCTCTTGTCCCTATGGGTCTCCGCAATTCAACCCGGTCCTGAAAAAGGCCGAAAAATGCAGTTTCTGCCACCAGCGTATCGATGACGGACGACAGCCGATGTGTGTGCTCTCCTGCCCGGTGGATGCCATTCAGATGGTTGATCTGGCGAAATTTGATACAACGGGTATGGTCAGGTTTGCACCGGGATTCCCCAGGCAGCCGTCCCTGAATCCGTCTGTTCGCTTTCGTTTACCTAAACTACCCGTGGTGGTGAGGAGGGAAGATATATGAATAACTACGAGACTACATTGATTCTGTTTACCGTGCTAAGCCAACTGTCCATTGGACTGGTGGCCATAAGTACCATTCGGCAGATAGCCGGGCCGGATATTGAGCCCAATAAAATTCGCACGGAATGGATGGTGGCCGGCGGCGCACTGCTCGTCGGCATGATCGCAGCAATCATTCATCTTGGGCACCCTGGAGGAGTGATTCGGGCAATGAACAATCTGGGTACGGCATGGCTCAGTCGGGAGGCACTGAGTACCGGAATTTTCCTGGTTTTATTGATAGCAGGAGTGCTACTCATGCGTGAGAAAACCAACCGCGGCCTGGTTATTGTTACCCCACTTGTCGGGCTGCTGGTGATTTACATTATGGGCATGACATATTCTCCGCCAAGTTTTCCAGCAATGAAAAATGTACTGCCCTTTGTTTTCTTTGTTGTCACAGCGATGCTCCTGGGAGCCAGTGTAGGAACATTGTTTTGCTCTGACTCCACACGGCCATTGGTGAACAGGATTTTAACCGTCAGCCTAATCTTTGGATTGCTAATCTATCTGATCGTGCCCTGTATCTGGCTTTCCGGTGGAGAGATCATGAGACAAACCGGTGAGCAATGGTTGGCTTCGCCTTTGTATTGGGGACGGATTGTCATTGGCCTTGCTTTGCCGCTTGCCATCATCTGGACCCAGAAAAAAACTCCGAACTGGTTATGGGTAATTATCCTGGTCGGTGAGCTTTTGGGCCGGGCCGTGTTTTTTGCCAACACTGTACACACGGCCACGAACATGGGTGGCATTTATTGAACCGTTGATGCGCCAAATCGACAACAGAATTGCAAGGCAGGAATAAATGCCGATATACCTGGCGCTGGTGGTTGCAACCTGTTTGTGACCATATCTCGCTCTGTGCACACCACCGGCGCCAGCACGGATTCATCCGTATAAGATATTGAAGACCTGTTGGAGTATCAAAAGGCTGAAATAATATTAAAAGATTAAAATGAAAATAATGGGATGGATAAAGACTACTAAGAAAAATGATATCATCCGACCATTGGAGGTCTGCCTTTGGCTTATGCTTCAGACTGCGGTTCTGCTTTGTGTACCGCTTTGGGCGGCCAATCCTGTAGCTGAGAATCGCCCTCTCGCCAACTGCAACTATAAGGTGCAACTGGTGCAGGATAACCTGACCGGTGATGTGGGCGAGGAAATTATTTTATCTTTTGTCCTGGATCCGCCCCAGCCGCCCCAAGGCACTTTTTTCTCCGTGAACATGAAGGTACTGCAGAAACCTGAACTTGGGAAAGCCGCTAAGCCAAAACTTCTTACCGGCTTTCCCAATACGAGCGCAGTCTTTTATCGTCCGGGCATTTACAGATACTCAATTGTTGTCTCGCTCATAGCTAAATCCAGCTGTGGCGGCGTAAAAGCGGATACGATTTTCGACGGAGAAGTTCAGATTGAAGTCAATCCTTAATGACAAGAATAATTACCCTTATGGTTGGCGTCTTGCCACCTTGGTCAAGGAAACTGGGGAAGGCAAATTACATTTTATTAAAAGATTATAACACAAAAGCAAAAAGTGTGGAAAAGCGACACCTATCCTCATAAAACGATACCGGTTGAACAGGCAGTGGACACAAAACCCCTCACCACGATATGACAGAAGTCATACATAGAAATCAACATTATCCCAAATGCCCCTTCGAATATAAAGCCAATAAGCATTCTCAAAGGACTTAACCATGGGCTGTGGGAAAATCCTGCGCCCGTTTAAGCAAATCCGGGTGGGGTTGGCTGACCTTTATGAGAAACATTGTAATTCCCATTTTGCAATAGTGCTTTCATTTACGTCAAGCTTTTGAGCCAATTGTTTGATGGATATGAAGTTTTCCATCCGGGCGATTCGAAGCTTGTCACCGAGGGTTTATATTAATCGGATAACCTTGATCAATATTTGCTTTGCAATTTGATTAGTTATTTGATATATTTACAGGAATTATGCAGACTCTATCAAATCATATTTTTCAAGGTTCTGTCCCACATGCCTGCGGATGAAATGAGCAGGGTTCCGGTGGTTGATATTGGCCAGTGCAGCCTGTGCGGCGGATGCATCGAAGTGTGCCCTACGGTCTTCAGGCTGAATGAAGCAGGCTATGTAGAAGTTGCCGAACTCACATGTTATCCTGAATCCGAGGTTGAAGAAGCGATAAAATACTGCCCCGAAGATTGCATTTGGTGGGAAGATGAATAGAAAGGAATAATGAGTGGCAAAAAACTTAAAAAGAAAATATTAGAAATATTAACCCACAATGATTTTGAAAAAGGTATTGTGAATATAAGCGGGTTTACTGCCAGGGCAGTGGTAAATCCGCTTTTTTCTTTCTTTTATCATCGCAATGAACTTGTTAAGTGGCACGCTGTTACTGCAATGGGTCTGGTTGTTGCAAATCTTGCTGATCATGACATAGAATCGGCAAGGGTCGTGATGCGCCGGCTTATCTGGAACCTGAATGATGAATCCGGGGGGATCGGCTGGGGTTCACCTGAGGCATTGGGCGAAATCATGGCCAGGCACGAAGGACTCGCAAAAGAATACCATAAAATACTGATATCGTATATGATACCTGACGCAAATTATATTGAGTATGAAATTTTACAAAGGGGCGTTTTGTGGGGTATTGGAAGGCTGGCACACGCAAGGCCTCATCTTGTAAAGGATTTTGCCCATCTGCTTTGCCCCTATATGGAATCGCCAGATCCGGCCCTTCGCGGACTTGCGGCATGGACTGCCGGACTTTTTGATTGCAAAACAACAAGCATGCTTCTTAAGCGTCTTGAAAAAGATCAGGCAACATTCACCTTCTATCTTGACGGTACACTGAAAGACCTCACGGTGGCTCAACTTAGATATCTGCGCTAGCGAAAGGCATCATTTATAGTCATTCTCATAAATATGTTCCGTTTTAAATGAGGAAACTGTTTGAGTGTATCTAAGATCGTTAAGAAAGAACTTGTGTGCCATATTGCCAATTGGTTAGTATTATTTCTGATACCTAAATCAATTATAATATGCTCGGTCTGTTCTTTCTTTACGATCTTTTATATACGAGTTTATCATCGTTTAAAACGGAATATATTTATGGGAAACAGTATAAAAAAATGCTTTTGAATAACTTCTTTAAGAGTTTGATTTATACTTTATTAGCCCGTCAAGTTCCTTTTTTCTAAATACCACTTCTTTTTAAAAATGACGCTGTGTAACCCTGCCATAAGGAGCACCATTACCAATGTGAGATGGCAAAGATATAAAAAAATGATTATCCCGGGAGCGAATCCGGAGAATTTAAGATTTACTATCACAAGAAGTATACCTGTTGTGATGAGTCCGGCAACAACCGCTCCCCGAATGAAGCCAGACAGAGTCATTTTTATAGTCTTTCGTTTTGCAAGCAGATATTCGATGATCACATATGCTGTAATCCCAAGAAGAAGTATTGCAAAAAGATAATGTATATAAAGAGTTACGTAAAATTCAGCCAGCCACCCCAGCCCCGGAATATCCGCAATATAATAGCGTTTGAAAATCGGCATGTTTCCGAAACCTGTCAGTGTGAGAAAAAAAACAGTGATGAGATAAAAATAGTGTATAATCGTTTTCCTGCCTGACCTTGTATGATTTTCCTTAAAATTCATTATATCCCTCCGCCTATTTGCCGGCTTTGCTCATCTTATAAAATTTGCCCGCAGCAGCGACAGCTCCCGCAATTGGTGCAAAAATCATTGCTGTGGCAAGGTTGTTTGCATCGGCCATAGTATCCTTTACAGACTGCAAATGGGGCTTTCCTTTCCCCTTTTCAATGGCCTTGTTAAGCTCTTCAAAGGAAACCGGTGAAACATAAATCGTATTTGTTCCTCCGTTTTCCTTTTCCCCATAGATATATCCTCCGAGTTCTTTGGCCAGTTCATGAGCCTTATTTATGATTTCGTCCCTTGGTCCTATGGTCTGTACATCCTCGGGGCACACCTCTATGCACGCAGGCACTTCGCCTTGGGCAATCCTGTTATAACACCGGTCGCATTTGAACATCACACCGTTTCCGGCAAGGGAAGGGAGTATGTCAAGGTATAGTCCAACGCCGGTTTGACGCTCGGGAATATGCCACGGACAAACCGCCTTGCATTTCGAACCACCCAGGCAGATTTCGGAATCTATCCTTGATATGCCGTTTTCAAGCTGTCTTGCGGCTCCCCACGGACACAGTTTAACACAGGGCGGATTTACGCAGTGCATGCAGCGCCTGGGAATCGTAAGTTCAGTCTCTTTCCCATTGATTTTTACCGTTGCACTTTCAATAAAGAGCCAGTTGTAAGGTGTCAGACGATCTGTAACATCCTGCCTTTCCGACCAGTCCATGACCGGCACCCTGTTAGGATACATTTTAGGAAAAGGCTTTTTGGGAGCAGGAAATTTCTCTTCATTTACCTCTTTACAGGCCTCGACGCAGGCTTCGCATCCGACACATTTTCTAATATCAAGGAGTGTGGCGAGTTGTTTTTTGCCATCATCTCCTGAAACACTTGCCGGAATACCCGCTACTAGAGTACATGCCGTAGCCATTGTTCCCTTTAAAAAGGATCTTCTGGATAATTTATTTTTCATTTTTTCTCCATTTATAAGCAGTAATAATTAATACAATAACAAGCACTTAACCGCTCAACTATTTGAAAAAAATAAAAGCTGTTGTTTGTAGCGATTATCGTTTTGTGATCATGGCCGATGTCTTTTTTAAAATGAGTAATTAAGGTTCAGTAATATTGATGCCAAAGGAATTTTACCGAATACCGTCAAAATAGCAAAAAGGAAATAAAGCATAATTTTTCTGTTCTTACAATATTTATTTAGTAAACTCAATTTTTGGCATTGAAATTGCTTATTTACTAAACGAGGGGTTTAACTTGGCAGTTTCCTCCACCAAATGTTTTACTACCTCATAAAATGCAAATCGGTCCTTATCATGATGCTCCATTAGGATTGATTTGCATTTTTTCATGATCTTAAAAAGCCGTTTATTTTGACTTGATATGATTGGTTATTTAGGTATAAATAACGTACATTAAATCGGTTTTCAATTTCTCTTCTTAAAAGAGAAATAAATAGTTTTTAAGGGCAGTTTCAAAATGGTTCCCGCTTGGGGCGGGATTTACAGTGGCAAGTCAAAGATCAAGGATTTTGAGCGGGGAAAACAATTCGGCCATCTAAAAGACAGATAAGCGCAGACTTTGAAGGGGGGGCGTTGTGAAATTGGTTCTCAAGAAAGGATATGAATAATGAAAAAAGCGGACTACGATCTGGTTATCATTGGTGGTGGCCCTGCCGGCCTTACAGCAGGCATTTACGCATCACGGGCAAGATTGAATGTTCTTTTACTGGAAAAGGTGGCACCGGGCGGTCAGGTTCTTGTATCAGACTGGATAGAAAACTATCCGGGTTTCCCTTCAGGGAGCAGCGGATTTGATCTGGTGAATAAGATGATTGAGCAGGCAAAACAGTTTGGCCTGGTTATTGAAAGTGGCCAGGTACTTTCTCTGGATGTGTCTGAAACTGTAAAGAAAGTTGAACTGAATGAAAAAACCATTACCACCCTTTCCATTATTATTGCCACCGGTGCGTCACCAAGAAAACTTGGAGTCCCGGGAGAAGACATGTTTATCGGAAAAGGAGTTTCCTTTTGTGCGACCTGCGATGGACCGTTTTTTAAAGATAGCGTTGTCGCTGCGGTCGGCGGTGGGGATACGGCTGTACAGGAGAGTATTTATCTCACAAAGTTTGCAAAGAAAGTCTATTTAATCCATCGTAGGGATGAGTTAAGGGCCACAAAGATTTTACAAGAACGAGTAATGGCAAACGATAAAATTGAGATTTTATGGGATACAGTGTTAACCGGGATTGGAGGTGGATTGACAAATGTCGAAAAAGTAAATGTCAAGAATCTAAAAACAGATGAAGAAAAGGAAATACCTGTTTCCGGATGCTTTATCTGGGTTGGTACTTTTCCGAATACTTCGTTTTTAAAAGACTCCGTTAAAGTGGACAAATACGGCTTTATTATAGTGAATCAAAATATGGAAACATCAGCGCCCGGGGTTTTTGCAGCCGGAGATGTTAGAAATACACCATTGCGCCAGATTGTAACTGCAGTGGGAGATGCCGCTATCGCTGCAGTTTCTGCGGAACATTATATTGAAAATATTTAGTGACTAATGAGATAGAAGACAGAAGGCACAGAGGCTTAAGAAAAAGCGCCCATCGAAGATCCCGTTATACGGGGAAAGACGTGGTTTTAAAAATAAAATGAACACGAATATGGAGGTGATCATATGCCCATCTATGAATACAAATGTGAAAAATGCGGCAGCTGTTTTGAAAAGCTGGTTTTTGGCAGTGATAAAGAACCTGTTTCCTGCCCAGATTGCAAAGCAAAAAATGTACAAAGACTTTTAAGCTGCACTGGCTTTATCACAAGCTCCGCAGCGAGCAGTTGCTCTACCGCTTCCCCGTCGGGTTTTTCCTGAGCGAGCTAAAAACATGCGGCGGTCAGCCGCATAAAGGAATTCAACAATCTGGAGCTAATCTAAGTGGGAAAATGTACAAACCATCCTGACAGGGAATCTAACTATTTATGCATGAAATACAATATCTATATGTGTGAACAATGCATGGAATGTCGCGATCCGGAAATATACTGCAAGTACCGCTCTTCCTGTCCCATAAGCTTTTTATCTAAAAGAGGCACAGAAGGCTGGATGGGAGATGAAAACAAGGGGAAAGAAAGGATAAAAACTGCTGCTGTGACTTTTAAACCGGATAAAAAAGAAATAACCGTCACCAAGGATGCCCCGTAGCCCTTTTTTCCTATACACACAAATATATAGCTGCCTTTCCCGGTGTAAAATCAGTGTAAAGGCAGCACAAAAATAGATGGATGAAGAATATATTTATGACAAACAGTATAAGTCAATTTTTCTTCATACTGCCGTAAATTGTTTTTGCGTAATAGTATAGCACGCTGTATCGAAAAATTTTAAAAAGTTAATACTATAGTTGCAATAGATTATTTTTTTTTCACCTTATTCCAGACCTTCACTTTATCTTTTTTGGATAAACCTTTAACGATTTCAATATTAATTCCGTCCGAAAGTCCTAGCTCAATATATCTTTTTGTAAATTGCTGGGGTTTGTTTTCAACTTCTACGAATACCCTGTCTTCTTCAAATTGCAGTAAGCTTTCATTGATGGCCAGTACGTTATCCTTTTTTTCCAGAACAATATCGGCATTGGCGCTGTAACCTGATCTGATGAAATGAGATTTTTTCAGCTTCATCTTGGCCCGTATTTCAAACTGTATGGCACCTTCTTCTGCCACTCCTTTTGGCGAAATATATTCCAAAATTGCATCAAACTTTTCTTTCTCTATTGCACCGACCGAGAGGATTAAATCCATACCTGTTTTTATTTTCCCGACTTCGGACTCATCCACTTTGCCTTGGAAAATCATTTCCATCATATCGGCAATCACAGCGATGGTTGTTCCCGCGTTAAAGTTATTTGTTTCAATGACAGACTTGCCCTCTTTAACAGGAATATCTAAAATCATTCCGTCAATGGTTGAACGGATCAGCGTATTGGTTTCTTCCCCGGGATTTTTTCTCACTCCAGCTTTAATTAACTGCAAATTATTATCAGCTGCATCCATTTCTTCTTTGGCACTATTAAATGCCATTTCATATTCCTGATATTTAGCGGCGGATATAATTTCCTTTTTAAATAATTTATATTGCCGCTCGAGTTCCCTTTTAGCATCATTAAGATTAATTCGTGCCAGCTTTAATCTTGCCTCGGCATTGTTTAAACTGATCATATTCGGAATTACGCGAATTCTGGCAACCAGGTCATCCTTTTTAACTTTATCGCCGGACTCTACATAGATTTCTTCAAGAATACCTGAAATCTGCGGTTTTATTTCTATTTCTTTTCTCGGGACAATGGATCCCGTGGCGACGGTTTTTTTAATCACATTGGTAATAAAAGGGGTTCGGGTTTCAAAAGTAACCGGTTTTTCGCGGGATTTATTATATAAAAATATAAGCGTGCCTCCAAAGACAATTAAGATTAAAACCAGACTCAGAATTTTTAAAACCAGTTTCATTTTTTATGCGTTCCTTATGGCGTATACCGGTTTGATGCTGACAGCCCGGTGGGCGGGAATCATGCCGGCTAAAATACCGGAAACAATCAGCACAATTAATGCGATTATTGCAATCTGAAAGTCAACTCCAGGGTTTTGGAACATATCTGTGGAACGATCAAACATTTCTAATCCTTTGGAAACCGTCTCCAACATCCCGACGCCGACCACCAGTCCGAAGTACCCTGAAAAAGCGGTTAACAAAATGGATTCTAAGATGATGTTACTTATAATTTTCCAAGGTGTTGCACCAACCGCCCTTCTGATACCGATTTCCCTGGTTCTTTCCTTAACAACCACTAGCATGATATTGCTAACACCAATAATGCCCGCAATTAAAGTCATTGTTCCGACAAACCAGACCAGAATTCGAATTCCACGAAATAAACCCACAAATTTTTGGAATTCTTTTTCGGTATTCCAATGTCCGAAGGCAAGGTTGTCATTGGGAGCAATATGATGGCGATTAGCCAGAAGAGCAATGGCTTTTTTTGCCACCTTGGAGACCGGAACCTCTTTCACAGATGTCAGGGAAAACCAGCTGACACGGTTGCCGTAATTAAATGCCTGTTGAAATGTAGTAAAAGGGATAAAAATGGCCTGGTTTTCTTCCTCCTCCTCATCCCCCACCGCCCGACTGTTAAATACCCCGATCACTTTAAAATAAACACCTTGAATCTTAATATATTTCTCAATTGGCTCTTCTCTTGGACCAAATAAGATTTTAAAAACCCGGGCCCCGATTACAGCTACTTTCCGTTTCTCTTTAATGTCAAGGTGATTCATAAAACGGCCATGGGTGATATCCATCAGTTTTATGAAGTAAATTTCCGGAAAATCGCCGTAAATACTAAAAGCTCCATTCTTTAGTCCTCTGTTTACATTGCTGATTCCACGATGGCCGCCCAGTTTATTTCTGGGAGCGATGTATTCGATCTCAGGTATATTGTCTTTTAACGCTTTAATATCATCATTATTAAATCTAAACCGTCTCCCTCTCGGAAATCCTTTATAAGAAACAGTTGTTTGACTGGGCCAGATAAATACGCTGTTGGTTGCTATTTTTTTAAAATCCTTAATTGCACCGTTTTGCAGACCGTTTCCGGTACCCAGCATGATAATCAGCATAAAAACGCCCCAAAAAACACCAAAAGCAGTTAAAATCGCACGCAACTTGTTTTTTTTTAAAGCACTAATTATTTCCTGCCAATTGTCCTTATCAAAAACCATATTTTTGTTTTCTACCTATAGGCTTAAATAATTTCTATTCTTCCAAAAGGGCTTCAACCGGTTTTATATTGGCCGCTCTTCGAGCAGGAACCAATCCTGCCAGCGATCCTGCGATGACAAGCAGGATGATAGCACCGATAGCTGCTTGAAAATTAACTTCCGGGTGCTGAAAGAATTCGGTTTGCGGAAGATACTTTGCCGCTAACTCAATGGCAGCCACTCCTGCAACCAGTCCGATGTAACCGGAGATTGAAGTGATGATGACAGCTTCGGTTAAAATCAAAGATACAATGGACAAAGGTGTGGCGCCCAGTGCCTTTCGAATGCCGATTTCTTTTGTTCTTTCTTTGACAACGATGAGCATGATGTTACTGACGCCCACAATGCCGGCAACGATCGTTCCAATCCCAATCATCCATATAAAAATCCTGATCCCCGCAAATAAGTTGATAAATTTTTGATAGAATTTTACATTATTCCAGATATTGACTGCTTTTTCGTCTTCGATGGAAAAATTGTGGCGTACTGCCAGTTTCTTACGCACCAGGTCTTCCATATCCAGGCTTTCCTTTACCGAAGCATCACTTACAGTAAAGGCAAACATATGGATCCGGTTTGAGCCGTTAAAGACTCTTTGGGCTGTCGAAATAGGAAGGTATATTAGATTCACGTTGCGCTCTTCTTCGTCGGAAAAAACGCCCACCACTTTAAAGGGAATTGAATTGATATTGATATATTTGTCCAGAGAAGTTTCCTTTTTAAACAGTATTTTTTCGACTTCGGTTCCAATGATAGCTACTTTGCGAAATTGATCAATGTCAATCTGATTGAGGTGTCTTCCTTTTATCATGATGGTGTTTTCCAGATATTGATGTTCAGGATGGCACGAAATAATGCTGAATGCACCAATTTCATTTTTGTACGTGATTTTGTTATTGCTCCATCTGTAAAATCTGGCAGTGATGTATTCAATTCCCTTTACAGTCGTTTTTGCATCCTGGTAATCGGCATTGGTAAACCGTATACGTCGGCCGGGCTGGAGTCCATTATAAGGGACACTGGTCTGCCCCTGCCTAACCCAGATGCTATTGGTGGCATCTTTAAAAAGGCTTTTGACGCCCTTTTCCAGTCCCGCACCTGACCCCAGTAATATGATGAGCATAAAAATTCCCCAGGCGACGGCAAAACCGGTTAGGAAGGTCCTTAACCTGTTTTTTCGAATAGTGCTGAAAATTTCCTGGAATTTATCAATATCGATCATCATTTTATTAAAACTAAATTTACCACAGAGGGCATAACGTTCATAGAGATAGATTATTAATAAGACAATATATTCTCTATGTTTCCTGTGAGCTCAGTAGTAAAAAATGGCTTTTTACGACGGCATCAAATTTAGCAATGAAAAATTATCCTAAATGATAACTTATTCATGATTTTCAATGATACCGTCTTTTAATCGGATCACCCTATCTGTTCTGGCTGCAATATCGTGCTCATGGGTGACAATCACTATGGTTATACCTGCTTGATTAATGGTCTTGAAAACATCAATTAATCCGTAAGATGTTTCGGTATCCAAAGCACCGGTAGGCTCATCTGCCAGAATAACTTTTGGATTCGTTACCATCGCTCGGGCAACGGCCACCCTTTGTTGCTGACCACCGGATAGTTCGCCAGGCAAATGTTCCGCCCATTGCTGAATACCCATTTTGTCTAAATATTCAAGAGCGATTTTGTTTCTTTTATTACGCTTTATCCCCTTATAATACAAGGGCAAGGCCACATTTTCCATGGCATTTTTAAAGGGAATGAGATTGAAAGATTGAAAAACAAATCCTAATATTTCATTTCTAAAATGGGCGGCTTTGGTTTCGCTCATATTTCTAATCAAAATATTATTTAATTGATATTCTCCGGAATCATAAGAATCGAGTATTCCGATAATATTCAGTAAAGTCGATTTTCCTGAGCCCGACGAGCCCATAATAGAAACCAGTTCACCTTCTTTAATGTGCAGATTAATTCCCTTTAATACATGAAGGCGATTGGAACCGGTGATGTATGATTTGTGCAAGTTAATAAATTTTATCATAGTTGAATCATAGATGAGGGCACTATAACCAAAAAAAATTATAAAATATCTGAAAAGTCAAGCACATATAAAGAAAGAATGCAAGTATCATGGTCTATTTTTCCAAAGTATAACTAAAATAGCTCAATACAATTAAAAAGATAAACCAAGTTATATTGCTGAACTGGTAATCATTCCGATTTAGACGGTTTTGTATTATCGTTGAATAGTTGTCCGCTTTTTGATATCAATTTATGATTTGTATCTCTCTGTGGAATAAAAGATCCACTTTATGAGAATGACTATAATAAAGGACTATCATAAATGACCTGTATTGTACAAAAATACGGTGGCAGCAGTGTTGCAGACGTGGATAAGCTGCGCAAAATTGCCCGTCTTATCGCAAAAGTCAAGCATCGGCGAATCGATGTTGCTGTGGTGGTTTCGGCTATGGGAAAGACCACCGATAACCTTCTGGCTATGGCCCGCGATTTTTCCCCTAAACCGCCACGACGAGAAATGGATATGCTTCTTTCCACCGGTGAGCGGATTACCATGGCCCTGCTTTCCATGGCCATTTATGAGCTTGGCATTGATGCAGTTTCGCTGACCGGTTCTCAGGCCGGCATTATCACTGACAACCGGCACAACGACGCGCAGGTTATCGAAGTCCGTCCTTTCCGTGTACAGGATGAAATAGCCAATGGCAAGGTTGTGATTATAGGCGGATTTCAGGGAGTAAGCTATAAAAGGGACATCACCACCCTAGGTCGCGGTGGATCGGACGTCTCAGCGGTGGCCCTGGCGGCTGCACTGGATGCCGATCGTTGCGAAATTTATTCGGATGTTGATGGTGTTTATTCGGCAGATCCGGCCGTGGTGGCCGATGCCCGTCATCTGCCGGAAATTTCTTACCCTGAGATGCAAGAGATGAGCACTGCCGGGGCCAAGGTGCTTAATGCACACGCCGTACAGTTCGCTAAAGAAAAAAATATTGCGATTTATGCCCGCAGTTCCTTTGAACCCGGTAAAGAGACGATCATCCGAAGACTTTCACCCGGCACCATCATCGGTGTGCAGGCGGTGGTTAAAGAAGAAGGGGTTGATCGTATTCGGCTAGTTGGGAGCAATGTTCTGAAACGTTTCCGGCATGCGATTTCCTACTTAGAGTCCGAGCAGGTGCCGGTCAAGGAAGTCAACGTCACTCAGATCGCAGACCATGATGATCAATCCAAAGCCTCGTTTGTGGTATCATCGGGCCATATTTACGGTTGGGACCAGATCAAGGCTAGCTTGGAGGAGAAAGTTGGTCCGGATATCGCCTTTGATACCGATTTGGCAGCCGTATCCCTTGTAGGTGAGGGGCTGAATCGGAGCAACCAGACCTTGCTTAATACAATCGAGCTGCTAAAAAAACATAATATCAAAGTTTTGGGAATCACGACCACTTCATTTCGGATTTCGTTGCTGGTTCCGAAGAATCACATAGATCAAAGCGTCCAACTCTGCCATTCCCGCTGGGTGATGAACGGACCGGCTTAAAAACAAGAAGCAAGCCAAATCGCGCAGAATCATCAGGGCCTGAGTAATAATACGCATAGTGTAGAAAATGAGGCTTTTGTGAACAACGGCCTTCAGTTTAACGCCATAAATTAACATTTATAAGAGAAATATTTGGAGATAGAATGCCATACACATTCGGAACAAAATTGACACGGCTGGGAAAGCGGCTTTTAATTATTTACGCGGCCATCTATATTTTAGAGCTTTTACTGGAAAACTGGCTAAAAATTCCGTTCGTTGCAATGATACAGCTCTACCCTTATAAGTTTGAGAGCTTTCATATCTGGCAGGTTTTAACCCATCCGTTTGTTCATAATCCTCATGCACCCATCAGTTTTCTGATTAACTGCATTGTATTTTATTTTTTTGCCGCACCGGTTGAACAGCACTTTGGCCCTAAACATTTTCTAATACTTTTTTATTTATCTGCCCTGGGTGGAGCTTTATGCGGGCTTGCCTTTAGCAGCGTGCCCGGATTTAATGAACCATTTTTGGGCATGTTGCCAAGTCTTTTATCCCTTATAGTCATTTTTGGACTGTTAAGCCCCGAAGCGACCATTCTGCTGATGTTTGTTTTACCGATAAAGGCAAAATATCTGAGCTATGGAACCGTTTTGGTTACCTTACTGACCTTTCTGGCCAAAGCCAATCCTTACGGAGCATATCACCTCGGAGGTATTCTCTTTGGTTATATTTATTTTAAAGGGCCGGGAACTCTATTCGATCCCAATTTACTTTATTTAAAATACCTTAAATGGCAGCTTAAAAGGAAACGTTCTCGCTTCGGAGTCATAGATGGCGACAAGAAAAAAGATGATGATCAACCCACTTATCATTGATGGTCCAAGTTCAATAATTGATATTGTCTTTTCTCTTTATTGTCGGGATAAAACACTGGTCAGCCGGGATATGCCTAACAAGACCTTTAAAAAAGCGGTAATTTTTGACGAATCCCTAGAATAGAATATTCTAGAGTATGGTATTATGTAATAAACCGTGGGAGAAGGTTTTTCCATTTTTTTGTTTAAACGACTTTCTGAACAACGGTCAAACATAGATCACTTTACTTTTTGTTACCCTCCTCTTGACCCTGTGCCATGGAACCTATGAACGGTACTATCAATTTAAAAACTTTACATTTTCGGCATAGCTCCATCTTCTCATTCCAGTCTTTTTGCACTTTTCCCTGGCATATCGTCCCATTGATAAACCAGCAAAGTTGTCCTACCTGTAACTCCCACGCCGGGCAGTTTTTTCTGATGGCCATAGGGCACTTTTGTATTACCCAACAGGGTTTGTTCTTTTTATTAAGCGATTCATTCGCTGCCAGAAGAAATAATATCTGCCGCTCGATATAAGCCGGAATATTCCGCCATCCTTGTTCGAAACTTTTTATGGCTTTAATGGAAATACCGAGCAGTTGCGCCAATTGTTTCTGCGTTTTTCCCAGATGGTTCCTGATTTTAGCTAATTCCTGTTTTTCCATTTAGACCCCTCCTCAAATATAGTTATTATACCACATGGTGGCCCGATACGAAAGTTCTTTATGTGTTTTTAAAAAAAGCTTGACATGGGCCACATAGTGGTACTATTTTGTGAGAAAGGGCTACATTGTGGCCCTGATTGACAGAAGATACACGTAATTGAATATTGGATACTTTGGAAAATATCCAACCGGTTTTCAGGAAAGGAAGACCAATAATGCATAATGTACAACATAGTAAATTCTATCACTTTTATAACCCAATGAAAGAGAGGTAAAAAAAATGGCAAAATACAGAAACGGTTTGCCACAACTATCAGACGAATTTTTTCTAACTGATGGCGGCCTTGAAACCACCCTCATCTTTCACGATGGTCTTGAGTTGCCCCACTTCGCTGCTTTTGATTTATTGAAGCATGAAAAAGGGTGTGAAGTGCTTCGCAAATACTATCGTACATATGCCTCCATTGCCAGTGACTATGAAGTTGGATTCATTTTTGAGAGTGCTACATGGCGTGCCAGTCCGGATTGGGGTAAGAAACTGGGCTATTCCAGCCGAGCGCTGGCAGATATGAACCACAAAGCAATTAAGTTACTTCAAGATATTCGGGATGAATACGAAAATGGAAAAACCAGAATGGTGATCAGCGGATGTATTGGGTCTCGTGGAGATGGATACAATGCTGCCGACATGATGACCGAAAAAGAGGCTGAACAATATCACCGTAGACAGATTGAAACTTTTAGTGAAACCGATGCTGACATGGTTAGCGCTCTCACCATGCCTTATATTGAAGAAACGATTGGAATTGTGCGTGCTGCCAAATCGGCAGGCATGCCAGTTGTTATATCCTTTACAGTCGAAACGGATGGCAGGTTGCCTACAGGACAGACGCTTAAGGACGCAATTGAGAAGGTAGACGAATCCACAAACAGCACTCCCG
>CAJHXW010000074.1_pt1 | contig 24981 bp, 19 predicted proteins | sample 9198581 | NCBI WGS metagenome assembly CAJHXW01 (sample SAMEA7708328, study PRJEB35096) | sediment metagenome | biome: marine neritic benthic zone biome [ENVO:01000025]; feature: sediment [ENVO:00002007]; material: shallow marine sediment [ENVO:03000034] sea grass bed [ENVO_01000059] ...
ACAAGCAAAAGAAATCCTTGGCCGCCCCAATGCCATTAAATTAATAAGGGCACTGAATAAAGCATCAGAGAAAATGACTAAGGATCTGGGAATGGACCTTGCTTCGTTCGATGAATTTAAACCGTTTGAAATAGATAAAACTGTTAAGGATGACGATGTACTTATAATTTCCAGTGGATCGAATATGCGGATTTTAAAAACACCGGGTCATACTTCGGACTGCCTTAGTTATTATATCCAGGAAAAAAAGATTTTAATATCCTCAGAAGCTGCCGGGCAGGCTGATTTAACCGGGCATATTGTTTCAGACTGCCTTTATGATTACGACCAGTATTTCAGTTCGATGAAAAGATTGAGTTTGCTTGATATTGAGATATTATGCCCGGCTCACCATTTCATCTATACAGGCGATGATGCCAAAAAATACATTAGAGAATCGATGCAGGAGTGTGAAAGGTTTCGAAAACTGGTAGAACTTTGCCTTGATGAAGAAAACCAAGATCTTGATAAGGTAAAGAATCGGATTAAAAAGATCGAATACGATAGTAACGACGGACCCAAGCAGCCCGAGCCTGCCTACTTGCTTAATCTGGAGGCTCGAATAAAAGCGGTTGCAAAAAAAATGAATAAAACTTGCAACAAAAAAGAGTCTGTTTTAAAAGTAAATGAATGGAAATAAAACCTGATCTAAAAACAGACATAGGCAGAATAGAGCTTGAAAATCCCGTAATGACGGCATCGGGTACTTTCGGCTATGCCATGGAGTTTAAAGAGCTTGTTGATTTAGACCGGCTGGGTGGTATTATTGTTAAGGGGTTGTCGCTTGAACCTACAACGGGTAACAAACCACCCAGAATTGTTGAAACCGCCTGCGGAATGCTCAACGCTATCGGTCTTGAAAATGTGGGAATTGAAGCATTTGTCAAACAAAAACTGCCCTTTTTAAAAAAACTTTCAGCACCTGTCTTTACAAACATTTACGGAAAAAGTATCAGCGACTATGCACTCCTTGCGGCACGCATAGATGAATTAAATGAAATTGCCGGTATTGAGGTCAACATTTCCTGTCCCAATGTAAAGGCCGGGGGGCTGTCTTTCGGCGTGGTTCCGGAAACTGCGGCAGAAGTCGTTAAGGTTGTCAGGAAAGCAAGTTCTAAACCCCTTATGGTTAAGCTTTCTCCCAATGTGACGGATATAACCCAAATAGCCAGAGCTGTTGAAGACGCGGGTGCAGATTCTCTGTCACTGGTAAATACCCTTAGCGGGATGTCCATTGACATTGAGACCAGGCGATCAAGACTTGCTAATATTACAGGTGGCTTGTCCGGTCCGGCAATTAAACCTGTGGCATTGCGCATGGTATGGCAGGTGGCTCAGAGCGTCAAAATTCCTATAATCGGAGTAGGCGGAATCATGTGTGCCGATGATGCGCTTGAGTTCTTAATCGCAGGTGCTGTGGCCGTACAAATTGGCACAGCTAATTTTGTAAATCCCCATGCGACAATGGATATAATAGAAGGCATAAAAGCATTTCTCATAGAAAGGAACATTTCTTCTATAAGGGATATTATAGGGACACTTCAAATATAAACTTATGTTTAGAAATTTACTTTTTAATGGCAAAGACAAGTTGGAGATCAGTTTGCACAATGGCTAAGGGGCTAAAGGCCTTAAAGAGCATTGGCCTGTGACGGATATGAGGAACGGACTATCATCCTTAAAGCTTAGTTATCAGTCGTAAATCGTTAAAATTTAATTTGTTTCCGGTTTATCCGGGTTGGGAGGATTAATGAAAAGGATAATTTTACTACTGGTTGCGTTAATATTTTTAATAGGAACATCAGCAATGGCAGAGGAACTTGCAGTTGGCACGAAGGCTTCTGACTGGTCGTTTAAGGATAGCGATAAGAAAGAGTTCAGCATGGAGTCCTGGGCAGGCAAGGTCCTTATGATAAACTATGTCGATCCTGATGAGTCGGATCTAAACGAGCATTTCACCGAAACGGTTAAAAAAGCAAAAGACGATGGGCGACTGAATAATGAAAATTACAAGGGGATCGGGATAGCAGATTGTGCTGCAACCTGGAAGCCTAATTTTGCCATCCGGGCAATCGCCGGAAAAAAGGCAAAAAAATATAAAACCGTTATACTTTTTGATTATAAAGCCGTATTACGAAGTGCCTGGGGCCTGAAAAAGGATACTTCCAATATAATCATACTTGATAAAAACAGGATATGCCGGGCTATCGTAAAGGGAAAGGTTCCGGATGATCAGGTGGCAACCCTTGTGCAGCTTATGGTAGATTTGCAGAGCAAGTAAAGAAAGCCCGGGTCTAAAAGAAGTGGCCTTGGTCACTTGAATTGAGATTTCTTAATACCTAAATCCTGCTTTCGCCGGAATGAAGATTGGGTGTAATCGAATGTCATTCGGGCGAAAGTCGGAATCCAGCGAATAGTGGCAAAATATGGTTTGTCCGGGTGTAACGAAAAATTGCCTTTTGTTCACTTCAGATTGATATCTTTACCGGATTGGCTTTCAGATACTCCAACCGGTTCAGTCCGTTGACATATGCCTTGGCACTGGCGGTGATAATGTCCGGATCTGCCCCCTTTCCGAGTGCTACCAGACCATTTTCCCCCAGACGTACCGTCACTTCACCCTGTGCGTCCGTACCACCGGTTAAGGCACTTACGGAAAATCTTAAAAGTTCGGATTCCGTACCGGTTAATTGAGCAATGGCATTAAAAGCACTGTCAATAGGACCGTTTCCATAATCTGCGCCCTGCACCGATCTGCCGTTTATTTCGAGTTTTACACTGGCCATGGGAAGAACGGTTGTTCCGCTGGTCACATGAAGATATTCAAGACGGAATATGTCTTTTGTACGCAAAATTCCCTCTGTCACAATTACTTCCAGGTCCTCATCAACAACGTGCTTTTTTTTGTCAGCAAGCTCTTTGAATTTCTTAAAAACCAGCTTTAATTCTTCATCGGAGAGATCGTATCCCAGCTCTTTTAAACGAGAGCGCAAGGCATGTCTTCCGGAATGCTTTCCGAGCACAAGAATATTTTTATTAAGGCCGATTGTTTCTGGCTTCATGATTTCATATGTCATCGGATTTTTCAGAACGCCATCCTGATGGATTCCTGCTTCGTGCGCAAAGGCGTTTGCACCCACAATCGCCTTGTTCGGCTGAACAATGATTCCTGTAATCATGCTGACAAGTCTGCTTGTCGGGTAAATCAGGTTTGTTTTAATTCCTGTTGATAAAGGCAGGAAATTTGGTCTGGTTTGAAGCGTCATAATAACTTCTTCTAAGGATGTGTTTCCCGCTCTTTCTCCTATTCCGTTTATGGTTACCTCTGCCTGTCTTGCACCGGAGTAGACTGCGGCCAGAGTATTTGCAGTGGCAAGCCCGAGATCGTTGTGGCAATGAACGCTTAATATCGCTTTATGGATATTGGGAGTATGGCTCATGACATATTTTACTAGTTCAGAAAATTCTTGCGGAACAGCATAACCTACTGTATCCGGCAGGTTAACTGTTGAGGCTCCAGATTCTATTGCCGCTTCGAAAACCTGGCACAGAAAATCCCGGTCGCTCCGTGACCCGTCCTCAGCGGAAAATTCCACATTATCGGTAAGCGACCGGGCATATTTGACAGATTCTACAGCAGCCCTTACTACCTCGTCTCGTGTCATTTTAAGCTTATAGTCCATATGGATATCAGAAGTAGCAAGGAAGGTGTGTATCCTGGGTTTTGCTGCATGACTGATAGCTTTCCAGGCACAATCGATATCTTCTTTTGATGCACGTGCAAGGGCAGCGATCTCTATCTTTTCAAGTTTTTGGGCGATCTTGGAAACAGCATCAAGATCTCCTTTTGAGGCTGCAGGAAAACCGGCTTCAATAATATCCACTCCCAGTTTTTCCATCTGAACTGCAAGGCGCATTTTTTCAGCTGCATTCATGCTGGCACCAGGAGATTGCTCACCATCTCTTAAGGTTGTGTCAAAAATATATACTCTGTCTTTCATAGCCTTGCTCCTTTTTTGAATAAATTATTCTGCAATTTATTAGCTCATATTAAAATGATTGAATTCTTCAGGCTACGAGCTCTTTCTCTTTTGCCTTTCAACTATAGTGGTTCTAATAAATATGTTCCGTTTTAAAAGGGGAAACTGTCTGAGTGTATTTAAGATCGTTAAAAAAGAACTTGTGAGCCATATTGCCAGTTTGTTAATATTATTTCAGATAATTAAATCAATTATAATATACTCGGCCTGTTCTTTCTTTACGATCTCTTAGATACGAGTTTTTCATCGTTTAAAACGGAATATATTTATGAGAAACAGTATAATCTTACTTTGACAATTTATATTGAAAGCTATCTGCCAAGGCCTGCCAGCTTGCTTCTATGACATCAGAAGAAACACCTATTGTACTCCATATGTTATCCTGGTCTCGTGACTCTATAAAGACGCGTACCTTGGCAGCGGTCCCGTCACGACCGTCAATCACGCGTACTTTAAAATCGACAAGATGCATGGCATCAAGATCCGGAAAAAACTTGTCGAGAGCCTTTCGCAGGGCATTATCCAGCGCACTAACAGGACCGTTGCCTTCGGCGGCCGTTATCTCTTGAAGTCCGTCAACAGCTATTTTAACAGTTGCATGGGATGAACAGGGTCGATTTGTATCCTTTTCAATCGTTACCCTGAACGATTCTAGTTCAAACAGCGGTTTAAACTGATCCGTAAACTTTTCCACCAAAATTTTAAATGAACCGTCGGCCACATCAAACTGATACCCTTCCTGTTCCATATCCTTTATTTTACTTACTATTTTGTTGCTGTCATGTCCATTACCGCCAAGATCAATCCCGAGTTCCTTGGCTTTATATTCTACATTGCTTTTGCCTGAAAGATCAGAGATGAGAACCCGTCTCATGTTTCCTACAAGTTGTGGATCAATATGTTCATACGCTTTAGGTACTTTCATAATAGCGCTCACATGGATACCCCCTTTATGGGCAAAAGCGCTTTTGCCGACAAAGGGTCTGCTGTTTAATGGAATCATATTGGCGGTTTCGCTGACAAACCTGGAAAGCTTTCTTATTTTTTCAAGATTTTTCTTTGAAATACATGACAGATTCATCTTTAAACTGAGAATCGGAATGATTGAGGTAAGATCGGCATTTCCGCATCGTTCTCCATAGCCATTGATTGTACCCTGCACCATTGCAGCCCCAGCCTTTACTGCAGTTATAGTATTTGCAACAGCCAGTCCACTGTCGTTATGGGTGTGGATTCCGATTTTAACCGGCAGGGCATCTGATGTGGTTTTGTATTTTTCTTTAATAGAGTTCTTTACATGGTTTATAACCGATTCAATATCAAAGGGCAGACTACCGCCATTGGTGTCACACAGCACAATGATATCCGCACCTGAGTCAATGGCGGCAAAAAGGGTTTGCATGGCATAATCTTTATTATTTTTAAACCCGTCGAAAAAATGTTCCGCATCGTAGATGACTTCTTTATTATTTGTTTTCAGGTATTCAACGGAATCACATATCATTGATAGATTTTCTTCAAGCGTATTGTTCATTACCTGCAGTACATGAAGATCCCAGCTTTTCCCGAATATGGCAACTGCTGATGTATCGCTTTCAAGAAGTGCTGATATATTTTGATCTTTTTTTACATCAATACCGGGCCTGCGTGTTGAACCGAAAGCAGTTAACCTGGCATTTTTAAATTTTGTATCTTTGGCAAGATTAAAAAATTTTTTATCCCTTGGGTTAGAACCAGGCCAGCCGCCCTCGATATAATTCATCCCCGCATCATCAAGTCGTTTTGCAATCTTGATTTTCTCTTCAGCAGTGAAACTGATATTTTCACCCTGGGTTCCGTCTCTAAGGGTGGTATCATATAGTAGGATAGGTGGCATTATTTTTTCTCCATCTCATTTAATTGATAAAGGTTTTTGATATTCCATCCGCTTGCAGCGGGGAGTTTCATTAAATCTGTGCATTCTGTTATAGAAAAACGTATTTTTACCATCAAGACACAAAGCAAGTCATAAAAAAAACCTTTGTGTCTTTATGGCAAATATCTTTTTAACCTCGATTCGCCGGGCACTAATTGGGTTCACGAAACAGGGCCATGATGCCGGTTCTTGCAATTTTTTTAATTCCCATGGGTTTTAAAAGGTTTAACAGTGCTTCCATTTTACCTTCATCACCGGTTACCTCAATGGTATAGTGATTCAGGCCCACGTCGACCACTTTGCATCTGAAGATATCTACGATTCTTAATAATTCAGCTCGATGTTCTGCCCTGGCTTTGACGCATATCAAAGCCATTTCACGCTTGACAGATTTTGGACCTGTAAGATCTCGTATTTTAATTACATTAACAAGCTTGTTAAGTTGTTTTTCAATCTGCTCAATAACAGGCCTGTTTGCCTTTGTAACAATCGTAATGCGAGAAATAATGGGATCTGTAGTCTCGGCAACGCAGAGGCTTTCAATATTAAAACCTTTTCCACTGAAAAGCCCGACGACTCTTGATAGTACTCCGGGTTGGTTGTCAACAAGCATGGAAAATATGTGTTTTTCTTCTGTCATGGCATTTCTTCCTTTTATCAGCGATATGTTGTTGAAAATATAAAAATCGGTTTACCCGTCCATCATCCAGTTTATACTAGCAGCATTTCTGTTATGGGAGCACCGGCAGGAACCATGGGATACACGCTTTCTTCTTGCTCAACATGAAAATCCATAATTACTGTTTTAGACGAAGAGAGGCCTTTTGCAAGTATAGGTTCTACTTCATCAGGTTTGGTTGCTCTCAATCCTATGGCACCGTATGCTTGTGCCAGTTTTACAAAATCAGGTGCATGTTCCATGAGTGTTGAAGCGTATCTTTTATCATAAAACAATTCCTGCCATTGTCTTACCATTCCGAGATACCTGTTATTTAAGATAACCACTTTGACCGGCAGAGAATATTGGACAGCAGTTGCCATTTCCTGGACGTTCATTTGAATGCTTCCGTCGCCTGCAATATCCACCACAAGGTGGTCAGGGCAGGCTACCTGTGCTCCGATTGCTGCCGGTAGTCCGAATCCCATGCAACCCAGGCCACCGGAAGTGATAAAATGGCCGGGCTGATCAAAATGGTAATACTGAGCTGCCCACATTTGATTTTGTCCGACTTCGGTTGTTATGATGGCTTTGCCTTTTGTCAGTTCATAAAGCTTTTCAATGACATATTGAGGTTTTATAATATCTTTTTGTTTATATGCCAGGGGCTTTGTGTTCTTCCATTCTTCGATTTGATTAAGCCATTTTGCTCTTTTTTTACTGACATTATCCAAATCAACATTGTCTGCAAGGCTGTTCAGGTGGTTAAGACTTATTTTGCAGTCCCCGACAATCGGGATAAAGACCGGGATGTTTTTGCGTATTGATGTTGGATCAATATCAATATGGACTATTTTTGCCTGGGATGCAAAAGCGTCCGTCTTTCCGGTAACACGGTCATCAAACCTGACACCGATGGAAATAAGAAGATCACAGGCCCCGGTGCACATGTTCGCCCTGTAAGTACCATGCATTCCTATCATGCCTAGCCACAGAGGATCAGTAGCAGGAAATGCGCCCAGACCCATAAGGGACGTTGTTACAGGGATTTGTGTTTTCCGCGCAAATTCAGTGAGTTCATCAGAAGCTTTTGAAAGAATAATACCTCCGCCGGCAAAGATAAGTGGTCTTTTGGCTTTTTCAATAAGTTCTACTGTTTTCTTAAGTTGTTTTGTATTGGGGTCGTATGTAGGATTATAGGACTTGAGATTTACTCGCTCAGTACCATTATAATCAATACACTGGCTTACAAGATCTTTTGGGATATCAATCAGAACGGGTCCGGGGCGGCCGGAACGGGCAAGATAAAATGCTTCTTTAAAAATTTTGGAAAGATCCCCGGTTTTACTGACTAAATAGCTGTGCTTGGTACAAGGCCGTGTTATTCCAACAATGTCAACCTCCTGAAAGGCATCATTTCCGATAAGATGGGAGGGAACCTGTCCACAGATAACAACTATGGGGATGGAATCCATATAGGCGGATGCAATTCCGGTAACAGTATTTGTTGCACCGGGACCGGAAGTAACCAGACAGACGCCGACCTTTCCACTGGCCCTTGCATATCCATCTGCAGCATGAACAGCGCCTTGCTCATGGCGGACAAGTACATGATGTATATTCGTTCTTTCAAGTTCATCATAGATATCAATAACCGCACCACCAGGAAAACCAAAGATGGTGTCAACTCCTTCTTCTTTTAATACTTGCATCATGATTTGTGCACCTGTCAGTTTCATAGCAACCCCTTTCTAATTTTTACCATTTCACCACGGATTTTCAGGAAAATATCTCAGAGAATAATAAGCAAAATTCAGCTTCATTTTTAGTGGGATAAAACTCCACGGTAAAATTACTAATAAGCGTTCACGGAACGTTGAAAATAGAAAATAGAAATTGGAAATTGGGCCTCACTCATTTTCATTTTCCAGTTTCATGCCGTGAACGGCTTCATCTTATTTACCCTAAAAAAAAACCGTTATCAGAATCGGGCTGATAACGGTTTTAATTTTTTTACTTATTACAAATTAAGTCATTATCAACCCGTGTCCTCGCAGTAGACTAGTATTTCTACTACGAGCAGAATAATGATGCTAATTAGGTTGTTAAGGACTGTAATTTTTTTCATGATATTTTATTTGTTCTTTTTTTTCGTTCTTTGCAAGTAACAGCTCAAAAATTCCTTGTCAAGCTTTTTTATATTGTTTGTTTATATTGTTTCCTGGTAACCACACCCTTTTTTAATGCAGGATTGAACAGTTCCCTGTTTTTTAGTCGTTTTTTCCACAAGAAAAGGCGCAGCGCAATCCGGACATTTTTTATCTACCGGTTTATCCCATGTAGCGAATGTACATTCAGGAAAGCTGCTGCAGCCGTAAAAGATTTTACCTCTTTTTGATTTTCTTTCAACAAGGTCGCCGGTGCAGTCCTTCTCCGGGCATTTAACACCAGTCTTTTTACCGTTTCCTGTTGAGTTGACAGACTCGGTATTTTTACATTCCGGATACCCGCTGCATGCAAGGAATTTTCCGTAACGGCCTGTTTTTAATACCATGGGTTTGCCGCATTTTTTACATACTTTTTCAGATATTTCATCCATGGAAGGTTCAATCGGCTTTATCTTACCTCTTTCATCACGGATATAATCCCTGGAATAAGTGCAATCCGGATATCCGTTACATGCAAGGAAGTGTCCGTTTTTGCCGACTTTGATATTAAGTCCTTTATTGCATTGCGGACATGACAGTCCTGTCGGGAGGCCAACGCCTTTCATGCTGAGCATGCCCTCTGATGCTTTATCCAGTTTCTTTTTAAACGGGCCGAAGAAGCGGGTAAGAATGTCGAGGGAATTGATTTCGGCAGATTCCACGCGATCTAAATCGTCTTCCATTCTGGCGGTAAATTCCACATTGAATACTTCAGGAAAATTCTTAACCAGAAGGTCGTTTACGATAAAACCAAGCTCGTTTGGCACGAAATATCCTTTTGTGAGCTCGGCATATCCCTTTCCTCGGATTGTGGAAAGGATTGCTGCATAGGTGCTGGGACGGCCTATTCCGTTTTCTTCAAGCTCTTTTACTAAAGACGCCTCTGAAAACCTTGGTGGAGGCAAAGTGAAGTGTTGTTTGGGTTCTAATTTGAAAAGTTTCAAAATCATGCCTTCTGAAAGTTCAGGAAGCTGTTTTGTTTTCTTTTCCCTTTCAATTTCTTCATCCACTGACATGTAAAGTGCCATAAATCCGGGAAATTTAATGGAAGACCCGTTTGCGGAAAATAAATAGTCAGCGGACTTAATTGAAACCGCAACCTGATTGATAATAGCGGGCTGCATCTGAGAGGCAACAAACCTTTGCCATATAAGACGATATAAAGCGAGTTGCTCTTTTGAAAGATGAGGCGCTACTTTTTCAGGTGTGTTAAAGACAGACGTAGGCCGAATCGCCTCATGTGCATCCTGAACCTTTTTTCTATTCTTGAAAAATCTTGGCTTTTCAGGGGCATATTCTTTTCCGAAACGCTTTTTTATCAGCTCAAGTGCTTCCATTGCTGATTCTTTTGATATCCTGGTGGAATCGGTTCGCATATATGTGATAAGACCAACAGGCTCGCCGGCACCAAGTGTAATACCTTCATACAACTGCTGGGCTATAATCATGGTTTTTCTTGCAGAAAATCTGAGTTTTCGTATGGACTCCTGCTGCAGTTTGCTTGTGATGAAAGGGGGCAGAGGATTTCTTTTTCTGGTTTTTTTTAAAACTTTTTCTATAACAAAGTCTTTCCCGGACAGCTCATTCACGATAGCAGAGGATTTCTTTTGGTTGGGGATTGAAATTTTTTTTCCCTTTTGCTTAACCAGTTTTGCGGTAAAAGGGGGAGGAGAGTCACCTTCAAGGTGAGCGGTTATTGACCAGTATTCTTCAGATTCAAAAGCCCAGATGGCACGTTCTCTTTCACAAATTATTCGAAGGGCAACGGATTGAACTCTTCCCGCACTCAGAGCACCTTTTACTTTGCGCCATAACAGGGGAGATATTTGGTAACCCACAAGCCTGTCGAGTATTCTCCTCGTCTGCTGGGCTTCATACTTGTTTTTATGTAGTTTTCCGGGAGAGGCGATTGCTTCCATTATGGCGTTTTTTGTAAGTTCATGAAAAAGGACCCTGTAAAACTTTCTTCCTTTTTTTTTCAAAACTTCAGATACGTGCCAAGCAATGGCTTCTCCTTCCCTGTCCGGGTCAGGTGCAAGATAGATGTCTGTCGCACTTTTGGCTGCCTGTTTTAAAGTCCTTATAACCTTTTGCTTCCCGGGTATATTTATATATTTCGGTTTGAAATCGCTTTCAACATCGATACCCATTTCCTTTGAAGGAAGGTCTTTTATATGACCAACGGTGGCAGCTACATTATACTTATTGCCAAGATACTGTTTTATCGTTCGAATTTTAGTTGGTGATTCAACAACAATTAAAGGTTTGCTCACTTTTATTCCTCATATTAATTTATTTTTTTACCACGGATTTTCACGGAATTTTTACATATAGCAAAAGGAAAAGACAGTGAATTTTCGTGCAACTCTTTGGTCAATCTTTTTTTATACTGTTTCCCATAAATATATTCCGTTTTAAACGATGAAAAACCCGTATATAAAAGATCGTAAAGAAAGAACAGACCAAGCATATTATAATTGATTTTAGTTTTAGATTCAGTTCAACAAAATGCCAAGATTGCATTCAAGTTCTTTCTTGACGATCTTAAATACACTCAAACAGTTTCCTCATTTAAAACGGAACACATTTATGAGAACGACTATAGATACTATTTAGGTGATACAGTAAAAAAATTTCCAGGAGATTGCCGGATAACCCCTTTTAATTCGAGCTTTAAAAGTGTGCTGGAAAGTTTTCCAGGCTCCATGGAAAGCGTTCGGATGAGATCATCTATGTGCACAGGATATGGGCCAAGGGAATTAAAAACCATAGATTCTTCTTCCGAAAGGGCCCTGTTTTTTGTTTCTGCTTCAGTGCAGGTTCTATTCTTTGTTTCAATGTCAACGTTTATTAAAGAGGACAGCTCTTCAATGATGTCCTGGGCGTGTTCAACAAGTTTTGCTCCCTGTTTAATAAGAGTGTGTGTCCCCATACTTTTAAATGACTGGATGCTGCCCGGGACGGCAAAAACTTCCCTGTTTTGCTCTGCTGCTAGTCGTGCGGTTATCAATGAGCCGCTTTTTTTTGTGGCTTCAACAATTACAGTTCCGAGGCACATACCGCTGATGATCCTGTTTCGTAAAGGAAAGTGATGTGCCATAGGCTCCGCATTAAGGGGGAATTCGGTAATAACGGCTCCGTTTTCAGCAATTTTATCAAAAAGCTTCAGATTTTGTGCCGGATAAACTCTTCCAAAACCACTTCCCAAAACCGCAATTGTTTTACCTCCTCCTCTCAATGCACCTTCGTGGGCGGCGGTATCAATGCCTATTGCCATACCGCTAACCACGGTCATTTTACGGGAAACCAGATCGCAACAAAGGCGTATTGTAGTGGAGACTCCGTAGCTTGTTGCATTTCTTGATCCCACAACAGCTATACATCCGGGTGAAGTGTTGAGAGAACCATGAACATATAAAAAAGGCGGAGGATCAGGTATCTGAAGCAACAAAGGAGGGTATTCGGAATCCGACATGGTAATAATCCGGTAACCTCTTTGTATGGTATTTTCAAGCTCCCTTCTGACCCGGTCAGGCAGTTTATGTTTTTTAATCGCAGTGGCAAGGCGCCGGGTCATGCCCTCAACCTGCAAAAGTTCATTATAAGCGGACTTAAAAACAAGATCAGGTGAGCTGAAATGGTCAAAAAGCCTCTTAAAAGTATGGTTTCCGATTCCAGGAACACTTTTAAGGAAAAACCATGGCAGAATTTTTTCCATAAAAAAGTTGATGGCCTCTTGTTATTTTTTCTTTCCGCGTCCCTGCCAGGCAAGTAGAATAGGACTTGCCACATATATGGAAGAATAAGTTCCCACCAGAACACCGATGATCATAGCAAATGCAAAATCATGAATAATTCCTCCGCCCAGAACAAACAGGGCAACAAGCACAGTCAGGGTGGTTAAGGAGGTAAGCAGCGTACGTGAGAGGGTTTCGTTTATACTTCTATTCAATATATATTCAAGAGATTGTTTATGGTGCTTTTTCAAGTTTTCACGAATGCGGTCAAAAACAATGATGGTATCGTTTAATGAATATCCGATAATAGTAAGGAGTGCCGCGATAATGGGCAGGGTAAACTCCTTATCAAAGATGGAAAAGATACCAACGGTGACAGTAACGTCATGAATGAGTGCTACAATGGCACCCATGGCGTATTTAAGCTCAAGAAACCAGAACAGAATAAGGGTAACAACGAGTGCGGTTGCGATCAGAAACGGGATGCTGACATTAAAAAGATTAAAAAAGTAAATTGCGCCGATAAGCGCTGCTGCCATGATACCACTTAACATCCATTTTAATTCAAAACGGCCGGAAATATATATGGTTATAAACAAAAGAGCATAGAACATGGCAAAGAGAGCCTTTTCTCTAAGGTCTTTGCCGACCTGGGGGCCAACCATTTCAACCCTGCGGATTTCAACTTCGCTAGCCGTTGATGATTGAAGTGCTGTTTCGAGTTTTTTGGAAAATCCTTCGGAAGTCATCACGGTCATATCCGTACGGATAAGAAATTCATTATCGTTCTTTTCACCAAACATCTGAACAGATGATTTACTAAGCCCAATGTTATAAAGCCCGGATTTAATATCGTCCAGTGCAACAGAATTAAAAAATTTTACCTGCACCAGTGTACCACCGGCAAAATCTACACCGTATTTAGGGCCTTTGTGTATGATGATGGAGGAAATACTCACCAGGATCATGGCCACCGATATTAAGAAAGCGATCTTTCGTTTACCGGTAAAATTTAGGTTAATGTCAGCTTTTATAAATTGCATGAATGTGACCTCATGTTTTAATCGATTTTTCTAAGGCCTCAGATAGTTATTTTGAAATCTGAAACTTAAAATTCGATAAATGATATTTTATCATATACTAATATGTTTAACTTTACGTTTCATCAAAATGTAATCGAATATCATTCGGGTCATGATAAGGGCGGTGAAAAGACTCGCCAATACACCCAGACTTAAAGTAACGGCAAAACCTTTGACCGGGCCTGTTCCGAACTGAAAAAGAACCAGCGCTGCAATCAGAGTTGTGACGTTGGCATCAAGGATGGTAAGAGTTGCTCTGTCGTAGCCGGCATCAACGGCTGCCCTGGGAGTCCTCCCGATATTTATTTCCTCCCGGATTCGTTCAAATATTAACACATTGGCATCAACCGCCATCCCTATGGTAAGTATGATACCTGCTATCCCGGGTAAGGTAAGGGTTGCCTGGAAACCTGCCAGACCTGCGGCGATAAGAATGATATTAAAGATGAGAGCGAGATCAGCGATAACGCCAGAAAATTTATAATACACAATCATAAAAAGAACCACCAGGATACCACCGATGCACATGGAGATAAGTCCTTTTCTAATTGAATCAGCGCCAAGGGAAGGTCCCACGGTTCTTTCTTCAAGAATCTTGACAGGCGCCGGCAGAGCGCCTGCTCTGAGTGCTATGGCAAGATCATTTGCTTCTTCAGTGGTAAAACTGCCGGTAATTCTGGCCTGACCCCCGGATATTTTTTCCTGGATCACCGGGGCCGAATAAACTTTGTTATCCAGCACGATGGCAAGTCGTTTTTTAACATTTTCCCCGGTGATTTTGGCAAAGGTCCGTCCGCCCTTTTTATCAAAAGATATGGAAACATAAGGTTCGTTATACTGTGAATCAATCTGGACCCTTGCATCCGTGAGGTTTGCTCCTGTTAAAAGTGTTCGCCTTTTAATAAGAAAGGGCGTTTTTACTGTGCGGTTAGTTTCTGAACTTGTGGTAACCTGGTAAAGAATCTGGCTTCCGCGAGGAACGGAACCTTTAAGTGCGGAATTAATATCGTTGACCTCATCTAACAGTTTAAATTCGAGGAGTGCGGTTTTTCCAATTAGATCTTTTGCCCGTTGTGTATCCTTTATACCCGGAAGTTGAATGAGAATCCGTTTTTCACCCTGAAGCCGTATGTCAGGTTCGCTGACGCCAAACTGGTCTATGCGGTTTCTGATTGTTTCAAGGGCCTGCCTGGTAGCCATTTCTTTGATATTGTCCGTCTCTTTTTCCGGAAGATCGAGAGTGATAAAAAGCACTCCATTTTCTGTTGATTTTGAAGCGATACGTAGACCTCTGAATTCTTTATCTAAAAACGCTTCAAATTTTTTGATGTTATCTTCTTCCCTGATAATGATCTGTATTTTGGCACCCTGAATTGGTTCGATCTGTATTCGTCTAATGCGCTCTTTTTTACAGAGGCTGCGAATTTCCTGGCTTATTCGTTCAATATTATTGTCCACAGCCTTTTGAGTTTCAACTTCAAGGACAAGATGCATACCACCTTGAAGATCAAGACCTAAATTTATCTTTTTATGCGGCCAGAAAGTCGGTTTTAAGGTCGGAAGAAGATAGATAATGGCCGCAACTATAACAATAAGAACAAATACCAGTTTCCAAGAAATATTCTTCAATAGTATTTTCCCTTAAATATTGATGGATTCGTAAAAAGTCAGATTATGATGAAACCGTCAAATATTTATTTAAGCACAACGATGGTGTTTAAAAAACGCTTTTTATAAAAATTTGGTTTTAAAAATCTGAATTTATTTTTATTTTTTTGAATCAGGCTTGTTTTTTTTTTCGGGCGGGGGCTGGTTTGCCGAGTCTATTTTTGCCCCGACATTACCCCTGGCAACTTTAACCCGAACCCTGTCGGATATTTCAACCGTTAATGTATTCTCGTCAAGTCCTGTTATGCGACCATGAATGCCGCCGCTTGTTATAATCCGATCTCCTTTACGAAGATTGGCCACCATTTCACGGTGTTGCTTCGTTTTTTTCTGTTGAGGCCGGATAAGCAGAAAATAAAAAATAACAAACATCAGGATAAGAGGGATAAATCCCGTAAACCCACCTGCTCCCTGTCCGGCAGCTTCTCCTCCCTGGCCCATTGCATATGCGATACTAGTCAAGATAAACCTCCTTTAATTATTGATAAATTCGTAAAAAGCCGAAATTATCATTTTTAATAGATAAATAAAGTTGCGCTGATATACTTTAAAAATTAAATGACGTCAAATCTATTTTTCACAAATAATGTTACTTTCTCCGGGGATCATTGAACTGTCAGCTTCAATGGCGATATTAATATTGCGGCTTAACTCCAGATCCAGGATTTCTTTGCGTTTTTTGTTCAGAATATAGTCTGCAACGTCAGAAGGCACAATACCTTTTACACTGGAAATATCATTTTGCAGAGTTTCAAGACGTAGTTTTCTAATAAAGCGTAGTACCAACGTTTCGGTAGAGGGCGTGACACCTTTCCCACGACAGAATTTACATGGCTCAAAGCTGCCGAACTCAATGGTGGGCCTTATTCTCTGTCTTGACATCTCCATAAGTCCAAATTTGGAAATTCTACCAACTTGAGTTCTGGCCTTATCATTTTTAACGTGTGTCTTAACAATTCTTTCGACGTCGAGCCGGTGCTTTTGATCTTTCATATCTATAAAATCAATCACGATCAAACCGCCTAAATCCCGTAATCGCAGTTGTCGGGTAATTTCTTCCGCTGCCTCAATATTTGTTTGCAAGGCAGTTTGCTCAATGGATTTTTTCCGGGTCGCTTTTCCTGAATTAACATCAATTGATACCATCGCTTCAGTGGGCTCTATTACAATGCTGCCGCCGGATTTCAGCGGAACACGACTTTCAAATATTGATGCAATCTGATTTTCGAGCTGATATTTAGTAAATATCGGCTTATCTCCTTTATATAGCTTGACAATTTTTGCATGCCTGGATGAGATGATTTTAATAAAACTTTTTACTTCCTGGAATACAGGGCTATCGTCTATAAGAATTTCAGTTATATCAGGGGTAAAATAGTCACGAATTGATCTTAAAACAAGATTTCTTTCCTTATAAAGAAGACAAGGAGCCTTTTCCTTCATCACACTTTTTTTTATGGTTTTCCAGAGCCGCATCAGGTATTTTAAATCTTTGGATAAAAGTGTTTTTGTACAAGTAACTCCTGCAGTGCGGACAATTATGCCAAAGCCTATCGGCAGCTTTAACTTGGTGATAATTTCTTTTAGTCTGTTGCGCTCATCTTCATCTTCAATCTTACGCGAAATACCGCGGTTTTCACTTCCGGGCATGAGCACCAGGTATCTGCCTGCCAAAGATATGAATGTGGTGAGCATAGCCCCTTTCTTCATGAAGGGATCTTTTGTGACCTGGACAAGAAGCTCCTGGCCGCGCTTGACTATTTGTTTTATTGATTGATCACCTGAAGCGTTGTCCTGGAAGTAATCGCTGTGGATTTCATGTTTTTGCAGGAATCCGTGTCGCTGTGCACCGTAATCGATAAAAACGGCCTGAAGGCTGGGCTCTACACGGGTGATGACGGCTTTATATATGTTTCCGTGGGTAATTTCTTTTGAAGCACTTTCGATATGAAATTCTTCGAGTTTGCTTTCCTTAACTTTTGCTATTCTGCATTCTTCATGGTCTACAGCATTTATAAGGAGTTTGCTGCTCATATAATAAATATCCTTGGTTTATTTTGATTTTTTACTGCATCATATTTGCTTGCACTGCCTGAATATGAAATTGTCGAATACAAGTCAAACTATTTTTACATCAGGGCTCTTAAAACCTTAATAACAAATAAAATTTGCCTTGTTGCTATTTATTTAATATTATGGCATGAAAAATCACTGTTTCAGCAGGACTGTGTGACACATGGCAAAATTCATTTCAGGAGGTAGAGCGGGTAATGGATGAAAAATACAATCCAATTAGCGTAGAAAAAAAATGGCAAAACACCTGGGAGGCATCAGACCTGTTTACGGTGTATGAGGATCGAAACAGAAAAAAATACTATCTTCTTGAGATGTTTCCATATCCATCCGGAAAGATTCATATGGGCCATGTGAGAAATTATACAATAGGCGATGTTGTTGCAAGATATAAAAGGATGCAGGGATTTAATGTCCTGCATCCAATGGGATGGGATGCATTTGGAATGCCAGCGGAAAATGCCGCTATAGCGAACCATACTCACCCGGCTAAGTGGACATATGATAATATTGATGCCATGCGCACGCAGTTAAAGCGCATGGGATTCAGTTACGATTGGCATAGGGAAATTGCCACATGCAAACCTGAATATTACAGGTGGGAACAGTGGCTGTTTTTGAAAATGTATGAAAAGAATATGGCTTACAGGAAAGAATCTTTTGTAAACTGGTGTGACAAATGCCAGACGGTCCTTGCCAACGAGCAGGTAGAATCCGGGATGTGCTGGAGGTGCACAGAGCCGGTTCGTCAAAAAAAGCTGTGGCAGTGGTTTTTCCGGGTAACCGACTATGCAGAAGATCTTCTTGTTTACTGCGACAAACTTGACGGTTGGCCTGATAAAGTGATTACCATGCAGAAGAACTGGATCGGCAGGAGTATTGGCGCTAAAATCAAGTTTTTAATTGAAAATCCTGTTGATGCAACCGATGAATTCATCGCTGTTTTTACGACCAGGCAGGACACGGTTTTTGGTGCAACCTCCATGGTCCTTGCTCCGGAGCATCCGCTTGTGCTTAAACTATCAAAAGGAACAGGGCAGGAAAAAAAGGTTGCAGATTTTGTAGATCGTATGTCCAGGCAGGACAGATCAGTAAAAGCAATAGAGGACTATGAAAAGGAAGGAGTTTTTATAGGGGCCTGGTGCATAAACCCCATGCACGGCAAACGCATGCCTATTTATACGGCAAATTTTGCCCTTATGGAATATGGAACGGGTGCGGTTATGTCTGTGCCTGCGCATGACCAGCGAGATTTTGAATTTGCTAAAAAGTATAAACTGGATATTGTACCCGTTGTAAAACCTTATGATGAAGAGATTGATGCAGCTTCAATGACTGAGGCATATACCGGTGAAGGGGTGATGATCAACTCGGGCCAATTTGACGAAATGGATAGTAAAAAGGCGCTCGATGAAATTGCCGGATACCTCGAAGAAAATAATATTGGTCAAAGAACCGTCAGTTTCAGACTGAGAGACTGGGGTATTTCCAGGCAGCGGTACTGGGGTGCTCCGATTCCCATGATTCACTGTAAAAAATGCGGGATTGTTCCCGTCCCCAAAGAACAGCTTCCCATAATACTTCCTGAAGACACCGATATTCTTGAAGGCGGCAAATCTCCGCTTCCGGTGCTTGAAAGTTTTATAAAGACGGAGTGTCCTAAATGCCATAGCCTTGACGCGAAAAGAGAAGCCGATACAATGGATACCTTCGTTGAATCTTCCTGGTATTTTGAAAGGTATTGTAGCCCTAAATGCGACACAGGCATGTTTGACCGGGCGGCTGTTGATTACTGGATGCCGGTGGATCAATATATTGGTGGAGTTGAGCATGCTATTTTGCATCTTCTTTATTCAAGGTACTATACCAGAGTACTTAAAGAAATGGGGCTGGTTAATTTTAAGGAGCCTTTTACTCGGCTTTTAACACAGGGAATGGTTTGCAAAGAAACGTCTTTTTGTCCGGAGCACGGCTTTCTAAGCCCTGAAGAAGAGGATGTGAATGGCAAAGAGAGGACTTGCAGCATATGTGGGAAGAAGGTTGAGATCGGCCGCATAGAAAAAATGTCTAAATCGAAAAAAAATGTTGTTGACCCGAACATATTGCTTGAGAAATACGGTGCGGATACAACCAGGCTATTTTGTCTTTTTGCCGCACCTCCTGAAAGGGACCTCGAATGGAGCGAACAGGGAGTTGAGGGGGGCTATCGTTTCCTCAATCGCGTTTGGCGACTTGCTGTGACTTTCATGGATTCAATAAAAAACGCTAAATCTTTTGAAGGCACGCCGGAAGACCTTGATGACAGGTTAAAAGATCTTTACAGGAAAACCCATCAGACTATACGCAAAGTTACCAGAGATATAGAAGATAGGTTTCATTTTAATACCGCCATTAGTGCTGTCATGGAACTTTATAATACCATCAGCGGCATTGAAATTAAAGAAAACAGTTCTGTTTCGGCGGGCGTCATAAGGTTTGCCATGGAATCAATTGTTCTCCTTCTGGCGCCGATTGTGCCTCATTTTGCCGATGAAATCTGGGAAGCAATGGGACATGAATCGAGTGTCCTTTTAGAATCATGGCCGACATACAGAAAAGATTTTCTTCAAGAAGATGAACAGCTGATTGTAGTCCAGGTCAACGGCAAGCTCAGGAGCAGGTTTGCAGTAAAAGTTGATACGGATGAAGATACACTAAAGCAAATGGCCCTTTCAAATGAACGGGCAAAAAAGTTTATAAATAATAATCCTGTTAAAAAGGTTATTGTTGTAAAGAACAAGCTTGTTAATATTGTTGTTTAGGATTTGCGTAAGGCCAAAATATGTTTCAAAAAAGAAAAATTGTATTTTTCATTCTTTTTTTTCCGATGCTTGTTTCAAGCTGTGGTTACAGGTTTGCAGGATCCGGGGATTTCCCGGAAGGTACGCAAAGCATTTTCATACCTATACTTGAAAACCGTACTTCTGAAACCGGTCTGGAAAAGCGGATTACAGACGATCTTATCTATGAATTTACAAGGAATAGAAAGGATATACTGGCACAGAGCATAGACGTCGCTGATGCTGTACTTTATGGAATCATCCATTCAATAGGTATTGAAACCATTTCACGAAACGATCCGAGCTCGTCCAGCGAAAGAAGTGTAAGGCTATCCGTCGACATGAAACTGGTAGTTCCTGAAGGTAGGGTAATCTGGCGAGCAAAAGGAGTTACTGCAGATGAGGCCTATAATGTCTTGCCTGACAATAAGTACAGAACAGTACAAAACAGGCTGGAAGCGATTTCAAAGCTTTCACAAAGACTTGCAGAAAAAGTTTATACGCGCATGACGGATAATTTTTAAACAACGTCGGCGTTGGCAAATTTTGTAAGGCGTGATATTTTTCTGGCGGCAGTTTTTTTATGAATGACGCCTTTTTTGGCAGCTATGCTGATTACAGACTTTGCGATGTTAAGCTTGGTTGTAATTATTTCGTCTGACGATTCACCTTTAGCAAACCGAACCTCTTTGGTAACGTTATTTATCCTTGTTTTGTAGGACTTGTTACGCATGCATCGTAATTCACTCTGACGAGCGCGTTTTAAAGCGGATTTATGATTAGCCAAAGTATTTAAGCTCCTTTTATTAAATTTAATAAAAAAATATAGCTATAAAATTAAAAAAGAGATGTCAAGGCATTTATCAGGATAAACGCATTTTAAAAGAATATTCCCTTTGGAACCGGTTCGGGGCTTTACAATAAATATCATTTGAACATGTTTTTTGATAGGCCGAATTCATACAAAATAAAATGTCTGAAAATACTCGTGTAACAAAGGCTGCAGGTGTTGTGGGCTCGGCAACTTTGTTGAGCCGCATTTTAGGTTATATAAGAGATATGGTTATTGCCGCTTTTTTTGGTGCGGGCTTTTATTCCGATGCTTTTATTGCAGCTTTCAGGATTCCCAATCTTATAAGAAGGCTTTTTGGCGAAGGTTCTTTAAGCATTTCCTTTGTTCCTGTTTTTACACAATCTATTAAAGATAGTGGAAAAGCCGAAGCGTTTAAGATGGCAAGATCCGCCATAAAACTGCTTTCGGTCTTGCTGGTGGTTATCACTGTTTCAGGTATTGTGTTTTCTCCCTGGATTGTCCGCATCTTTGCACCGGGATTTGTTGAATCCCCTGAAAAGTTTACACTTGCCGTAGTTCTAACACGCATCATGTTTCCATATATCTTTTTTATATGTCTGGTTGCGCTGAGTATGGGAATTTTGAATGTCCTGGGACATTTTGCCGCACCTGCTCTTGCGCCGGTCTTTTTGAATATAGCTATGATTCTTTCGGTGTTTGGTGTATCTATATTTTCAACCGATTCAACAAACCGTGTATATGGGCTTGCATTTGGCGTGGTTATTGGAGGGTTTCTACAGCTTGCACTTCAGGTACCGTTTTTAATAAAAAGACAGTTCTACTTCTGGCAGAAGGCCAGAATATGGCATCCGGGATTAAAAAGAATTGTTATACTGTTTTTCCCCGCAATATTCGGTTCTGCCGTATATCAAATTAATTCACTGGTTATAACTCTTCTTGCTTCAAAACAAACTGAAGGCAGTATTTCGTATCTTTATTATGCAGACCGGCTGGTTCAATTTCCTTTGGGAATTTTTGCTATCGCTGCTGCAACGGCTATGCTGCCAACCATTTCCAGACAGGCAGCAGAAAAAGACATGCAGGCAGTAAGGGATTCTTTTGCATATACACTAAAACTAGTGTTTTTTCTGAGCATTCCTGCCATGGTGGGACTCATTGTATTGCGGCAGCCGATTGTGACCCTGTTATTTGAGAGAGGAGCATTTGGCACTGAAGCCACACTGTTGACTGCAAATGCTGTTTTATATTATAGTATCGGTCTGTGGGCTGTTTCAGGTGTAAGAATTGTTGTATTTACCTTTTATGCGCTAAAAGATACAAAAACACCTGTTTATACTGCTGTTATATCCATAATTGCCAATATATTACTCGGAGTTATTTTAATGGGGCCCATGGGACATGCAGGGCTTGCATTGGCTTTATCCCTTGCTTCAATGCTTAACTTCGGACTTCTCATGCGGGCATTAAGTACAAAGTTGGGGCCATTCAAACTGTCGGGAATAACCGGATCTGTTTGCAAAAATGCAATATGTTCCGCTATAATGGGGATAGCTGTGTGGATAGTTGCATTATATATTATTCCATCAGGAACTGAAAGCCTGCCTGCTCTGATAGCCGGGCTCATGGGAAGTATTTTAACTGGTCTTACCATATACGGCATTTTTTCCATGATTCTTAAAACCCCGGAAATGAAAAAGGTTCTGGATATAGCTGTACTTAGACGATAAGAATATGTTGAACAAACTTAACATTTCGAAACCCGGTTCGTCACGGCGCGGACAGAGGCGAAGCCAGAGTAATCATATTCTCAATAGACTAAACATAATGTTGTCTATGGCAATACTGATTTTATTTTCAATGCTTTTGCTTATTGTGTTTGCTGAAAACGGTCTTATTGATCTTAATTCACTTAGAAAGGAAAGGGACAGGCTGGTTGAAAAAAATGAAAGTCTTGCAAGGGATAATCTTGTTTTATATAATGAGATAGAACGTTTGAAAAATGATAGTAAATATATCGAAAATATCGCAAGGCAGGAACTCGGGATGATCGGAAAAGACGAAATGATATTAAAACCGAAAGGTGTATCAAGGGAACGGTTGAAAGCAGAATGATATCAAATAGCGATTTTAAAACAGCCACAATGGCAAGGGTATATTCTAACCAGGGGCATTATGAAAAAGCGGCTGAGATATATAAACACCTTTTGAAAAGAGAACCCGGCAGGCAGGATCTTGCCGAGGCACTTGCCGGAGTTGAAAGAAAATTGCACCATAAAACAAAACAGGGCAATGAGGATCTTGCGACCGTGTTCGGTACATGGATCGATTTTATCCTCAGGTACAAAAGGATGCGGTATCTAAGAAAGATAAAAGAAAAACTAAAAGATTGATGATGTCATAAACCCTGCCAGTCGGGACTACTGCGTTGCAGCAGTTTTTCACAAACTCCAAATTTTATAAGCATAGTCTTATCCCTGAAAATACTGCACCTTGTATATGAACCTTGTAACGACGCTGTCAGGGATTTATTCAAAGATTTTTTAAGAAACGACCAAGAACTGAGATATATACTGTTTCCCATAAATATATTCCGTTTTAAACGATGAAAAACCCGTATATTAGAGATTGTAAAGAAAGAACAGACCGAGCATATTATAATTGACTTAAGTATCAGAAATAATACTAACAAATTGGCAATAGGTTACACACGTTCTTTCTTAACGATCTTAAATACACTCAAACAGTTTCCTCATTTAAAACGGAACATATTTATGAGAACTACTATAATATAAAATACTCTTGATTTTATTTTTTACTGCAAGTAGTATTAAAACAATGGAAAAGCGGATAAATTCTTATCTATCAGAAAGGGAGGAAAACGTTATGAAAAGGTTTTTGTATATAAGCTCGGTATTTCTGATTGCACTTGCTTTTACTGCCGGATGCGCAAACATGCCGCTGACCGGAGGTTCTAAGAAGAAGAAAAAAACGGTTTCTGAAAGAACCCTCTATTCGCAGGTGCCGGAGTCTATGCGGGCTGAAGTTAAGGAGGCTGAGTTCGACTTACAAGAGGCAAAAAGGAACCTGAAGCTGGCCACGGAAAAAGTTAAAATCGGAAAGCTTAAAAAGGAACTGGGCGATTTGCAGAAAAAAGGTGCGGATTTTGAGATGAAAGAAGCAGAAAAGAATGTGGAAGAAAAAGAAATTGCCGTAGAAGTCGCAAAATTAGAGGCGATTGACAATGCAAACCTGGGTGATAAAATAGATAATATCAAAAAAATTGCAAAACTAAAGTCTAAAAAGCTTGGCGCCGAAGCAGATGCAGTAGAAGCCAAGGCTGATTCTGAGACAACCGAACTTGAAGTAAAAAAGCTGAAGAAAAAAATAGAGAAAATGGAAGCAAAAAATAAGGAATAAAACCAATACGTTCTAACAAGAAAGGCGGGGCTAAAATCCCCGCCTTTTTAATTTTCAGGCAATTTTGTTTTTTTTGTTGGGTCCAAAGCCGGGGTATTTGGATCGGGCTTAGGCGACAACTCTTTTGTTGAGTAGAACAATGCTTTTACACGGTTTTCAACGCTGCTTTCAACCTTAACCGTGTTTTTTGACCTGTCAATGGTTATTCTTGAACCGGAAACGTAATTTTTATTGCTGTAAACAGTTGAATTATCTCCGGTTAATACAAGAACCATAGTCTCCGTTGTATAGACTGCCTGCTGTGTGGTCGCTTCCTTGCCATCAGCCCATATTTTCACATTTCCGTTTGCGATGATTTTGTCTATGGATTCATCGCCTGCCTTTGGTTTTTCTTTGTTTCCTGGAGCACGTTTATAAAAAATTTTCAGACTATCTGATTTTATAATGAAATCTCCATAAACAGCCTCCACACCCCCTGTAAACTCAGCATAATTTCTGTCATAACTGCCAAT
>CAJHXW010000444.1_pt1 | contig 24308 bp, 22 predicted proteins | sample 9198581 | NCBI WGS metagenome assembly CAJHXW01 (sample SAMEA7708328, study PRJEB35096) | sediment metagenome | biome: marine neritic benthic zone biome [ENVO:01000025]; feature: sediment [ENVO:00002007]; material: shallow marine sediment [ENVO:03000034] sea grass bed [ENVO_01000059] ...
ATATGCCCGAAGGAGCCACACTGGAAGCCACTGCCGCGGCCGCCCAAGAAATGGGGGATTATCTATCCACCGTCAACGAAGTCACAGATTACCAGATCCACGTGGGCACCAGCGGCCCTTTTAACTTCAACGGTCTGGTGCGCCACTACTACCTTCGCCAGGCAGCCTATCACGCCGACATTCAGGTCAACCTGGTAGAAAAAGGACACCGCAAGCAACAGAGCCACACCATTGCCAAACGAGTGCGCCCAACCCTGGTCCAAATTTCCCGGCGCCATCAGGCGCGCATCAAAGTGGCCGAGGTGCCCCCAGGCCCACCGGTGCTCTCTACGCTGGTGGCGGAGATCTACGGACCAGATTATGAACGCCAAAGGGAGATTGCTGTTCAGATCATGCAGGTTTTTGAGGAGACTGCCGGTGTAGTGGATGTGGACTGGTTTATGGAAGAAGAACATCCCCGCTATTATCTGAGTGTGGATCGGGAAAAAGCCGCTCTTCACGGCATTACGCCGCAACAGATCAGCAGCACTTTAAAACTGGCAATGAGTGGTAGACAAGTAGGACTGCTGCATCAACCTCGGGAAAGAGAAGACGTACCGATCATTATTAAGCTACCTTTGGCCGACCGAACCGATGTGAAACGCTTAGAAAACATCAAGATGCAGGCCGCTGACGGCAATCTGGTTCCGCTCCACTCGCTGGTGCGGGCGGAGATGACGGCTCCCGATAAAAGCATTTACCATAAAAATCTCATGCCTGTGGTTTATGTGATTGGCGATGTGGCTGGTGTCAAAGAGAGCCCGGTATACGCCATTTTGGAGATGCGCAAAAAAATCGATGCTATTCAACTGCCAGAGGGATACGGTATTGAGCAGCACACTGCCAATCTGCCGAGCAGCGACCGAAAGTACGCCATGAAGTGGGACGGTGAATGGCACATCACATATGAAGTTTTTCGCGACTTGGGTATTGCCTTTGCTGTAGTGCTGGTTCTAATCTTCGTGCTGGTGGTGGGCTGGTTTCAATCCTTTTCCACGCCCATAGTGATCATGATGGCTATTCCCTTTTCTCTCATCGGTATTTTGCCGGCACACTGGGCCATGGGAGCCTTCTTTACGGCAACCTCCATGATAGGCTTTATTGCCGGCGCCGGTATTGTGGTGCGTAATTCCATTATCCTGGTGGATTTCATTGAACTGCGGATCAAAGAGGGCGCACCTCTGGATCAGGCCGTGGTGGATGCCGGGGCGGTGCGTTTTCGGCCAATGATGCTCACTGCTGCCGCTGTGGTGGTGGGAGCCTCGGTAATTCTATTCGATCCTATCTTTCAAGGTCTGGCCATCTCCCTGATGGCCGGTGAAATTGCCTCGCTACTCTTTTCCCGCATGACCGTGCCTATTTTGTATTTCATGGACAAACGCTGGGAATTGACCCATAGCCATAGTGCCGGTGCGCCTGTCGCTGAATAACTGAAATAGCCGTAAATTTCATTGGAATTGCTTTTATATACCGGCGTTTCATCGTTGTGCCAAAGTCAGGCATGAAAATTTATTGCAAACTGTATAAAACCGTAAAGATTACATTTCTTTATCCTTGCTGGTTTTTGATAACTGCTTTAAGATGTTCTCAAGCTTTTCCAGTTCTCTTCCGTATCCTGCCCAATCCCCTTTTTGCAGATAATCCTTGGCATTATTGTAGTATTTCAGGGCCAGCACCCCGAGGTCAGATATCTTATCTGTTTCGGGCATTATTGGCGATACTTCTTTTTTATGGGTGACCACGGCTCCTAAGACCTGATTCAATGCCGTTTCAAGTCTTTCCTCCATGGAAACACGATTGCCGATGGCCACAATCACCCTTTTCAGTTCGGGCAAAGCCGCGGTTCTTTCAACCTCCTGCCTTGCAGGTGGTCTGGTTTGTTGTTTTTGACTACCTGATTGGCCCGGAGCTGTTGAAGATGTTTGTGTCACCTCCTGCTTTGCCTCTAAATAAATTGGTTCTACATAAATGAAAGACTCTCCCAGCGGAATAGCTAAAAGATTGCCTCTGATAACCCTGGAACCTCGCTGGCCCCAAAGGCTGAGTTCACGGGATATTTCTGTCTGTTGATCTATCCTGGCTTCAATCTGCATGGGGCCATAAGCTAGCTTATCTTTGGACAGTTTATAAACCAGGAGATTGCCGTAGTGGGGCAGATCGCTTCTGGCTGCCAGCCAGGCGATCATGTTGTCCTTCTTGGAAGGGGTATAGGGAAGCATCAGGAGAAACTCCTCCTTATCCTCTTTTGGCATTTTTGCGATGATATAGTAAGGCTTCATTTTTTGTCTGTCGTCACCGTACATCTCATATGGTTGTTCCCAGAGGTCTTCCTGGTTATAAAATACCTGGACATCCAGCATGTGATACGTGGCGTATGTATTCACCTGGATCTCAAAGAGGTCATAGGGGTACCGGATGTGCTTTTTAAGATCAGCGGGCATCTCATCAAAGGATCTGAAGAGAGCCGGAAATACCGTTGAGTAGGTCTTGAGAATGGGATCTTTCTTGTCAATCATGTAGTATGTGACATTCCCATCATAGGCATCTATGATCACCTTCACTGAGTTCCTCACGTAGTTGAGTCTCCTGTTCATGAAAGGGCCCTTTAATCGTTTGGAATAGGGATACATGTTAGAGATGGTATAGGCGTCCTGAATCCAAAAGAGCCTCCCTTCTGAGGCTACCAAATACGGATCGGTATCATAGGCAAGAAACGGCGCGATGGCTTGCACCCTTTGACGGATCCGGCGGTTATACATGATCCTGCTCTCAGGACCCAGATAAGTGGTGAGCAGTATCTGCGGATCCCTGAATTCAATGGCATAGAGGAGTCTTCTGATAAAAGAATTGATGGGAACGCCACCTTTTCCCTGGTAAGTGGCGTAGACGTTCTTGTCTCCTTTGGGGAAATCAAATTCCTTAGCACTTGTTCTTGTCAGGACATATTCACTTGTTTTTTCACCGTAATAGATTTCCGGACGGTTAATTTTCAGGTTTATGCCCACAGAAGGGGGAAGGTCCTTTATCATGAGTCGGGGGAGACCTTCGCTTGTGACTTCATTTACAGGACTCATGGCCAATCCATAGCCATGGGTGTAAATCAGGTGCATGTTGACCCAGGTCTTTGCCTGGGGCGGAAGCTGTTTTACCACCAGTTCCCGTGCGGCCAGCATGACCTGGCGGTACTGGTTGTCAATCAGATAACGGTCTACGTCCACATTGTTAAAATCGTAATAAAGCCTAATGGATTGAATTTGCCTGTAGGTCTGGAGTAGAGGGCGTTCGTCCCATATCCTGATGTTTTGGATTGTTGCATCATGATCTTTGATATCTTCAGGGCTCAGACTGTCATTGACCTCAAAATCGACCTCCTCAATATTGTTCAGGTTATATGCCTTACGTGTATAATCAATATTATAAGCGATAAAGGGTGATTCTTTGGCTAACTCATTAGGTTTAACCACAATTTTTTGTACCAGGACCGGAAGGCCACCGGCAAGGATTAAAATGGCGCCGAGCCATATTGCACTGCTTATCATGAGCAGCTTTACCCTTGGTCTGAATACGTTATAGATGATAAACAGGCACCAGAAAAAGGATAAAACAATCAAAACCTTGTAAACTGGGATCTTAACGTGGATATCCGTGTAGCTTGCTCCAAAGGCGGGTCCTTGAGTGGAATAGAGCAGACCGTAGATCTTTAGATGAAAGCCCCAGGCGATAAGGAGGACCACGATGGCAGCAAGCACCAGAAGGTGTTTACTGACTTTTTCCGAAAGTTTAATTTTGGGTATGCCGGTGGGTTTGTCTTCTGTCAGAAGGAACTCTCCGATTATCTGAAGCCCGCCATTTTTTAAATACCAGATGACGGTTACCAGCCCGGCAAAGAGAAAAAGGACGAGCAACTGTTCCCGGACAAACATGTAAAAGGGAAGAGAAAACACGTAAAAGCCGATGTCTTTGTTAAATATTGGATCAGTGCTGCCAAAGGGTTGCTGATTGAGATAACTAAGCACCATGTTCCAGTTTGCAGATCCGCTTGACGCAGTAACAAAGCTAACAACCAAAATTGCGGCCAGGATGATAGTGTTCAAAGTCTTGCCGGATAGAGGCATTCCCCCTATCTCAGTGATCCCCTGTTCGCTTAAAGGATGAAAACGCTGAGCTGCGAAAAGATTGACGGACAGCATGATGATCAAAAGAAGCCAGATCACCGTGGCAAGCCCGAATTTGCCCAGTACCATGGTCCAGAATACGGGAGCGAAGTTAAGATTTTGGAACCATAACCAGTTGGGATATATAGAGATAGCTGCCCACAACAGGACTAATGGCAGAAGTCCTAATAAGATTGTTACATGCTTTTTTTTCATAATTTTAGACTCCAAAAGTGTAAGGTCAGACCCACTCAACTACTCAAGAAGGTCCAAAGGTTGGATTAAGCACATCAAAGGTCTCAGTTTGCACGGGAAGTGATAATAGGACTTAGCAATATTTAATGCAAGTATTAAAACAGGGAATGTTATTAAATGGTCATCATATCATGTAGAGACAATCACAGTTTAAAATCTTTAGAGGTTACCGATTATACTGCTTCTCACAAATATATTCCGTTTTAAACGATGAAAAACTCCTATATAAGAGATCGTAAAGAAAGAACAGACCCAGCATATTATAATCGATTTAGCTATCAGAAATAATACTAACCAATTGGCAATATGGCCCACAAGTTCTTTCTTAACGATCTCTAAGACACTCAGACAGTTTCCTCGTTCAAAACGGAACATATTTGTGAGAACGACTATAATGGATCCGGGAACAAATACTCTTGTATCTGGTGGCAGGATACGGCGTTTTTGATGATACCCTTTTACTGCTGAATATCAGCAGTAATGACAAACTCGGGTGGGGTGGTGATATTCCTTTTAACGGTACACAGTTTGGCGGATTTTATCACCGCAGTTTTGTATTTGGGCGGAAAGTTGGGCGGAAGAAGGATTTCCATGCTGATCTTTTTTACCAGATGCGTCTGCTTGTCTTGTTTAAATGTCAGGTTCATTTTTAAACCGGTTGTGTCAATCTTACGTTCCTCGCAGAAGTAGAGAACATAAACCCCGGCACAGGTGCCCAGAGATGCCAGAAACAGGCTGAAAGGTTCGGGTGCGCTGCCGTTACCTCCTTCCTTTACGGGCTGATCGGTTTTAAAGGTGAAACCATTATATGTGGCGTTTACTTTCTTTCCAGCCGGGAAACTGATACTCATATCCATCATACTCTCCTTGTCTGAATATTTCGCTTAAATTGTGCATCTGATTGGAGTCAATCGACGCCGAAAATTTAATACTTTCCAGATTTATTTTTGTTCGTCAAGAAGGATCGTGATATTTATGTGAGAGGGAATTAAAAATCCTTTTTCTTATGCTATAATTTTCTCGCAGTGCACAAATCATTAGGTAGAATAGACCGATTCGAATATGGAAACATCTTGATAGGTAATCCGACACAAATTTAGTTTGTACTTTTTCCGATTTTATGTGTAAAAGGTGTAACTTTTTACAGGATATGAAAATCGTGAATAAATTGTTATCATTCTCTTGAGACTTGCTTTTTAAATATAAAATACGGAATAGGTTCATATGGGTTTTTTATCATCAACGGTTTCCATGGCTCGATATAAGATTGACGGGAAGTTCGAAGAACAGGTACTTGAAAAAGTGGGCCAAGGTCTGAAAAAAAACATGATTTCTGAGATAGACGGGAAACCGTTGGCTAAAACTGTCGGATGGACATCCTTGGAAAATCCCTTTAAACCGGATTTTGCAAGGTCGTCATTTTCCATAGGCGCATTTTTAATTTTTTCAATGCGAATCGATAAAAAAACCGTACCGCCAAAAATAATAAAGAAACATGTAGCCGTGGAGTCAGCCAAACTGCTTGCCGCAAGTGGAAGAAAATATTTTTCCAAAGATGAGAAAACAGCGATAAAGGACCGTATAATAAATGCCCTTACCATTCGTATCCCTGCAACGCCGAATGTATATGACATCCTCTGGAACTATGAAGATGCTAAGATATGGTTTTTTTCCAGCCTGAAATCAGCAAACGAGGAATTTGAAACTCTTTTTACAAGATCTTTCAAGTTAACTCCAATTCGGCTTTTTCCTTACACAATGGCCGAATTTTCAGCAGATCTTACCCATGTAGAACGGGATGCCCTATCCAATATTTCTTCAACAAAATTCGCAAAGTGATGAGTTAAAAAATGCTTGATATTTCTTTTGCTTACAGTCGGTACAAATTTTTAGGAAATGAGTTTTTAACCTGGTTATGGTTTGTCATAGAAAATGACAGGGAAAGACTGAATAAAATAGAAAAGGATCTTGTATACTTAAATATTGGAAACCGTATTGTACTGGAAAATAAAATCAATGATGCCGTTGAGACCATTACCATACTGGGAGATGACGCCGGTCTTGAAGAGGGTATCCTATCACTGAGAAAAGGTGCCGTGGTCACTGAGATTAATCTTTTATACAAGTCAGGTGACAATGAATGGCGCTTTACCATTAAGGGCGAAAGTATGAATATCAGCAATTTGAAGATTCCTCAAACAGCAATAGTGGAATCGAGTGAAGATATTGAACCCATGGTGCTCGAAAAGGCTTATCTTTACGAAAAGGTAACGATGCTGATTGATAATCTTTTTAAGGAATTCATAAAATTGAGACTTTCAGGCAAGTGGAACGAGAGCGTTGTGCAAAAGATAAGACGATGGATTTATTCTGAGGAAAATTGATTTAGCATAAGAGGTTGCCAGTGATTCAGGAAAAAGTTCAGATATTGTTCAATAAAAATGTCGCACCGGGGTATTTTAAAATCGGTTTGAATTGCCAAAGGGAATATTTAGAGGCAAAACCAGGTCAGTTTGTTATGTTGCGTCTTTGCGATGGAATTGAACCACTGCTGAGCAGACCTTTTTCCATACACAGGCTTATTTTTCGCAAAGGACAATTGGTGGGCATAGAAATCCTTTACAAGGTTATTGGAAGTTTTACCAAAAAACTATCTGTGCTTAAGAAAAATGAGTTTATAGACATTCTCGGTCCCTTGGGAAGAGGGTTTTCCATTCCTCAAAATATGAAGAGCATATTTATGGTTGCCGGTGGAATAGGGGTTGCTCCAATGGTTTTTCTGGCTTCTCAATTAAAGAGTAGTCAGATGAATATTTCAAAATGCCGCATGTTTTTGGGTGGAAGATCAAAAGATGACATTTTATGTTTTGATGATTTTAATCAGCTTAAAATAGCTGTTCAACTGACAACAGATGACGGTAGCATTGGAAGCAAAGGCTTGGTAACCCATACCCTGGAAAAAGCGTTGGCTGAAAATCCGCCGGATATCATTTATGCATGCGGGCCACAGCAAATGTTAAAATCGGCAGTTGTTCTTGCACAAAAATTTTCCGTAAAATGCCAGGTTTCCGTGGAAACCATAATGGCCTGTGGTATGGGAGCATGCCTTGGGTGTGCAGTTGAGCAGAGAGGAGCATCAGAAAAATATCTGCATGCGTGTTATGACGGACCGGTATTTGATGCAAATACCATTACATTATAATAGAGAAAATTTTCAATTTAACATTGACTTGCCAATGGACATATGTTAATTCGTCCACGGTCAAAAAGGTCTCGGTTTATGAGTTTTTTAGTATAGAAGGTATTCTTTTTTAAATGAAAAGGGAAACCAGACGTTATATCAGAGAACTTGCTTATTATAGCAGTCTGGGTTTTTCCATATCCCTTTCAATTGTTATTGGCCTTGCCATTGGAGTATATCTTGACAGACATGTTTTTTATACAACTCCATGGCTTACGCTCATCGGACTTGGGCTTGGGATTGCGGCAGGATTCAGGAATATCGGGCTCGCAATAAAAAAAAGCAGAAAATTATAACAAATGCAAATACAGCAGCGACTGGTTAAATTTGTAACGCGCACAAACTGGATTATATTTTTTATTATAACTTTTTTAGGACTAATCATGTCGCCTCCTGATTTTGCCCGAGGGATAATCTTTGGGGGGCTAATTGTTACGGTGAATTTCCACCTGCTGTCAAGAACACTAAAAAAAGCCTTGACTCCCCCGCAAATTTCTTCTCACAATGTGATTTTAGCCAAATACTATATCCGTTTTATTGCCAGTGGATTTATTATTTTCCTGCTTATATCAGAAAAACTTGTTCATCCTCTGGGGCTAATTCTCGGTCTTTCAGTGGTGGTCGTCAGTATCACCCTTGCAACCATATACGAATTAACAAAACTAATATTCAAGGAGGCTGTTTAAGGATGGAACATCCATATCTCTTTTTTGTCAAACTGTTTGAGCTAATCGGGTTGAGCCACTTTGCCCATGCATATCCCCATGTTATCTATACATGGGTGGTTATGATTATTCTTATCGTTCTTGGTATCATTGCGGCCAAGGGAATAAGCATGATTCCAGGAAAGGGGCAGAATTTTTTTGAGATTTTAGTTTCAGGTCTGGAAGAATTTATGGTTGATACCGCCGGAGAGGAAAGCAGGTGGCTCTTTCCTATCATTGCGACTGTTTTCATTTATATCTTAACCTGTAATTTACTCGGTTTGATTCCCGGATTTTTCCCTCCCACTGCAAGCATAAACACAACACTTTCTTGTGCAATTACAGTGGTTGTTTTTACGCACGTCATCGGCATTAAATATCATGGTGCAAAATATATTAAGCATTTTCTCGGGCCTGTATGGTGGATGAGTCCGTTAATATTTTTAATTGAAGTGATCGGCCATTTGGCACGGATACTCTCTTTGACCTTTCGTCTTTTCGGCAACATGATGGGGCATGAGATTGTTTTAAGTATTCTTTTCGGGCTGGCAGGTGTATTCTTTGCCCCGCTTCCGATCATGGCCCTTGGCATATTTGTTGCCCTTGTTCAGGCATTTGTATTCTTTTTACTTTCGATCATCTATTTTTCAGGCGCCATGGAACATGCGCACTAGTTTTGTGCATGGTTGGACGCGTGAAAAAATTTGATCATAAGATCAATGATTAATTTTAATATGAGGCAGTTTCAAATTGCCTCATGGGTTAATGGAAGAAGCCCAACAAACTTAATAAAGGAGGTAGGATAGAGTTATGGAATTAAAAGCATTAGAGTTTTTTATCGCGTGTGTGACCGCAGCTGGCTTTGGGATTGCAATTGCGGCCTTTGGCTGTGGTATTGGACAGGGTATTGGCCTTAAATCTGCCGTTGAGGGTATTGCCAGAAATCCCGAATCGTCAGGTAAGGTGACGGTTACCATGCTGATCGGTCTTGCTATGATCGAATCACTGTGTATTTATGCACTGGTCGTTTCACTGATCCTTATTTACGCACACCCCCAGGCAGCTTCTATTGCAGGGTTGTTTGCTCACTAAGAAAGATTTTTATGTCTAAAATAAAAAAGGGCTTTGTTTTTTTAAGCAAAGCCTTTTTTTTGTTCAATGATTAAAAAAATTTTTCTCCAATTGAGTTTGAGAAGAGAATTTAAACTCGAATTCTTTGCACCATCTATAATACTTTCTGTAAAAATTGACCGGTATAGGACTCCTTAATCGCTGCAATTTTTTCAGGAGTGCCGCATCCTACGATATATCCCCCCTCATCTCCACCTTCAGGGCCAAGATCGATAATATAATCGGCCGTCTTTATGACATCCAGGTTGTGTTCGATCACAATGACCGTGTTTCCTGTTTCAACAAGAGTGTTTAATACATTAAGAAGCTTTTTTATGTCATCCGTATGTAATCCGGTGGTCGGTTCATCAAGAATATAGACCGTTTTGCCTGTTCCTCTTTTGCTAAGTTCACGGGAAAGTTTTACACGCTGGGCTTCTCCTCCTGACAGAGTCGTAGCCTGCTGGCCTATATGGATATATCCAAGGCCGACGTCAACCAAGGTTTTTAACTTGGTTCTGATTTTTCCTATATTTTTAAAAAAAGCATAAGACTGATTCACTGTCATATCAAGAATATCTGCAATGTTTTTTCCTTTGTATTTGATTTCAAGGGTTTCGCGGTTATATCTTTTTCCGTGGCACACATCACATGAAACATAAATATCCGGAAGAAAATGCATTTCAATTTTAATAATTCCGTCACCCCTGCAGGCCTCGCACCTTCCCCCTTTTACATTGAAACTGAAACGTCCGGGTTTATATCCACGAATGCGGGCTTCAGGGGTTCTTGAAAAAAGTTCTCTAATAAATGTAAAAACACCGGTATAGGTGCCCGGATTCGAGCGAGGTGTCCTCCCTATCGGGGATTGATCGATATGAATGACCTTATCCACATACTCAAGCCCGAGAAAATCCCGATGATCACCGGCAGGCAACCGGGTATGGTAAAGCTTTTGTGACAGAAGGCAATGCAGTGTTTCAAGGACAAGGGTCGATTTGCCTGATCCGGACACACCGGTCACGCATATGAAACAGCCTAAAGGAAACTCAGCATCAATATTTTTAAGGTTGTTTTTTAAAGCTCCTTTTATGATGAGTTTTTTTCCATTTCCCGGGTGACGTTTGGATGGGACTTCAATGCTTTTTCTTCCTGAAATATACTGCCCTGTTAGTGATTTTTTATCCTTAACAAGCGCTTTAGGCGTTCCGGCAAATACGACCTCGCCGCCTTTCATTCCTGCCATGGGTCCCATGTCTACGATATAATCGGAAGACAAAATTGTTTCTTCATCATGCTCTACAACGAGTACAGTGTTGCCAAGGTCGCGCATTTTCAGAAGGGTTTTAAGAAGTCGTTGATTATCCCTATGGTGAAGTCCGATACTTGGTTCATCAAGAACATAGAGAACGCCGGTTAGTTTCGACCCGATCTGTGTTGCAAGGCGAATTCTCTGGCTTTCACCGCCAGACAGTGTATAGGCAGCCCTGTCAAGAGTGAGATAGGACAACCCTACGTTTTCAAGAAACCCAAGTCTTTCGATAATTTCTTTAAGAATTCTTTTGGCTATTATCTCTTTTTTGCCTTTTAATTTCAGTTTCCTGAAAAATGAATGGGCTTTTGCAATAGAAAGCGCTGTTATATCAGATATGGTAAAGCTTCCGATCTTTACAGATCTGCTTGCTTTATTCAATTTTGCACCTTTACACTCCGTGCATGGTTTAAAATTCATATAGCGCCTTATTTCATCTCTGGCCCAAGATGAATCAGTCTCCATATAACGTCGCTTAAGCCTGTTAATAATACCTTCAAAGGTTTTTTTATAGCTAAAACGATGATTATTTTGTTCAAAATGAAAGGTGATTTCTTCTTTTCCAGAGCCGTATAATAGAGCTTTTTTAAAGTGATCCGGAAGCTTATTATAAGGCGTGTAGATATCGACTCCGTAGTGAGTGGTAAGGGCGTCAAGAAAGTCCATGAAATGCACGGTATTCCTATTGGCCCACATGGCTACTGCTCCTTCTCTTAAAGAAAGCCCATGATCTGGGATGATAAGATCAGGATCGAATTCCGTTGTTGAGCCGAGACCATCACATTTTGGGCAAGCTCCCTGGGGTGAATTAAAAGAAAAGCTGGCAGGTGTAAATTCAGGGTAACTGATGCCGCAATCGATACAAGCTGCCTTTTCGCTGAACAAAATCGGTTCTTTGTCAAGGACATCGACTGTAACAAGTCCGTCTGACTGCGTGAGAGCCAGTTCTAAAGAATCGGCCAGGCGATTTTTTATTTTCTTTTTTACAACCAGCCTATCAACAATGACATCGATGGTATGCTTTGTATTTTTTTTCAGCGAAGTAACATCTTCTATATCAAGAGTCTTTCCATCAATACGGACACGTGCAAATCCTTCCTTTTTCAGCCATTTGAACAGTTTTTCATGTGTTCCTTTCTGATTTGAAACCACAGGGGACAGGATGATGATTCTGCTGTCTTCCGGAAGCGATAAAACCTGGCTTACAATCTGATCGATGGTTTGTGAAGTAATCGGTTTTCCGCAGATATAACAGTGGGGTGTTCCGACTCTGGCGAAAAGCAGCCTGAGGTAGTCATATATTTCTGTCACTGTACCTACAGTTGAACGCGGGTTGTGACTGGCTGTTTTTTGTTCAATTGCAATGGCAGGGGAAAGGCCTTCAATCAAATCGACATCAGGCTTTTCCATACGCTCTAAAAACTGGCGTGCATAGGTGGAGAGAGATTCAACATACCTGCGTTGTCCTTCGGCATAAAGTGTATCAAAGGCAAGTGTCGATTTCCCGGACCCGGAAAGACCGGTAATAATAATCAGCTTATTACGGGGCAGTTCAAGATTGATATTTTTCAAATTATGCTGTCTTGCGCCGCGAATAATTATTTTATTAGATTTCATAGTTTTTATATTGTTTGCCGTACGAATGCCGCCAGTTCGGCTGCCATCTTTATCGCGGCAGTCAAACTGCCTGGGTCGGCTTTACCTTTACCGGCAATATCATAAGCGGTTCCATGATCAACAGAAGTCCTGATTATCGGAAGCCCCAGGGTTGTATTCACACCATCTGTAAAATGAATCATCTTAAAAGGAATCAGCCCCTGATCATGATACATGCAAATAACAGCGTCATAAAGACCTTTTTGAGCATGATAAAATAATGTGTCGGGTGGATAAGGCCCAAAGACATCAAATCCCTGACTTTTTGCCTGGTTAACAGCCGGAACGATGATGCGTTCTTCTTCATCTCCAAATATACCTCCTTCACCTGCATGGGGATTTAGCCCGGCTACGGCAATTTTTGGATTTTCAATTCCAAAGCGCATGCTCAGAGACGAGCGGGTGATTAGAATGGTTTGAAATATTTTTTCTTTTGAAAGAACAAACGGAACATCTTTTAAAGGGATATGTATGGTTACGAGAACCACTCGAAGTTTGTCACCTGCGAGCATCATGGCAAATTCGGCTGACTCTGTTTTTTCAGCAATAAGTTCGGTGTGTCCGTTGTAAAAATATCCTGCCTTATGCATGGCCTCTTTGTTTATGGGGCATGTAACCATTGCATCAATTCTTCCCTGCAAAGCCATGTCTGTTGCCGATGTAATATAACTGATCATTGCCTCTCCTGTCAAAGCCGTGGGCTTACCCCATGATATTTGACCAGAGTCGAGTTTGAAAGTGTTGAGAACGTCAACGTACCCGCATTGATACACACCGGTGTTTGGCTTTTTAACGGCATTCAATTTAAGGTTACTTTTTATGCCTCTTTTTAAATCGTCCAACCATTTTATATCTCCAATCACAAGCGGTCTGCATATCTCATAAATCAAAGGATTGATCAAGGCAGAAAGTATGATCTCAGGGCCTATGCCGACGGGATCGCCCATGGTGATTCCTATTATTGGACGGTATTTTTTCATATTAGAATCATGGATCCTTATGCTTATGATCCTTCCAGTTCTTTTAAAGATGATTTAAAATCTTAAACTCCAGACTTTTTAAAGATTATCAAATTAATTCTACAGAGCAAATAGAATTTTATCAACAAATTCCGCCCCATAGTTTAAGGAGGGAAAAAGAATTATTTTTTGCGATAAATTATTCTGAAATAAAAGAAAATAGAAGGTATTGCAAGATTTTAAGAGGTTTATCTTTTTTCATAATTTTGTTAATTCCGATGGATATGTCTAAAATGTTTAAAAAAAGTACCCATAATTAAAAGGTTGTATTTAAAAGAGGTTGTCTGTTTCATGTTCAATAAAAATAATAATAACAAGCTGATAAAAAATGTTCATAACTTGTTTCCCCTGAGATGATAAACCCTGTTCACCGGGTTTGACATGATTTGTATGATGCCTTAAAAATTCAGGCATCATATTAGCGACTTTAAAAAATCTGGAGAAAAACCTGCCAAACCGTTTAACTTCGTTATTTTTACTTAAATTTTTATTTATAAACAACACCTTAATCTCTTTTTAAAAAATCAAAGCAAAAAACACTATGAAAGCTGAATGGAATGAAATTAAAACTGCGATTAAACAGTCTATTCCTGGTCACAGTTTTAGAATGTGGATTGAACCTTTAAAATATATTAAAAATGACAAAGATTGTCTTGTGGTATCATCTCCCAATACTTATTCTAAAAAGCGGGTTCAAGACCACTATCATTCCATTATTGATTCAGAGGTAAAAAAGGTTTTTGGAAAAGACTGTCATTTTTCGATTTCTGTTTCCGGTGGAAAGGGAAATGGCAATACTCGTGGAAAAGCAAATCAAAATCTTCAGCTGTCCCTTCCCAATATAGATATTTGTCCAAGCGGTGGATCCTTTTTGCGAAAGGACTTTACATTCGATCAGTTTGTCGTTGGTGACAATAATGGTTTTGCTTATTCGGCGTCACTGTCACTGGCGTCAAAAAAAGATACGTACCAAAATTCCCTTTTTCTATTGTCCGGTACCGGAATGGGCAAAAGCCACCTGTCTCAGGCCATAGGGCATCATATTCTGGCTAAATACCCCAAAGATCGTGTCTATTATGTTACTGCCGAAGATTTCAGTAACGAGATGATTCACGCTTTTCGGCATAATTGTATTGATAAATTCAAAAGCAAGTACAGAAACAAGTGTGACGTATTGCTTTTAGAAGATGTCCATTATCTGAGCGGCAAAGAGCGTACCCAGATAGAGCTTGCATTGACGCTGGATAGTCTGTATGAATCAAATAAGAAAATAATTTTCTCCAGTTGTTATCTACCTACCGATATTCCCAAATTAAATGATAAATTACGATCACGCCTGTCAAGTGGTCTTATTTCAACCATTAAGCCGCCGAATTTCAGAACAAGGGTAAGGATATTAAAGAAAAAATCGATGGCAAAAGGATATCATATACCCGAAGATGTTACCAGTTATTTAGCCTCCGAACTTACTGATGACGTTAGACAACTTGAAAGCGGACTTTTTGGTGTGGCTGCCAAATCTTCCCTTTTGAGTGTGCCTCTTGATTTAAACCTTGCCGCTAGTGTGGTTAAAAACATAGTTAGAAGACGCAAAACGATTACGATAAATACCATTAAAAAACTGGTATGTAAGAATTACCGGATTTCGACAAGTGAAATTATTTCACGCTCCCGCAAGCAAAGCATCGTTCAACCGAGGCAGATAGCTATTTATCTGTCACGGAGGTACACAGATTTATCCCTTCAGACTATTGGGAAAAGTTTCAACCGTTACCATGCCACAGCTCTCCATTCAATAGGCGCAGTTGAAAAGGGTTTAAGAGAAGATGCCACCATCCAAAAAAAGGTTGACTTTTTTTGTGAGAAACTTGAATCAGGTAAATTTTAATGATGTCGTAAAAAATTCCATTTCCCATTTCTAGATCATGACCATCAATGACAATATCGGCTAACACCTTCAGAGATCTTCTGAATATAACAGGCAGGAATTATTGCAGCAATGCAAAAGAAGATCTTGTCTGCTATGGTTATGATGCAACAGCCATAAGCTTTCTACCTGATGCAATTATATTTCCCGAAAAAACAAGTCAGGTGGCATCCATATTACGCCTGGCCGATAGAGATCATTTTAATGTTATTCCCCGCGGGTCAGGGTCAGGAATGACCGGAGGATCCCTTCCGATTAACGGTGGAGTTGTCGTTATCATGACCCGCTTTAATCGTATTCATAAAATAGATACCGACAATCTATTTGCCCATGTTGAACCCGGAGTGATAACCGGGCATTTCCACAGGGCTGTTGAAAAGAAAGGCCTGTTTTATCCGCCCGATCCTGCAAGTTCAGAATTTTGTACACTGGGCGGAAACATGGCAGAATGTGCAGGAGGCCCCAGGGCGTTAAAATACGGTGTGACGCGAGATTACGTGCTGGGGCTTGAAGTCGTGCTTCCCACAGGAGAAATAATAAAAACCGGAGTCAGGACCGCCAAAAGTGTGGTGGGGTATGATTTGACGAGACTTTTCATCGGTTCCGAGGGTACACTTGGAATAATTACCCGCATGACACTGAGGCTTTTGCCCCTTCCAAAGAAAATAAGGACCATGACGGCGATTTTTGACGTGATAGATAAAGCGGCAGAAACGGTTTCAGAAATTATAAGGCGCTCAATCATACCGCGAACCATTGAGTTTATGGACCATACATCCTTACAATGCGTTAAAGACCATTTTAAAATAGGTTTGCCGGCTAAAGCTCAGGCAATGCTGCTGATAGATGTGGACGGGGATGTGGATGAGGCAGACAGAGCCATAACCAAATTAAAAGAGTTATGTCTTTCTCAAGGTGCAAAGATAGTTGAACTAGCCAAGAATAATATAGAAGCCGCAAATCTCTGGAAAGCACGCAAGGCAATCTCTCCTGCACTCTTTAAATACGGTCCTGATAAGATCAATGAAGATATTGTCGTTCCAAGAAGCAAAATCCCTGAAATGGTCAAAAAGATAGATATTTTAAGGAAAGAAACCGGACTTATCATGGCAAGTTTTGGTCATGCGGGTGACGGGAATATCCATTTTAATATTATGCTTGATAAAAAAGATAAAACTCAGCTTAAAAAGGCCGAGGCTGCGGTTGAAGAGCTGTTCGACCACACCCTTAAGCTTGGCGGAACCATCTCTGGTGAACATGGCATAGGGATTACCAAAGCGCCCTATATGGGAAAAGAAATCGGATTTGTAGAAATTGATCTTATGAAAAAAATAAAAAAGGTCTTTGATCCAAAAGGAATATTAAATCCAGGTAAGATTTTTCCAAGCTAACGTCACCGCTATACGCCTTACCTTTCTTCATTTCCTTGGGGGATAGGCTTTGTGTGAGGGATAATCATTTTACTGAATTTTCAGGTAAATTTCATTTGAAGATACCAGGTCTTCAAGAAACTCCATGAGATTGTTCTGATTGCTGTCTATGGCGCAGCGTATATTCAAAGCACAAAACTTCTTGCAGATTGGATCCTTGGCGTTGAATTCGCCGAAACATCCCAGATGATCGTCAATCAAGATTCTATCTTTTGACTCTTTTTTCATATAATATCTTTCAACTCCAGTAATGAAAGCATTTCTTTGTGTATTTTGCCGTTGGTTGCAAGGATTTCCTTTTCGTATATATCAAAGGGCCCGTTTGAAAAATCGGTGATAACCGCTCCAGCTTCCTTTGCAATTAATGCGCCTGCTGCGGTATCCCATGGATTTAAATTTTGCTCCCAGAATCCTTCAAACCTTCCGCATGCAACAAAGCAAAGATCAAGAGCTGCAGACCCGAGACGCCGGATCCCCTGTGATGCTCTAAGGCAAGCGGAAAAGCGGGACATAAGGGTTTTAAAAATCTTTTGGTGATTATAAGGAAAACCGGTTACCAAAAGGCTTTCAGAGATTTTATTTTTGTTAGAAACTGTTATCGGCCTGCCGTTTAGTGCCGCACCGTTACCTTTTACGGCAGTAAAAAGCTCTCCGGCTGCAGGATTGAAAACAACGCCGACAACGACATTGCCGTTTAATGCAAAAGCGATTGAAACTGAAAAAATGCCCAGCTGGTGGGTAAAATTGGTTGTTCCGTCAAGGGGATCAATGATCCATTTGCTTTCAGAATTTCCATGATTAAGGCCGCTTTCTTCCGCCAGTATGGAATGATCGGGAAATACTGTCTTAATTGTTTCGATTATTATCTTTTCAGATTCGGTGTCGGCTTCAGTTACAAGATCAATGGCGCCTTTTTTATTAATCTTTGACAGCCGGCCGTAAAAGGGCATGATCGCCCGTGCACCTTTATATGCAGCGGCAACGGCCACTCTTTTTACAGGTTCAAGGTCCATAAGGATGAACTTTTTTTATATATTTTCAGAAGGATGTCAACCTATTTATGGGAAACAGTAAAAAAGTTGAACCAAAAAGTTTAAAGACCGTGGCCTGTCGGACAATACGAGCATCCAACAGCCTGGCTGCAAATGTTGCGCAAGAGCATGAAGGCCAGATTCTCAATTCCTATTTTCTAATTTAAACGTTCCGTGAGCGTTTATCTATTTGCTCAATCCTTTTTTCCATTTCTTTGACAAGAGGCATGAGTGTCTTTTTCGAGTTGGCTGAAATAGCCGTTCCTCCAATCACTTTTATCAAGTTGCGGACCGTTTTTTTGCCTAAGAGATCCTTTTTGTTGAGAACACGGATCGAAGGTATTTTGTTTAGATCCAGATCACAAAGAATTTTTTCTACCGATTCGATCTGCTCTTTAAACCTGGGATTGCTGATATCAATGATATGGAGCAGAAGATCGGCACTTTCGAGTTCTTCAAGGGTCGCGCGAAAGGCGACCATAAGATCTTTAGGGAGGTCTTTTATAAAACCGACCGTATCGGTTATGATGACTTCAATATCTTTGGGAAATTTGAGGCGTCTGCTCGATGGATCGAGTGTGGCAAACAAACGTTTTTCAGCCATGACCCTGCTTTTGGTAAGAGTGTTGAGAAGCGTAGATTTTCCGGCATTTGTATAACCGATGATTGAAATAACAGGAAGCCCTTTTTTCTTTCGCTTCGCTTTTTGCTGTTTGCGCTGTTTTATAACTAGACTAAGGGCTTTTTCAAGTCGTGCAATCCGGTCACGAACAAGGCGCCGGTTTATTTCAAGCTTGGTTTCCCCTGGCCCGCGTCCTCCGATACCCCCGGTTAATCTTGACATGGCAGTATTTTTTGAAATAAGACGGGGAAGTAGATATTTTAATTGCGCCAGCTCAACTTGAAGCATACCTTCCCTGGTCTGTGCGCGCTGGGCAAAAATATCGAGAATCAGCTGCGTTCTATCAATTACTTTTATATCTGTCCGGTCTGTAATGGAACGTATTTGAGAAGGGTTTAACTCCTGATCGAAAATGATCAGAGTTGCTCCCTTTGTTAAAGCAAGTAGTGTAAGCTCTTCGAGTTTTCCTACGCCCATCAGGAATTTAGAATCAACTTTTTTTCGTCGCTGCAAGATGGTTTCCATTACATCGATGCCGCCTGATACAGCAAGCTCCGTAAGCTCAGCCATAGAATCTTGTGCTGTTGCTTCAGAGTCTGTTGTCACACTGACAAGAAGGGCCCTTTCTTTTCCCGCAGCTAATTTATGTAAAGAAATGATGTGGGATAGTTCAGCTTCAAGTGCTTTGATTAAATCAAGGCACCCGATGTCAAGCTGACTGGGATTTAAAGCATCCAGTATCTGATAGGGCATATCGGACTCAGATTTTGGCATGATATGACTGATATGGACCAGTCGGGGTCTGCCATCTTCTCCAACTGTAATTGCCCCCATGATGTCAAGTCTTAAAAGGGCAAGGTCGGTAAGATCGTCCTTTGAAAGGGGTTCATTGCCAAGATGCGTATGTATGCAACGAAGTCCTTTAAGGCGCCCCGGTGCAGCGCGATATCCAGTGATTTCAGGAATGATAATTCCTTTATAATCACCAACAATGACACAGGCTATTTTCCCCCTGCGATTAATAAGAAGGCCGATCTGACGGCGTATTTCGTGGGAAAGCCTGCTGATATCACGCGCAAGTTCAAAGGTTATGATGAATTCAGGCGGGATGCGTCGGCGGTAAAATTTTTCAAGTTTACGGAGTTGATGTGCCTTTAGCCCGTTTGTGTTTCCAAAAAGCTTTTTCATCCAGTATTAAGTAAATTGAGGGGCAAGGGGGTTTTCAATCTTTGCTCGGTCTGCATAGGGAATAGCCTATTAGCCCGTTGCGATACTTAACAATATTATCGAGGAACTGACGTACGGCAGCTATCTCGTTAAGATTAGATTTGAACCAGCCCCAGTAGACACACTCCCACGGACAGGATGATCGTCTCTGCCTTTCAGGATTTTGCGCAAAGTATTGGGGACGGCAGTAGGGTACTGTAAAAATTTGTTAAGTATCGCAACGGGCTAATAGGCTATTCCCTGTGCAGACCGATAACAATCAGTGAAACGCTAATGGTTCACTAAAAAGGAATATGAGTGAAACTCCCCGATTCCCTTGTTAACTGTCTTTGGGAGTATCTTTTTTTGCCGGATTTTCAAAGCGGGTATATGTATCCAGAAATATCAAAGGTACCGTTCCGGTAGGTCCGTTTCTTTGTTTGGCAATGATTAGCTCCGCTTTACCCTTGTTAGGGTTGTTTTCATCTTTATTATATACCTCATCCCTGTAAATAAATGTAACCACATCGGCGTCCTGCTCTAAGGCACCTGATTCCCTGAGGTCCGAGAGTTGAGGGTGTTTGTCACTTCGTTGTTCCAGCATCCTGTTCAACTGAGAAAGAGCTACAACCGGGAGATCCAGTTCTTTGGCAAGGGCTTTTAGGGATCGTGATATATCTGAAATTTCAAGATCTCTGCGTTCCGCAGAGCCTCTGGTTCTCATTAACTGGAGATAATCGATAATAATAAGACCTATGTTTTTATCCATTTTAAGTCTGCGTGCTTTGGCTCTTATTTCCATTGCGGAAATATCAGGTGAGTCGTCAATATAAATAGGGGCATTAGATAAACTGCCGGCAGCTTCAGTTATCATCATCCAGTGATCCTGGCTGATAAAACCACTTCTTAAGCGGGATGAGTCGATCCTTGCCTCGCTGCTTAGCATTCGCATGGACAGCTGTTCTTTTGACATTTCCAATGAGAACAGGGCAATCGGTATGTTGTCGTTAATAGCGGCATTTCTGGCTATATTAAGAGCAAGAGCCGTTTTCCCCATGCTCGGACGGGCGGCGATGATAATGAGATCAGATTTTTGAAATCCGGATGTCATTTGGTCGAGAAGGAAAAAACCGGTAGGAACACCTGTTACCAAGGCTTTATTCCCCTGGCGTTCTTCAAGTGTATCGATATTGGCTTCAATTAAATTGCTAATGGGATAAAATGATTTATAGGTTTTATTTTGAGAAATCTCAAAAATTGAACTTTCGGCAAAATCAATCACTTCATCCACATTTCCCCGGTCTTCAAAACAGCGACTGGCAATTACGTTTGCCTTTTCAATTAGACGTCTTAAAGATGCTTTACCGTGGACAATTCTGGCGTAATGCTGTGCATTTACGGCAAGTGGGACAGCATCGACTAGCCGTGCAAGATAAGAAGCTCCTCCGATCTTTTCAAGTTGGCCCTGTTCTTTGAGGATGTTGGAAAGGGTTACGAGATCAACAGGCTCGGTCTTTGCAAAGAGATCGGCTATGGCTGAAAAGATTATTTTATGGGCAGTCTTGTAAAAATCTTCGGATGTGAGAATATCAAAAACATCAAGCAATGTATTATTATCAATAAGTATTGCGCTGAGAATGGATTCTTCCGCTTCAATACTATTCGGTGGCAGGTTATAAAGAGAGGGATCTATTTTACTTTTTGGTTTATTCTGTGGCTGTTTTTCGGGCATAAGATGGGTTTTAAGTTTTTAAATTTGTTAAGAGTTCACCGAACGCCGAAATTAAAAAACAGAAATTGGAAATTTGGCTTGCATGCTTTTGTTCCGCTTATTAAAGGTCGTTACACAGCATATTGGATAGGTCTTCTGCCATTTTGCATACATCCAACTGGTAAAATCGTTTCATCTCTCCTAAATTTCTACTCTCTAATTCCAAGTTTCAAGCCGTATACGGCTACGAGATACTTTTTTATAATTCTTAAAACCACGTTTTCTATGTGTATGCAAAGATAATTGACTTTATTCAGGTGCAATTTCAACGGTAATTTCCGGTTCAACTTCCTTGTAAACACGAACAGGGACTTTGAATGTACCTATGGTTTTAATGGGTTCTTTGAGCAAAACCATTCTTTTTTCTATGGAAATATCCTGTTTTTTAAGGGCAGTGATAATATCACGGACCGTAACAGAACCATAAAGGCGTTCCTCTTCACTGACTTTTGCCGTTATTGTACAAGATACACCTTCGAGTTTTTCAGCCATCTCTTCGGCAATTTTCCGTTCTTTAGCAATTTGCAGGTCGAATTTGACCTTATCCTGTTCAAGCATTCTGCGATTTTGGGGTGTGGCCGGCACAGCCTTGTTTTGAGGAAAGAGATAGTTGCGTGCATACCCCTTAGCTACTGCAACCTCACTTCCGATAATGCCGAGGGAGTTGATTGTTTCTTTCAGAATTATTTTCATTATGGCCTCCGGGAATTTTTATGTGCTTTTCTGTATTTCCAGTTTTCTAAAATTAAACCATATATCAAAAAAACCAAGAATAACAACAATAAGAAGAATTACCTGCCAAATGGCAATCAAGCTGTAAAGGAAAAACCTGAGAAGCCGTGGAAATTGTTTTTTTTCAAAGTAAAAGGATACAATTGCCATACCTTGGAAAAAATATATGGTCATTAGGATTAAAATGCCATTTATTCCTAGCAGTCGAACAGCTTTATCCGGTATCAGAAGCAAAATACCGCTAGCAATAGCGATCCATACTACATATTCTGGTGTTTTCCATAAGTTAAGTTGCCCAAAGTCAGGGTAAAAAAGATTTTTAGTTTTAAGCAGCGGTTTTGCAAGCATCAGACTGGTCCAGCTAATAAAAAGAGTTGAAGCGATTGCAAGAGCCGGGATAATTCGAATCAAAACATAATGAAAACCTTCCATGGAACTGGAAATCATGTTAATGTTCTCTTCCGGCATACCGATGTCTCTGTAAAATTCAAGTGTAAGCTCCAGGTTTTTAATAATATATGCAGATACAAGAGATCCGACCTGTGTACCGGTTATGTTGCTGTAAAAAAGAACAACCAAAACCGAGGAAGAAAGCACGGCAATGCAAGCATAAATAAATATTTTCTCAATCGAAAGACTTAGCTCAATAAGTTCACTTAAAACAAAACCGATAAAAAGCAGCTCAATAAAGAAGAAAACATCGAAAGTAAGTCTGCCCAGCAGGATAGTAAGAGCGATGATTGTAAAACCAGGGACAGCTATTCCGATTTTCCTTCCGAGTTTTGAGCGATAGAAGAGAGTGGGCAAGGGGACCAGGAAAGTGCAAAAAAAGCCCAAAACAGGTGATTTAGCCGATGCTGCAAACAAAAAACTCGTGATCGCAGTACCGGTTGCGATGTCCCTTATTACTTCTTTCCGAACGGTTTGGGGGACCACCCTTTTCTCCCTTAAAGAATTTCATCAATTATAATCCATCGTACCCACATACGGCAAAAGTGCAATGGTTCGAGCCCTTTTGATCGCATGGGTTAAGGCACGCTGGTGTTTAGCACATGATCCGGATATTCGTCTCGGAAGGATCTTGCCACGTTCGGTTATAAAGTATTTAAGTGATTTTGGATCCTTGTAATCTATCACAAGGCTGCTGTCTGCACAGAATCGACAAACTTTACGACGATGAAACACCCTTTTTTTTCTTCCTGTATCATTTTGTTTTCGACGTTGGAAAGCTGCAGCCATTTTTATTGCTCCTCTTTATTGATTTGTGTTTCTGTTGATTCAGTTTCTGTCTCTTTTGTTTCCGTTTCCTGAGAGTCTAAAGGAATATTATCGGTATCCGACATATCGTCCTTTTGCTGCACCTCATTTGTTGCATCATCTTTGTTTTCAGCTTCCTCAGCATTTTTTCTGGCTGCTTCAGCTTCGGCTTCGGATCTGGCTTTGGCTTCAGCATCGGATTTGGCTTTGGCTTCAGCATCGGATTTGGCCTGAGCCATTTCTTCTTTTATTTTTTCAGTGTCAGCATCCCTATCAAGCAAAACCGTCATAAATTTAAGAATCTTATCATCAATTCGGAAAAATCGTTCCATTTCATCCACCAGGGGTCCCATGCCGCAGTAGTCGATACGAACGTAGTATCCCCGGACTTTTTTCTTTATCTCATAGGCAAGCTTCCTGTTTCCCCATTCGTCTAACATAATCAGGAAACCGCCTTCTTTGGGTATCAGATTAGTTGTTCTCTCTAAAACTTGTGTTCGATCTTCATCAGAAAGATCAGGGTCAATAATGACGATCGTTTCGTATCTTCTCATAAAGCCTCCTTGTGGATATAAAAGCCCTGACCGGAATTGATCAAAGCAAGGAAAAATAAAAAATATTTAGGATCTAAACTAAAATTTATCTCAATATCACCTCGAAAAACGAATTGTCAAGATATAAAAATGCTTTAACCAAAATTGAACGATTTTTTACTCGATTTTTAACGCTTTCTTGCGCGTCAGAACATCGTAAAAACCCTCTGTCCGAATCAGGCGGACCTGCGGTTTTGGTAAAGCTTTATGTATCAATATCTTGGGACAAGCCTTGCCAAAAAAATAATC
>CAJHXW010000504.1_pt1 | contig 24155 bp, 19 predicted proteins | sample 9198581 | NCBI WGS metagenome assembly CAJHXW01 (sample SAMEA7708328, study PRJEB35096) | sediment metagenome | biome: marine neritic benthic zone biome [ENVO:01000025]; feature: sediment [ENVO:00002007]; material: shallow marine sediment [ENVO:03000034] sea grass bed [ENVO_01000059] ...
CACGGCATGCAGGGCCTGAACTGGCTAAATACTATACTTTTACTGGAGCACCGATTAGTGCTAAAGATGCCTTTGATCTTGGTATCGTGAACAAAATAGTAAAACCGGCCGATGTTGAATCGGCAGTAAAAGAGCTTGTTTCTATAGGAAAACCTGACAAGTACCGTGATCGTCAGATTCCTGAAAAATTTAAGCCGCTGGCACAGGCATGCACAAAGGAAAATGTTGAAAAGCTGCTTTCGGGAAAATCTCCGGAAGGTTTGTCGGAAGAGGTTGCCGCCAAAACAGCCAAAGTGGTCGGCTTCAAGGCGCCACTGGCGCTGAAACTTGCCAGTGAAATAATAGACCAGCAGATGGGAAAAACAATGGCTGAAGCCGTGGAGATCGAGCTTAAAAGACTGGGTGAAATATTTTCCACAGCTGATGCATTTGAGGGACTTTCTTCAGCCGGTAGAAAACGACCTGAATTCAAAGGCAAGTAAATTTGACCCGAGAAGAAGAGCTCACCAGCCAGGGATGGGAAAAACAGACGACACATGATGAACCGCGTCTATCAGATGTTGTCGAAATGTATGAAGAAATGGATTTTGAGGTTCATCTTGAACCGTTTAATCCCGAAGAAGAACATGGCTGCATCGCGTGTATGAAAGCGATGCCGGAAAAATATAAAACGATATATACGAAGAAGAAGGCATTTGGTTAAACAGGCGAAAGAAGGATTAATGCACAATAATGAATCATGAAAAGCCGGTCCTTCTGATCATCGATATGGTTAAAGATAACTTTATCGATGAACGGAATTTACCCATTACACCCCTTGCCCGGCTGATAATTGATCCCATTAACAGTCTAACCAGCACTTTTAGAAGCAGGGGATGGCCGGTTGTTTTTTCTACCGATGCCTTTCACAGGCAGGATTTCATCTTTGAAAGCAAAATGAATCCTCACTCCCTTGCAGGGACTGAGGGAGCGGAAGTCATCGATGAACTTGATCGAAAAGATGAAGATCTGTGGCTCCCAAAGCCGAGATTTTCAGCCTTTTTTAAAACCGGACTTGAAGATTGGTTGCGAAAAAGGAAAATAACCCTTTGTGCCGTTGCCGGTATAGCGACAAATTTTTGTGTCCTGACCACAGTCATGGACGCCATTTGTCATGATTTCAAGGCAGTGCTTCTTGAAAACTGCACCGCTGCCTTTACCCAAAGTCTTCATGAGCAGACATTAGGCCTTTACAGACGAAATCCGCTCTATCCCTTATTGAAAATAAGTACATCAACTGAGCTGTTAAAGGAATTAAACGCTTAACCCGTACAAGTCGGTAAAACCGAGCGCTTTGCTTGCATTTGAATTCAAGCCCCTAGTAAATGTCTTAACACTCCTTCAAGATCAGGGTTACGAAAGGTGTACCCGGATGCAAGAAGCTTTTGAGGTTCAACACGTGTACCGGACAACAGAATTTCTTGCCCCATTTCACCAAATACCGATTTGATGGCGATTTCTGGTATTGTAAAAAGTGTTGGGCGTTTTAATACCTTTCCCAGTGTTTTGGTGAATTTAAGATTAGTGACAGGCTGGGGGGCGACGATATTAACAGGACCTTCTAAAGAGTCATTATTGATGATGTGATAGATCGCACCGATCACATCATCAATTCCGATAAAACTTATGTATTGCTGGCCTGAACCGAATTTTCCACCTATCCCCATCTTGAAGGGAAATAGCATTTTTTTGAGTGCCCCGCCGCAAGGCGTCAGGACAACACCGATTCGCAAAAATACAACACGAATCCCTCTTTTTTGCGCCACCACCGTAGCCTTTTCCCAGTCGCTACATACTTCCGATATAAAATCGGCTCCGCAAACGTTATCCTCGGTTTGCGTTAAATCGCCCTGGTTTCCGTAATAACCGACTGCCGATGCATTTAGAAATACTTTCGGCGGTGGTTTAAGGTTGGCAATCGTTTCGGAAAGCAAGGTGGTGGTTTTGATACGACTTTGCATAATTTTGCGTTTTTTAGCTTTGGTCCATCTTCCCTGTCCTATATTTTCACCGGAAAAATTGATGATCACATCTGAATTTTTTAATGCCGAACATTCTAATTTTCCGGCAACCGGATCCCAACATAATTGATTAGGTGAACTGTTTTTATGGCGTACAAGACGCGTTACCTGATGCCCACCGGTAGTAAAAAATGGTATGATCGCTCTGCCGATAAGTCCGCTGGCACCTGAAATCACAATATTTAGAGGCTGCTTTTTGGGTCTGGCATTATGAAGCGTCAAATCATGGGCCAGGGTCGTGTGGCGGTAATCAAATATGCTTTTGAGCTTTTTCTGTATAATAGAAATGAACGGTCGACTGATCGGATCAAAGGGAAGGGCGTATTGGATCTGATCTTTCATTACACATCCACCGCTTCGGTCCGGTTGAAAAGTATGTGTATGGGTCCAAAACGCAAAGGGGCCTCGTTTCTGTCGATCTCTAAACAAACGATTTTTCACGTAATCCGTATGTTCGGCGGCCCATCGGTAGCAAAATGGTCCTGCTTTCATTTTTAGTAAGACCGATGCATCTTTATTGATGCCGCCATGCTGCTCAATAACTTCAATTGGGTCCCAGGGAGGTGAAAGCCTTTCAAGTGCACCCGGCCGAGCGTGCCATTTAAAAACATCCTCTGTTGGGGCGTTAATAAGTGATTGTTTGCTAAAACATGATTTTTGCATTTGATGATTCAACGTTTCGATAGTTCAGGTGTTGTATTGTTTCCCATAAATATATTCCGTTTTAAACGATGAAAAACTGGTCTATTAGAGATCGTAAAGAAAGAACAGACCGGGCATATTATAATTGATTTAAGTACCAGAAATAATACTAACCAATTGGCAATATGGCACACAAGTATTTTCTTAACGATCTTAAATACACTCAAACAGCTTCCTCATTTAAAACGGAACATATTTATGGGAATGACTATAAAAGATTTTGAATAGCGGAATAATGGATAAGGAGGAATCATGGATTCCGACACTGAAATATACAATCCCAAACATCATGTAAGGGTGGTAACGGCTACTTCTCTTTTTGATGGCCATGATGCATCCATCAATATTTTTCGAAGAATTTTACAGTCCACCGGGGTAGAAGTGATCCATTTGGGACATAACCGATCCGTCCAGGAAATTGTGGATGCCGCTGTTGAGGAAGATGCTCAAGGGATTGCAGTATCCAGTTATCAGGGCGGCCATATGGAATTTTTTAAATATCTCGTTGATCTTCTCAAAGAGAAAAATGCCTCCCACATCAAGGTGTTCGGTGGTGGTGGTGGAGTGATTATTCCCGATGAAATTAAGGAACTTGAAGACTACGGCGTTACAAAAATTTATTCTCCGGAAGATGGAGCGCGGTGGGGACTTCAGGGAATTGTCAATCATATGGTCGAACTTATAGATTATTCAAGGGCCAAAAAAGATAACTTTAACCCGGACAAGCTAACCCGGGACAACAAACTGTTGGTGGCCAATCTTATCACCTCTGTGGAACAAGCAAAGGAGAAAGACAATGGCTATCTGAAAAAGCTCTCAATTGATCTCGAAAAAAAAAATGGTGATCGGAAGGTTCCTGTCATCGGTATAACCGGTACAGGCGGATCCGGAAAATCTTCTTTAACCGATGAACTGATTCAGCGTATCCTTCATGATCAGCCTAATCTATATCTTGCAATTATTAGCAGTGATCCTTCCAGGCGTAAAACAGGCGGAGCTCTGCTGGGCGACAGAATCCGAATGAATGCCATTGGAAGCCCGAGAGTTTATATGCGAAGCCTTGCCACCAGAAGATCCCATATTGAAATTCCAGATGCTCTTCCCGACGCTATTAAGGTGGTCAAGGCGGCAGGTTATGATCTTATCATTGCTGAAACCGCCGGTATCGGCCAGGGGGATTCTCATATTATTGATCTGGTGGACATCTCTATTTATGTGATGACCAGTGAATTTGGAGCCGCTACTCAGCTTGAAAAAATTGATATGCTCGATTTTGCCGATATTATCGCAATAAATAAGTATGAAAAAAGAGGCGGCGAAGATGCTGTGCGAGATGTCCGTAAACAGGTACAGCGCAATCTAAACGCTTTTGCCAAACAACCAGAGCAGATGCCGGTATTTGGGACCATCGCTTCCAAATTCAACGACGACGGAGTAACCGCTTTTTATCGGGCAGTTTTAGACACCATCGCTGAAAAAACCGGAATCAGGTTAAAATCCACCCTGCCCAGACCTGAGAAAAAAGTATCCGGTTCAAAAACCATCATTATCCCCCCGGAACGTACCCGTTATCTTGCCGAAATTTCTGATGCGATCAGATCTTACCACAAACAGACAGAAGAGCAAGCCGACGCACTTCGCCATGCCTGGCATCTGAAAGAGACTGCAAAGGCCCTTGAGAATGATCCCCAGGCACTTATCGCACGGCTTAAGGAAGAAATCAAAAAAGCACAAGAAAAACTGGATAAAGAAACCACATCTCTGATTGAACAATGGAAAGATCTAAAAACAAAGTACAGCAAAGATGAACTGGTCTATGAAGTACGTGGACAGAAAATCCGGGTTCCCTTATATACGGAGTCTCTGTCCCGTCAAAAGATCCCCAAAGTTTCACTTCCTCCATTTAAGGACCCTGGTGAAATTTACCGGTGGATGCGAAGAGAAAATTTTCCGGGTTATTTTCCATACACAGCCGGTGTATTTCCCCTAAAAAGGGTTGGAGAGGATCCGACACGGATGTTTGCAGGTGAAGGTGATCCGGCCAAAACAAACCGCCGCTTTAAAATGTTGTCGGCCGATTACGAGGCCAAACGGTTGTCCACCGCTTTTGATTCTGTGACCCTCTATGGATATGATCCTGAAAGGCGCCCGGATATCTATGGCAAAATAGGCAACTCAGGGGTTAGCATCTGTACCCTGGATGATGTTAAGGTACTTTACGACGGGTTTGATCTTTGTGCCCCTAATACATCTGTCTCCATGACAATAAATGGACCCGCTCCCATTATGCTGGCCATGTTTTTAAACACAGCCGTTGACCAGCAGGTGGATAAATACTTTGAAGAAAATGGGAAAAAACCGTCCAAAAAAACTTGCGAGAAAATCCGTTCCACGTGTTTATCCAATGTTCGCGGTACGATTCAGGCGGATATTTTAAAGGAGGATCAGGGTCAGAACACCTGTATTTTCTCCATAGAGTTTGCCCTTAAGATGATGGGCGATATTCAGGACTTTTTTATAGATAACGATGTCCGCAACTTCTATTCCGTTTCCATTTCCGGCTATCATATTGCCGAGGCCGGTGCCAACCCCATCTCTCAGCTTGCCTTTACACTTGCCAACGGTTTTACCTATGTGGAGTACTACCTGTCCCGCGGTATGCCCCTTGATCGTTTTTGCCCCAACCTTTCCTTTTTCTTTTCCAACGGTATGGAGGCGGAATATACAGTAATCGGTCGGGTAGCCCGACGTATCTGGGCGGTGGCCATGCGGGAAAAATATGGTGCATCTGACCGCAGCCAGATGCTTAAGTATCATATTCAGACTTCGGGACGCTCCCTGCACAGCCAGGACATCCAATTCAATGATATCCGCACCACATTACAAGCGTTGTGTGCCATATATGATAACTGCCAGAGCCTGCACACCAATGCCTTTGACGAAGCGATTACAACACCGAGTACCGAATCAGTGAGACGTGCTCTAGCCATACAACTGATTATTAACAGGGAGTGGGGTCCGGCTAAAAATGAAAATGCCCTGCAAGGAAGCTTTATAGTGGAAGAATTAACCGACCTTGTTGAAGAAGCCGTTCTAATGGAGTTTGACAAAATCACCGAACGCGGTGGTGTTCTTGGAGCCATGGAAACCGGGTACCAACGCAGCAAAATTCAGGAGGAATCGATTTATTACGAAACAGTGAAACACGAAGGTAAATATCCCATTATCGGTGTGAATACCTTCAGGGATCCGGATGCCGATGAAGACGGCGACCTTGTGGAAGGTCCGTCCGGTCTCGAACTTTCCCGGGCGACTGAAGAAGAAAAAGAATCCCAGATAAAGCGTCTGGTACAATTTAAAAAACGCCATGATAAAGAAGCCTCAAAAGCACTAAAACAGCTCCAAAAGAAAGCCTTAAACGGTGAGAATATTTTCGCCGAACTCATGAATTCGGTCCGCTGCTGTAGCATGGGCCAGATTACCAATGCATTATACGATGTGGGTGGTCAATATAGAAGAAATATGTGACCTTTGTTCGTTATTTGTGGCCTTTGCCATAATTATATGCTTTTAACAACTCACCGCGGACAACAATCAACAAACTAAACCGTATCAATATTTGAATATTGCTTATGAGTAATATCGAGGCATAACGACAAATAGAATATTTAAAAAGGAGTGGTTAAATGAAAGAAGCAGTAATAGTAAGTGCCGTCAGGACGCCTTTGGGCGGGTTTAACGGTTCATTGGGTAAAATTGGTGCAACTGACCTGGGCGCTATTGTAATTAGAGAGGCGATTAAACGGGTAAAAATAGAAAAAGAGTCGGTTGATGAGGTATTAATGGGACAGGTTCTGCCCCATGGTTATGGTCAGAATCCTGCCAAACAGGCAGCGGTCAAGGCTGATATGCCGTGGGGGGCTGAGTGCATCACGGTTAACAAAGTTTGCGGGTCTGCCCTGAAAACCGTCATGCTCGCAGCCCAAGCTATCCAGCTTGGCGATGCGGATGTTGTGGTAGCAGGTGGCATGGAAAACATGAGCATGGCACCCTATTATCTTGAAAAAAGCCGTTTTGGATATCGAATGGGCCATGGCCAGCTTATAGACAGCATGATCCATGACGGACTATGGGATATCGTAAACGATTTTCATATGGGTATTTCCAATGAGCTTTGCTCGGAAAAGTATAATGTCAGTCGCGAAGATCAGGATAGATATGCGGCCCAATCGTATAAACGTGCCATGAAAGCCATAAGTTCAGGTCGCTTTAAAGATGAAATTGTCCCTGTTGAAATTCCTCAAAGAACAGGTGATCCGGTTTTCTTTAACGAAGATGAGTGCCCTATGGAAACAAATTTTGAGATTTTATCCAAAATGAGGGCCGCATTTAAAAAAGACGGAATGGGTACTGCAGGAAATGCATCCATTATCAGTGATGGTGCTGCCGCAGTTGTAATCATGTCAAAAGACAAGGCTGAAGAGTTGGGTTGTGAGGTTATGGCTACAATAGGAGCCCAAGCCTCCTTCGGGATAGATATGAAATACGTTCTGGTCGCTCCGATCTGGGCGATTCCCAAATGTCTGAAAAAAGAGGGAATCAATATTGGTGATGTGGATCTTTATGAGATTAACGAAGCGTTCAGCGGTTCAACAGTAGCAGTATTGCAAGAGCTTGGACTTGATCCTGCAATTGTAAATGTGAATGGCGGAAGTGTTGCTTTGGGACACCCCATAGGGGCAAGCGGGTGCCGGGTGCTTGTTACACTTTTACATGAAATGATAAAACAAGATAAAAAAACTGGTCTCGCTTCTTTATGTCTCGGCGGAGGTGAAGCAGTGGCGATGATTGTTAAACGATAAATTTCGTGTTACGGGTTGCACGTTTCGAATTGCGAGTTATTTATTTGTATAAACCAACCTGCAACACGTAACACGTAACTCGAATTAAGGAGATAAAAATGGAAATTAAAACATTTGGTGTGATCGGCGCTGGTCAGATGGGAAATGGAATTGCTCAGGTAGCAGCCATGAGCGGTATTGATGTTATCATGAGCGATATAAAGGAAGAATTTGTTGAGCGCGGCATTGGAACAATTACAAAAATCCTGTCCCGCAGCGTTGACAAGGGGAAAATGACAGCGGAGGGAAAGGATGCTGTTTTAGGACGGATAAAAACCAGCATAAATTTAAAGGATATGTCGGCGGCAGATTTTATCGTGGAAGCGGCAACCGAGAATGAATCGTTGAAGTTTCAAATTTTTAAAGACTTAGATGAGATATGCGCACATGATGTTATTCTTTCAACCAATACGTCTTCCATTCCCATAGGACGTATTGCAGCCCAGACCAAACGACCGGGAAAAATCATCGGAATGCATTTTATGAATCCAGTACCAGTTATGAAGCTGGTCGAAATAATCCGAGGGATAGCAACTTCCGAAGAGACGTTCAAGACAACCTGGGATCTTTCTTTAAAATTTGGCAAAACACCGGCTTTAGCAAGCGACTATCCGGGCTTTATTGCCAACAGGGTTCTCATGCCCATGATTAACGAGGCTGTCTTCTGCCTGTATCACAGCGTAGGAACCCGGGAAGATATTGACACAGTAATGAAGCTGGGAATGAATCATCCCATGGGGCCCCTTGCCCTTGCCGACCTGATCGGGCTTGATACGTGCCTGGCTATTATGGAAACAATCTATGACGGATTCAATGATCCAAAATATCGTCCCTGCCCTCTTTTAAGAAAATATGTTGAGGCAGGATGGCTTGGAAGAAAGACAGGTCGCGGGTTTTATGAGTATTAAAAGATCTTCTGGGCTTAAAACTCACATACCGGGAAGTTAAGTTGTTTTTTCAATCCTTTAGCTTCCCGGTCTCTAATCCTAATAGCTTTTCAGCTTTTTTATTTCTTGAAAATTCTAGCTGCCGCATCAATATCTTCAGGACAGAATATAAAAAGGCATCTTTCATCCGGTGATGAAACCGAACCATAAACATAATTGATGTTTATTCCTTCTTCCCCGAACTTTGTGGTTATTTTCGCCATCTCTCCGGGTCTGTTTTCAAGTTCAAGAGCGATGACCGGCATGACATCAAAAACATATTCATTTTTATAAAGCAGGTCCACAGCCTTATCCGTATCGCCCACCAAAAGACGTATCAGGGCAAATTCCACCGAGTCCTTTCGCATAGAATTATAACTGGCAACAGAAGCGATTCTTTTTATCGATTTTCCCCTCGCCTTAAAAAGCTCCTGCACATAACTTGATGCGTCCTGAATGGTAAGTGCATCTATATTAATCCCTTCATCTGCAAACAGGACGGCCAACCTCCCAAGCTCACCGGGAACATTTTTCATAAAAAGCGATATCTCTGTTCTTACCATATTTCCCCCTGCAAAATCTCTTAAGAAAACTTTTTAATTATTTTATTAAATTGAAAACTTAAACTTTGTGTTTGTGATACAGTTATCTGCAACTATCCGGAACCAAAAGCTTTTCAGCGCTTTCTATTGTCTGTCCAATGGCAATTGCATTGGAAATTTTTTCTACTGATATCGATGCGGTCGATATTTTATCTTTAACATCCTGAATCTTAAATACACCTGTCTGTATTCTGGCACAATCGATTACCCGCCTTGTTTTAGGACATCTAATGACTTTATATTCCTTAAAAACCGCAAAATGCATTCCGGATTTTATACCGTCACACCGACCTAAATCTATGGTAATACTATCTCCTGTGCGAAAAACGACAATCCCTTTGAATGGAAAAATATTTTTCACTCTCTCAATCAGTCGATCAGTCATCATTTCAAGCGGGGCATCAGCAACGATCTTATCACTTTCAGCTGCAATTATGGATGCATTGTCTACATTTATTACCCTAACCTCGACTTCAATCATATCTTCATATTTTATTACAAAACCTGAAATCAAAACTTTAGCTTCGAGCAGTTTCGCCGAATCTGTAATGATGAGGCGGTGTTCTTTTTTATCTAAAACAAGCTGTTGCTCTTTTATAACTTTTTCGATCAATCCCGGTTCTACTATTTCAAACCGCCAATCTTTTTCTAAAGCGCTTATCAACTGATTTGAGACAACGTGCCCCACCTCAGTGTTCCCATGCCCTTCCCCTAAAATCTCAAAATCAAGAACAGCGACTTTTGTTTTTTTAAATCCAGCCCATGCTGCGGTTGCAATTAATAAAGTTGAAACAAAAATCAGTACCAGTGTAACATATTTTCTCATAGTAAAATCCTTCCTTTTTTTAACTTAATTCAATCTAAATCGTTTTTCAAAGGAAAAAATAGTTTTTTCAAAAATAGGTTGTGTTCTGATTATTAGCATTCTAACTATATTAAGTTAGATCTATTAGAACCTATCTCAAAAATAAGATTGGAGTTCAGGGCAAGGCGTGGATCGATGAAAAAACGGAGCATACACATAGTATGTGAGCATTTTGAACCGTTCCACAACGCCGCCATGGACACTAAGATTGTTTTTGAGAATTGTTTTTGAGATAGGTTCTGGTCATTATCCGTTACCCGATGCATAGAAATATAAGCAAATTCTCATTTAAGGTTATAATTGAATGAGGGATCGGGGAGTTTTTTCCTTAACAGCTTTTTTGGTGAACCGTTGGCTTTTTAATGATTGTCATAAGTTCGTCAGGGGGATCACCCATTCGCCCGTACAACCCTTAACAATTATATCGAGAAATTGACGGACGGCAGCTATCTCGCTTAAATTAGATTTGAGATAGCCCCAATAGACAAATAATTCCCACGAAGGTGATTGGAGTCTCTGCCTTTATGGTCTTAACTAGAAGATAGGGGGTGTGTACGAAGTTCGGTACTAATTTGTTACGGGTTGTACGGGCGAATCAGTAATCCCCCTGACGAACCGACCAGAGATTGAAAAACTCCCCGGCCCTTCAATTGAATAGATATTATTTTTTCACCGTTCGATTAGGAATAAAGGTTGGATTCATTTTTTGCGGGTTAAAAAAACCTCTAGGAATAGGTAGTCAGTAGTCTTAGATAGCTTAAAAATTAAGGTGGATTTAAAGAATCTCATTTATTATAACGGTCAGGGAGGATAAAATGGAGCAAAAAAAATTACACTACGGCTGGATTGTCATATTTATGGGATTGTTTACCACCATTGCGGCACACGGGTTCGGGCGCATGGCGTACACCATTATCCTGCCAGCAATGAAAGACGGACTCAAATTCGATTATACCCAACTGGGTCTACTTGGAACCGGCAATTTTATCGGCTATCTCTCCATGGCCATTATAGGCGGATTCCTTGCCGCCCGCTTTGGGACCCGTATTGTTATAACCTTTGCACTGATACTGATGGGTGCCAGCATGATTCTTACCGGGTTGACCAATTCGTTCGGTTTTGCCTTTGTCATGCGTTTGTTAACGGGCCTGGGTAACGGTGCTGCTTATGTTCCTGCAATGGCACTTGGATCGGCCTGGTTTGCCGCAAATCGCAGAGGATTTGCCACCGGAATCGTTTCAGGCGGAATTGGAGCAGGTACTTTAATATCCGGACTGATCGTTCCACCTATTCTAACTGCTTATGGCCAGGAAGGCTGGCGTTTTTCATGGTATATTTTAGGCGGTGCTGTGCTGGTAATTGCAGGTATCGTTTTTTTATTTCTCCGCAGCCGGCCGGAAGAAATAGGGCTGCTTCCGGTGGGGAGCAATAAAAGTCAGACGATCCAGCCGGTCGCATCTGATAAGGACAAAACGTCCTCTCTTCAGTGGTCTGCTGTGTATAGAAATAGCGCCGCCTGGTATTTGGGAATCGTATATTTCTTTTACGGCCTGTCTTATATTATTTATATGATTTTTTTTGCAGCTTACCTTGTAAAAGAGATGGGCTTCTCCCAGTCATGGGCAGGCGGTCTATGGGCAACGGTCGGAGGTTTGAGTGTTTTTTGCGGCATCATATGGGGAAGTATTTCCGACCGTATCGGTCGTAGCAGGGGAGCGGCACTGGCCTATCTCATGCTTGGGCTTTCCTATATCATCTTTGCCCTGATCAAGGTGAAATCCGGTTTTTACCTGTCAGCAGTCATGTTCGGATTTACCGCCTGGAGCATACCCACTATTATGGCGGCAACAGCCGGCGATTTTTTCGGTCCTCGCCTGGCGCCTGCAGGTCTAGGCTTTATTACACTCTTTTTCGGAATCGGCCAAGCATTCGGGCCGGCCTTGGGAGGATACATGGCCGATTTAACCCATTCATTTACATTGCCGTTTCTGGTGGCAGGGGGCATCTCGCTTGTAGGTATGGTTACATCTTTATATCTTAAAAAGCCGGTTGTCATTAAAGAATAATTTGAAAAACGTCAGTGAAGAGAATAAAAAGAGCGTTTTGGAATAAACGACATTTACTTCTGGTTTCCACCGTACAATTCTTTTACTTTAGTCCTGTCCGGTGAACCATCTTTTTGAAGAGGAATTTGGCCAGCAAATTCCACATACTGCGGTTTCTTATAACTGGCGATGCGCTTACCGACAAAACCGATAAGCTGTTTGGCATCAAGATTCTCACCTTGTTTTAACTGACATACAGCTTTGATTCCCTCTTTCCACTTGGGATCAGGCACGCCAAAAACAACGGTCTTTTCAATGGCCGGATGCTTCAATATCACTTTTTCCACTTCGGCAGGGTAAACATTTTCGCCACCAGGCTTGATAAGCTCCTTTTCCGCCTTACGGCCGGCATAAAAAAGGAAACCTTCTTCATCAAACCGTCCGAGATCTCCTGTGTGGTGCCACCCGTCACGAAATGTGTGAGCATTATCTTCAGGAAGATTCCAGTACCCTTTAAAAACCATTGGGCCTTTCATTGTGATCTCACCCACCTGGCCTGCAGGAACCGGATTATCATAATCATCCACCAGTCGTACTTCAGCTAGTGATATGGTCTTTCCTGCCGATCCCGGTCTGTCTTTGTAACGTCCTAAAGTGGCAATACATGATGTTTCGGTCTGCCCGTACATGCAATAGAAGGTACCGCCTGTTATCTTTTGATACTTTTCTATATCTTCCGGTGTGCCGAGTCCGATGACAGACTTTAGCGTGTGGATATCTCTTTTAGATTCTTCGTATGCTTTCAGAATGGATGATAGAATCGGCGGAAAATCAAACAAAAGAGTCACTCTCTCTTCTTCAATGAGTTCAACAGCCTTTTGGGCGTCGAATTTGCTCATATTAATATTTACAACCCCTGCATGAAAGCTGTTTGTAGCCATGAAGAGTCCGCCCACATGAAAAAGAGGCAAAAAATTTAAATGAACGTCTTTTGGCGTTAGATTAAAACAGTAATTAAGGTGCATATTTGCGCATAAAACATTACCATGGCTCAGCAATGCTCCCCTGGGTCTTCCGGCAACAGCAGCAGTATGGATTATGACAAAACCATCATCATTCGATACATCAGCAGGTTTAACATCACCATTGTTTTCTAACAAGGCTGCAATATCGAGAAAATGGCCACCTTGAATTTTAAGGTTATAAAAGTCGTTTACAAAGGGAAGCTTTCCTTTAGACCCTTCGGTCAGTTCCTGGTATTCCTCATCAACAAAGAATAATTTGGGTTCACAATCATTTAAGTTAAAAAGGACCTCGTCGGCAGAAAGCCTCCAGTTAATAGGTAGAATGATCGCACCCAGTGCAGCAGCGGCGCTGTATAAAAGAAAATATTCAAGGCTGTTTTTTCCAAGAACGCCTATACGATCGCCCTTTTTTATGCCCGAGTTTTGAAGTCCGCAGGCAAAACGATCGACCGTTTCTTTGAACTGGCCAAATGTTAAAGTCCTGCCGTCATCAACCTCGAACCAGGCCGGTCTGTTTTCAAAACAGACTGCATTCCGATTTATCAGGTCATAAAAGGTGAAATCGTATAGTCCCATAATTTTATTATCCCAATAATATAAAATTTAGCAGGTATTATTTAACAGATGTAACCGGACAGGGAGCTTTTAAGATTATGTATTGAGCTGTAGAACCCAACAGAATTTTTCGAGTTCTCGACTTTTTTTCGATACCGACAAACAAATGATCAATATCATTTTCTTCCGCAAATCTGACCAAATCCTCTCCGGGCGTCAGGCCTCGTACCAGTTGCTGGGTTTCGCACATGACCCCGGCCTGGTCCAAAAGATCCTTGGCAAATTTTAAATTTTGGGTGGTCGTGCTAATTTCATCCATTTTCTCACTGCTGCCACCCTCCAGTGAAGCGACGACAAAGACTTTGGCATTGAAAGTCTTTGCGAAAATTTTAGCCTGGGCCAATGCAGATTTACCTGCTTCAGAACCATTGTATCCCACCAGAATTTTCATAATATCTCCTCTCCCCGGATTCGGGATTGTATGTTCTGTTGCAGAACTATACCTAACTACATCCAGCGTTTACGCCTTTTATAGGATTTAACTTCTTTGAACGATTTACGCCCACCGCCTTTGGTAACTCCCATGTAAAATTCCTTAACATCAGGATTGTTCTTCATCTCATCAGAAAGTCCTTCCAACACGATTTTGCCGGTCTCCATAATATAGGCATAATCTGATATTTCCAGTGCAATCTTGGCATTTTGCTCAACCACCAGGATAGTTGCATTCATTTCCTTGTTGATGCGTTCAACATTCTGAAAAATCTCTTTAACCAGAATTGGTGCCAGACCGAGAGATGGCTCATCTAGCATTAGCATTTTGGGCGCCGACATTAAGGCTCGAGCAATAGCGATCATCTGCTGCTCACCACCGGAGCAGTAACCGGCCAGCCGATTGGTAACTCTGGAGAGGCGTGGAAAATGATCATACATGAGCTCCAGATCTTTGCGAACACTCTGGGTAGAGTCCTTGCGAGTGATGGATCCTACACGAATATTTTCATCCACCGTAAGATGTTTGAACACACGACGTCCTTCCGGCACCATAACCGCACCTAGTCTAACGACATGTGTTCCCAATACATTGGTGATGTCCTTTCCATCGAATTTAACGTAACCATCCTTAATAAAACCGTTTTCCGGTTTAAGAAGTCCACTGATAGCACGCAAGGTCGTTGTTTTTCCAGCTCCGTTGGTTCCCAGAAGTGCAACAATACCGCCTTTGGTAACGTTTAAACTGACACCGCGTAATACTTGGACAATGTCGTTGTAGACAACTTCGATGTTGTTGACATCTAAAAGATAACCGTTTGTTTTTTGACTTTCCATATATATTCTTTCTAAGGGGAGAGGGCCATCATCGACGACCCTCCCTAAATCCTTAGCTTATAACAGCAAAGCTGCATCCCTTGGCAGCATATCGGATTGTTGTTACTTGATCTTTTTTACGTATTCCGAGGCAAACGGCAGTCCCAGTTCATGGAACACGCCGTCTTTGGCTACGTAAAGTTGCAGCGTATCAACGCCTTCGCGGTCAGTTTTGGAAAAGGTGACCGGGCCCACCGTAGTTAATGGATAATAGGCATTGTAGCCATTCATGGCCAGCATCTCTTCATATAGACTTTTACGGGTAATCTTTTTGCCTTTTGATTTGGCTCGACGCATGGCCTCGACCGCTACCTGAGTCACCATGATACCGTTGGTATAGTTCTGGGAGTTGGCCACGCTTGCATCCCTACCGTATCGTTTGGCCAGGGCCATCTGCGCATCCGTTCCCGGTCCCTTGGCAGTCATCAGTTTGTATGAGGTGGTCCAGTAATAGTTTTCAGCAGCCGAACCGGCCAGTCCAATCAGGTCGGGTCCGCCGGCATAGTGGCATCCTAAGAAAGTTATCTTGCCCTTTTGTCCATATGTTTTGGCAATCATACCCAAGCTCTGAGCCCCTTTCAGCATGGTTGCCACCGGAGGCTGAACGGTATGACTGATCACGTACTGAACCCCTTTGCTCTTCAGTCGTTTTAGCATAGCGGTGTTGTCCAGGTCCTTGCCGTGCTCCACTATTTCGACAAGGTTTATGCCCAGACCGGCACCAAGGGCCTTTTTAACATCATCCCGTACTGCACGTCCGAATGCTGAGGGATGCAGAAACAAGGCTACCTTCGGTTTTCCGGAACCTTTGTGATTAGAGGCCACATATTCGGCCAGTCCCACTGCTTGACTGGAATAGGAAGAAATGGGTAAAAAGATATAATTGGAATCTACTAAGTTACCGGCATGAAAGGATGCAGGAAGAACCGGAATTTTTTCTTCATCAAAATCTTTTCTTAAAGCCAGCGTGCTCCCGGTGGAGTAATTCAGGTAGAACACGATATCCTCATCCAGAAACTCCTCGAAATTTCGTTTGGTGGCTTCGGTCTTGTATCCATCGTCCTTGACATAGGTAACCAGTTTGTCCTTTCCCAACAGTTTCTCATCATTGACATAACGGGTATAGTCCTCGACACCTTTCGAATAAGGACTACCCACATCGGATGTGGGCCCGGTGATGGCGAGTGAGCAGGCCATTTTGTAAGTTTTTGCCTGGCTCTGGGCTGCAAATGTAAGTACGAAAACCAATGCTAATGCGACCAAAATAAAACTGAGCTGTTTGTTTTTCATTTTACCCTCCCTTTTGTTGTTAGTTTGTAAATTAACAAGATTACATCCATTATACGATCAAACAATTTGTGAACACCCTCAATCTTAAGAACACCCACATGCCCCGAAATGATAAAGTTAATAGCGAAACGGCCATAGCTTGAAGTAACTGCGTATGATTCGCCACCAGTTGGCAATACCACGGGGTTCAAACATCAGAAATAAAACGATTACAAGGCCAAAAGACAGCGGTCGAAAAGCGGTTGCCACATCCCCTATGCCTGTAAAGTAATGTCGCACAAATTCGGCAAAGTTTTCCACCTGCAGTTCCAGCATCAGAATAGCCACAGGTCCTAAAATAGAACCCACCAGGGTTCCCAGGCCACCCACGATGGCCATGGCCAGATATGAAATAGAATGATGCAGTGAAAATGACTCGAAACCCACTCCCCGCCACAGATAGGCGTGCAGGGCTCCGGCTATACCTGCGAAAAAGCCAGACAGGGCAAAGGCATATACCTTCGTTAAACCAGGGTGCATACCCATGGCATCGGCTGCCCGGTCATTGTCCCGAACGGCCACCAGGCACCTCCCGTGTTTGGTTCGCATCAGATTGCGAACGGCAAAACCCAGCACCACCACAATGATCAGGATAGCATAATACCAGAAAAGGTAGTGCTCTTTGCGTACCACCTTTCCCGTGAACCAGAAGACCCGGTCGATGGAAATGGTCTGTCCCTGGTTATAAAACTTGGAAAAGTTGATGGCCCACAGGAAAATCATCTGGAAGGAAAGGGTGGCGATCACCAGATAGAGGTGTTTCAGCCTGAGCGATGGTAGTCCCACGATGGCGCCGATAAGCGCACCCACACCTCCGGATAGCAAGATCATCAGCGGCCAGAAATGGGTCAGCAGTACATGGTCACTCCCCAATAACCGTGAAAAGGTTGCCACAGTATAGGCTCCCACACCTACAAAAGCAGCATGTCCGATGGATATCAGCCCTGCAAAACCGGTCAGCAGGTTCAAACCGTAGACTGCCACAATAGCGATGAGTATGTTGTCGATGACCAGCATGTACTTGTTGCTGACCTTAAAGAACAGTGGCCAGACAAAGAGCAATACCAGACAGCAGATAAAGATCAATCGGTCGACGTGTGTCAGAAATATGCGCTGTTCCGCCTTATAAGAAGTAAAAAAGTTACCCGTAGCCAACCATCTGTTTTCAGACATAGACTATACCCGTTCTATTTCATGTATACCAAAAAGACCATGAGGCTTGAATAGTAAAATAATCAGCAGAATGATATACGGCAAAACATCTGCCGTACCAAAAAGACCCCAGTTACCATCCAGATAACCGGCTGCGAATTGCTGGATCAGTCCCATGATAATACCGGCCACTATAGCTCCAAAAATGGAATCCAGCCCTCCCACAATCACTACCGGAAACACAATGATTCCGAACGACTGCAGTACATCGAAATTTAGGCCCGTGATATTGCCGATGATACCGCCAGCAGCGGCAGCGGTCATCCCCGCAGTGGCCCAGGCCAAGCCGAACACCTTGGGCACCGAAATACCGATGGACATGGAGGCAAATTGATCATCCGAAACCGCACGCATGGAAATTCCCACCGTCGATGCTTTAAAGAACCATGTAAAAGCGCCGATCATGATAAAGGTGATGATCACACCTACAAATTGGGTCCAGGACACGGAGATACCCCATAAAGCAATCGGAGTTTTGGGCAGAAATTCAGGGAAAGAAAAATTTTCCGCACCAAAGGGTGTCATATAGATAATACCGTCGATGATGGACATCAGGCCAATGGTCACCATAATAACCGATATAATCGGTTCACCGATCAGCCGGCGTAGAAACACCCGTTCCACGCTCATGGCCAGAAAAAAAGTGATCACCATGCTAAGTAAAAAAGAAACTGCAATATGGATGCCCAACCACACCGTGAGAGCATAGGTAATGAACGCTCCGGAAGCGATGATCTGTCCGTGAGCAATGTTAAGCACTCGACTCGATTTGTAGATTAACACAAACCCCAGAGCAGACAGAGCATAAATGGAGCCAACAACAATCCCACTCACCACAATCTGGAAAAAATAACTCATACAACCCCTTCCATTGTATAAAACATCATTTCGGCTTCCACTGTTGTTGTTTGGCCATCCTGGTATTGAAAAAAGGCCTCCACTTTCTTTTTATCAACGCTTTCATCATAAAGAGCCTCGTAAAGGTCTTTGTATTTTTCCATTACAAATTTTCGTCTTATTTTACCGGTTTTGGTCAATTCACCATCATCCATGTCCAAAAGTTTGTATAGCACGGCAAAGCGCTTAATTATAAAGTGATCTTTCTCTGCTCTTTTGTTAACATCAGCCACTGCCTTCTTGAGCAGTTCCGCAACTTTGGTATTATTGGAAAGATCCATGAATGTGCCGAAGGATATACCACGGTCTTCGGCCCATTTTCCCACTACGATTGGATCGATGTTAATCAAAGCAGACACATAATCCTGTTTGTCACCAAAAATGACGGCTTCCTTGATATAGGGACTGAATTTGAGTTTGTTCTCCAGAAACATAGGGCTGAACATCTCTCCCTGGCTGTTATGCATCACATCAGCTACCCGATCGATCACCACCAGATGACCGTTTTCATCGATATAACCTGCATCACCCGAGTGGAGCCACCCCCCTTCCAGAAGCTCTTTCGTCTTTTCCGGAAGCTTGTAATACCCAGAACAAACCGAAGGGGAGCGAGAAAGGATCTCGCCATTATCGGAAATCCGACACTCAGTTTCCGGTAATGGTTTCCCAACCGTATCCGGACGGACATCACCATCCCTGTGCATATAGGCAATACCAACGATTTCTGTCTGGCCGTAAATCTGCTTAAGGTTCACGCCAATGGCCTGGTAGAAGGTGAATAGTTCTGGACCCAAAGCCGCACCACCGGTGTAGGCCCGCCGCAGCCTCCGCAGACCGATCTGGTTAATCAGTGGACCCGTAACCAGGATTTTCCCCAGCCAGGCCAGAAAACGAAGAGATACAGGCATCGGTTCACCACTCATGCGGTATCGGGCTGCTTTTTCACCAATCTTGATGAATTTCTGGTACACAAAGCGGTTGAGCCAATAAGATTCATCAATCTTAAGCCATATCTGCGAACGTATGGTTTCATATATCCTTGGCGCTCCGAACATGAAATGAGGCCCGATCTCTTTGAGGTCCTCCATGCTGGTTTCCACAGACTCGGGGAAATTGATGGTTATACCGGTGGCCATAGCCACACCGAAAGAATTCATCTGCTCCCCTATCCAAGCAAACGGCAGAAAGGACAGATATTCGTCAGTGTCTGCCAGATAATCAACTTTGGAAATTTGAATCCCCATGTTGATATAATTTTTGTGGGTCAGCATAGCCCCTTTGGGCAGGCCCGTAGTACCCGATGTCAAACAAAAGTGACAAACATCGCCAGGGCTTCCCTGATCAATCAGGGAGTCATATTTTTCAGGATCTTCGTCATTGGCTGCCGAGCCGATCTTATAAAGATCTTCTATAAATAGATACCAGTCGTCGGAACGGTAACTGCGCATACCGCGCGGATCTTCATAGATCACTTTCCGCACCTGGGGTATACGGTCACGGATCTCAACCAGTTTGTCCACTTGCTCCTGGTCATCACAAAATACGGCAGTCACTTCCAAATAATTTATTAGTCCGGCAATTTCATCCGGCAGGGTTGTTTGATAAATCCCGGCCGAGATCGCACCTATCGACTGAGCACCGATAGCCATAAAAAGCATTTCCGGAATGTTGTCACCGATCAATGCCAGTTTGTCGCCCTTTTTAACACCTACTTTTATGAGGCCCAAAGCAATTTTACGCACGTAGTTGTAATAATCCTGCCACGTATAGTTGTTCCAGTATCCGAAATCTTTCTCACGCAGAGCGATCTTGCCACCGGTCTCGGTTACCCGCCAGCGCAGCAGCTGCGGAATGGTATACCTGAGCAGTTTACTTTTATCTTCCATGCAGGTTATTCTTCTCCAATATAAGCTTCAATGACCTCAGGAATTTTGGCGATTTCCTCTGGAGTTCCAGATCCGATCAGTACGCCGAAATCAAACACATAGATATGGTCCGAAATATCCATGACCACTCCAAGGTCATGTTCCACTAAGACCACAGTAGCTTCACGCTCTTTCTGGATATCAATGATGAAGCGCACCATGTCTTCCTTTTCTTCGATGTTCATACCCGCCATGGGTTCGTCTAGCAGAAGCAGTTTGGGCGCCAGTGTCAGGGCACGAGCCACTTCAACCCGCTTTTGAATACCGTAACTAAGGCTCCCAACCGTGTGCTTACGGTAGGGCTCCAGTTCCATAAAGTCGATCACCTCTTCCACATACTGCCGGTTTTGCGATTCCTGTCTGGAGGTTTTGCCAAAAAATAACACGGCCTGTATAAGATTGTAGCGCAACTCTCGATGCCTTGCCAGCATCAGGTTTTCCAACACGGTCATACCGCTGAACAATTCTAGATTCTGAAAGGCCCTGGCTATACCCAGGCTGGTAACTTGGTGCGGGCTGGCTTTGGAAAGCTTTCGATCATTGTAATGAATTTCGCCTGAGGTAGGGTGGTAGAACCCGGAGATGCAATTGAGCAAACTGGTTTTACCAGCACCGTTGGGCCCTATAATCGAGGTGATCAGACCCGGTTCTATCTCCATGTTAACATTAGAAAGCGCTACAAGTCCGCCAAAAGTAAGCGTAACATCTGAAACAGTTAATTTTTCCATAAATGTCTATAGGTCTTCCGGATAATTTAAAACCCGTTCATGAAGTTGCAGCCAGCAGATGATTGTAAAAAAGAGTTTTGTCGAATTATTATTAACTTAAAATATGAACGCCACTCATTTTTTAAGATAGTATCTAATGGAGAAACAATAGCTATAATGTATCCTTCATTTAGTCAAGAGAATTAAAAAGAGATCTTATTTATACTTCTAAATTTATTGATGAAAAATGATGTTACATCTTTAAGTGATAAGAGCATGCATGACCAGTTCTTAGCTCACGGAAAAAAGTTCTTTTCTTTTGATCCTGCCTGCACCAAGACTGAAGTGATATCTATGAGCCATTAGTCAGGAAATGTCAAGTTGATAAACTAGTGGGTAAATAGTGGGTAATAACCACTATCGGTCGTAGGATAGAAGGTGGGATCTGAGGTTGATCTTTTTGTTTTTTAACCCCAGCTTGCTTCGAATATTGTGCCGGTGAAATAAAATGGTGTTTTTTGAAAGAAAAAGTAAATCTGCGATTTCCTTGTTTGTCTTCCCGTCTTTGACCAGATTGGCAACCCGTATTTCCATGGGGGTGAAATTAAAATATTTTGAGGATACTTTGCTTATAAAAGGAGAAATAATGTTACTTAAATTTGACTCCAAAATGCTTACAAGGGTCTTTTGATTGGTTCCCAGTTTACTCTTGTTCAGTCTTTCAACGTATGGCGTAATCAGTTCTTTTACATTGGAAAGAACATTCTCTCCAAGCTCCTTTTTATCATCTTCCCTTTGCTTTAATAAAACCTTCAAAGCGGTATTCACCTCTTCAAGATGTTGCGATTGGGCTTTATACGCCACCTCACGCTTCAGCAAGGTTTTTTCCGCACGCTTTCGCTCTTCAACTTCCTGGATGAGCTGCTTGTTGATCTTTGCCAATTCTTCGGTACGTTCTTCCACCAGCACTTCCAAATGATCGTGGTATTTTTGTAATTCTTTTTCCGCCTTTTTACGTGCGCTTATATCACGCAGAGTGACGATATTCCCGGTTAATTCGCCCTCCCGGCTTAAATAAAGCGTGGAGCTTAATTGAACATCCAGCAGGCGCCCATCCTTTGTAAGCCGCTTTGTTTCGAACAGTTGTATTTTTTCTCCCTTTAACATGTTTTCAATTGCCTTCTTGGTTTCCGGCCAGCTTTCTTTGGGTACAAAATCTATCTGTTTGCCCAGCAGTTCTTTGCCGGAAAAACCGAAAGTCTGTTCAAAAGCTGGATTCACGTAAGTCGCGTTCCCCTCTATATCATAGACAACAACCGGATCAGGTGAAGATTCCAGCAGCAACCGATAACGCTCCTCACTCTGTCGTAATATGGTCTCAGCCTTTTTTCGTTCAGCCAGCTCCCGACGGACGTCCGAATAAAGCCTTGCCTTTTCCAATGCAATTAAGGCAATCTCTGCAAAACGTTCTAAAACCGTTATATCCCCAGCGTTAAATTGTTTTTCCTTATCAACGTGGGATAGACCGATGACACCCAACACTCCGGAATCTGATTTTAAAGGAATTCCCACCGATGCATAAAGAGCATCAAGTGAACTGTCCGGCAGGCGATCATTCCACAAACTGTAATTATCCACAACCATCGGCCGCTCGGTTTTCCAGATTATTCCGCCCAATCCCTCGCCAAGCATTACCCTACGGCCCAGCTGATTGTTGAAAAAACCCATACCCACCCGCATCTCCATTTGATTATCACCAGGTTCGAGCAGATAAATAAAACCGTGTTCCGTTCCTGTTAGCGATGTCGCCCGATTTAACACAGACTCTAAAAGCTCCTTTCTGTCCAAACGGTTGATTAAACCAACTGATGTTTCATGTAAAGCCGTAAGATATTCATTTTGCCGCTGGGCAGATTTTTCGGATTCTCTTAGCCTCAAAACTGTATTTTCAAGCTCTTTATACTTGCTTTGTATTTCTTCGTATGTCGGCACATTATTCATATAATGACCATCTTTTTTACGATGCTTACAACCTCTTTGGGGTCGTCCACTACCTGCAAAATATCAAAATCTTCAGGGGATATCCGATTTTTTTCAGACAAACTTGTTTTTATCCAGTCCTTAAGCCCGGACCAATAATCAGAACCCACCAAAATGATGGGAAAAGGCTTTATCCGTCGGGTTTGAACGAGTGTTGCCGCCTCAAAAAGTTCATCAAGGGTGCCGAATCCGCCGGGCATAATAATATATGCAAAAGCATATTTAATGAACATGACCTTTCGAATAAAAAAATAATTAAACTCCAGGTTAAGGTTCGAATATTTATTAGGCTCCTGTTCAAAGGGAAGGACAATATTAAGACCGATTGATGTTCCCCCTGCCTTGGCAGCGCCTTTATTTGCCGCCTCCATGACCCCTCCGCCACCGCCGGTTATGACTGCAAAGTTGTTTTTGGCAAATAAAGCGGCAATCTTTTCAGCCTTTTTATACACAGGATCGTCCGGTTTTGTTCTGGCTGATCCGAATATACTTACAGCAGGTCCGATTTCATGCAGATTATCAACCCCTTCTACAAATTCACCCATGATTTTAAATAAACGCCATGATTCACCGGTTTTAAAGTCGTCAACAAGAAATTGTTTTTCCATTTTTATCAATTCTCTCCTAATTCGAAAAAATCGATCGCCTCGCTCATCAAGGCTTTTAGCCTCTCAGCGCTGAATCCGATTTCTTCCATTATTTTTTTTACCAGCATACAGCCGATACTTTAAATCCCTCACGCTTTTCCATTATATCCGATGAGAATCTTACCATCATCCACAATAACAGGAACCTTGCGTTTTCCCCTGGAATATTTCAACATGGTATCGAGTTTTTCAGATTGAGATAATACATCAAAATATTCCACTTCCCTGCCTGATTTTGCATAAGCTTCACGAGCAGCAATGGTAAATGGTCAAGTGTTCTTGCCAAATATCAGTATCTTATCTGACATGGTTTATACCTCCTTGATTTGTGACTAGAACCTATCTCAAA
>CAJHXW010000293.1_pt1 | contig 24141 bp, 18 predicted proteins | sample 9198581 | NCBI WGS metagenome assembly CAJHXW01 (sample SAMEA7708328, study PRJEB35096) | sediment metagenome | biome: marine neritic benthic zone biome [ENVO:01000025]; feature: sediment [ENVO:00002007]; material: shallow marine sediment [ENVO:03000034] sea grass bed [ENVO_01000059] ...
AGCAGGTCCCAAGGGTTTGGCTGTTCGCCAATTAAAGTGGTACGTGAGCTGGGTTTAAAACGTCGTGAGACAGTTTGGTCCCTATCTTTCGTGGGCGCAGGATATTTGAGAGGATCTGTTCCTAGTACGAGAGGACCGGAATGGACGAACCAATGGTGCTCCAGTTGTCGCGCCAGCGGCATAGCTGGGTAGCTAAGTTCGGAAAGGATAACCGCTGAAAGCATCTAAGCGGGAAGCCCACCTCAAGATTAGATATCCCTTAAGTATGGAAACATGCTTAACTGAAGATCCCTTGAAGACTACAAGGTTGATAGGCCAGGTGTGTAAGTGTGGCAACACATTTAGCTTACTGGTACTAATAGATCGTGTGGCTTGGCCATAAAACAATTGACATAATCATTTCAGATATTTTTATATACTTTTTAACAAATTGTACTTTAAGTTAACAGTTTCGAGTTTGAGGCTTTTACTTTTATAAAATAACACGTAATAGAAAATACCTTTTTCGGTGGCGATAGCAAAGAGGTCACACCCGTTCCCATCTCGAACACGGAAGTTAAGCTCTTTTGCGCCGATGGTACTGCATGGGAGACTGTGTGGGAGAGTAGGTCGCCGCCGAATTTTTTATATTACCCGGAATCGCTCTTTTAAGAATAGTGGTTCCGGGTTTTTAATTTTTATGCCCTGCCTTTTGAATTGACATTTCATTTGACACGATTTAATAATAATTTGATGTTTTTATAACATCTATATATTCCACAATATTTTATATTCCACGTATATGATTTATAAATTTTACCAACAAGTCCGATATTATGTTATGGTTATGGATGACCGCTTAATATTTCCTTTATAAAAGCCATGAGGTCTAAAATGAACCGAACAGAGATCGAGCATGTCCTCGAAACTTGTGAATTTTTCGAGATGCTGGAAAAAAGTCATATCGAACTTATCGCAGGTTTATGCACAGTAGACCAGTATAAAGGTGGGGAAAATGTCTTTTGTCAGAATGATTTTGGAGAACATATTTATATCATTGCCAAAGGCCATATATTTTTAGAAAGGTCAATAGATTTAGGTAGCCGCAAGGGGAATGTGGTCATTGAGGCACTTGGCAAAGGAAGGGTTTTAGGTTGCTGGTCTACTCTTTTGGGTGAGCCCCATATTCTGATGTCATCCGCCTCCTGTCAGAAGCCGACTACGGTTGTAACTATAAGAGGCTCGGATTTGAGGGAAATGATGATCGACAACTCAAAAATAGGGTTTAATATTTTGGAAAGGCTGTGTTTTTTACTTCGAGACAGGATACAGGCTGCTTACGGTGCAATGGAAAAAATATGATCATTTTTCAAACAGCGACCTGCCTTAATAAACCACAGGCTTATAAAAATGGGATCGAGATTGCTCATTTGGGGATATGATTCAACAGGCTAAATGAATACACCTAAGATTGTTTGTGACATGGAATTATTTATGGATGAAAGGCTTACGGCCAAAGAAAAAGAGATAATACATGATATGCCTTCCCGGTTGGAAGGTTTTGGAAAGGAAAGGTCGAGTCTGATTCCCATTTTGCAGATGATCCAGGATGCTCTTGGCTACCTTCCATCGGAAGTCATTACCATAGTGGCGGATTACCTTGATCTCACTGAAACAGATGTCTATGGCGTGGCAACTTTTTATAACCAGTTCCGATTTATTCCGCCAGGTAAAAATCCAATCAAGGTTTGCCTTGGGACAGCATGTCATGTCAAGGGCGGTGATATTATATTAGAAAATTTCGAGCGGAAGCTTGAGATTAAAGAGGGAGAAACCACGCCTGAAAGAGAATTCAGTATAGAAAGGGTTGCATGTGTTGGATGCTGTGCAATAGCTCCCGTTGCTCTTGTTGGTGAAACAGTTCATGGGGACATGGCGCCAAGCAAAGTGGAGGGTCTTATTCTTCGAATCCAGGTCGAAAAAGAAAAGGAAGAAAGAGAAAAACAAAATGAAACCGGGCGACAATGAAAAATCGTATCGGGTATTTGATGTAATTTGTGAAGAAGCCCAAAGAAGAAGGAATGAATTCACAGGGGATCCGGTTCCTAAAATTCACATTTGTATGGCGACCTGCGGAATCGCTTCAGGCGCTCTGGAAACTAAAAGAGCATTTGAAGAAGCCCTTGACGAACAAAATATAAAGGCTCGTATTCATACTGTAGGTTGTATCGGTCATTGTTATGCAGAGCCTGTTGTGGTTATCGATCACCAGGAATCAGGGTTTCCGCCCATCTTTTACCCTGAAGTAAGTCCCGGTAAGGCCAAAATGCTCGTAAAATTCTTCTTAAAAGAAGGCGATCCGAGACTTGAGCACGTGCTCGGAGCAACCAAAGAGAATGAAATGATTCCTTCGGTCATGGAATTTTCTCGGTTTAACCAGGAAAAGCGGGTGGTCATGGAAAAGTGCGGCCATATTGATCCTGAAGATATCTACGATTACATTGCCGAGGGTGGATATGCTGCATTTGAGAAAGGCTTAAGAAAAGATCCGGTTGAACTAATCAAGGAGACACAAAAATCTGGTTTGCGAGGGAGGGGTGGCGCAGGATTTTCCACCGGTCAAAAATGGGATTTTGCCAGGAATGCCAAAGGAAAGGATAAAATAGTCATTTGCAATGCAGATGAAGGTGATCCGGGTGCCTACATGGACAGGACCATTTTAGAGAGCAATCCCCATCAGGTGCTGGAAGGTATGGCCATTTGTGCTTATGCAGTGGGGGCTGAAAAAGCCTTGGTCTATGTGAGATACGAGTATCCCCTGGCGGTTAAAATAATTAGTAAGGCTATAAAGCAGGCAAAAGAACTGGGACTGCTCGGCAAAGGAATTTTGGGCACCTCATTTAATTTGGATATTGAGGTGTTCCAGGGATCTGGAGCCTTTGTATGTGGCGAGGAAACTGCTTTGATCCAATCGATTGAAGGGTATCGCGGCATGCCACAGCATCGTCCGCCATATCCGGTCCATAAAGGTCTATGGAGCAAGCCAACGGTTATTAATAATGTGAAAACCCTGGCGTCCATTCCGTCCATTATAAAAAAAGGTGCAACCTGGTATCGCAAAATCGGTACAAACAAAAGCCCTGGAACCGCTATTTTTTCAATTGTGGGAAATGTCACGCACCCCGGTCTGGTGGAAATTCCGATGGGAGTATCACTGAGAGCACTCATCTTTGATATTTGCGGAGGAATTCCAAATAAAAAGAATTTTAAAGCCGTTCAGATTGGAGGACCTTCTGGGGGATGTCTTTCTGACGATTTTCTGGATACTCCTATTGATTTTGACTCCCTTACAGAAGCCGGGGCAATGATGGGATCGGGTGGTATGGTGGTGATGGATGAAGATAACTGCATGGTAGATGTGGCTAGATACTTCCTTGATTTTACACAAAAAGAATCTTGCGGTAAGTGTACTTTTTGCAGAATTGGAACAATGCATTTGCTTGGCATATTGAACCGAATTTCTATCGGTGAAGGGAACCCGGATGATTTGAATATGCTGCAAAGCCTAAGTGAAGATATAAAAGCAGGTTCTCTGTGCGGTTTGGGTAAAACAGCCCCTAATCCGATACTGACATCCTTAAGATATTTTATGGATGAGTATAAAGCCCATGTAAATGAAAAATGTTGTCCGGGGATGACGTGCCGGAAACTCACTGCATATTATATTGATCTGGGAAAATGTGCCCGTGGCTGTGATGCATGTGTGGGATGTTGTCCGGTTGACGCTGTATTTACAACCAGCAATAGAAAAAAAGGGATAGACCAGGTTCTATGTGTAAAATGTGGTGAGTGTATGGTAGCATGCCCCCCGGACTATGATGCGGTGATGAAAGTTTCTCCACCAGAGCTTGCGCCCGTTATTGAAAGACCGAAGGAGGTCGTTGAAGAAAGCAAATGATTCTTTTCGTGCTTTGGGTTCTACGGTGAAAATAAAATCTGATATGTAATCGTATTTAAGAATATATATACTAAGAGACCAAACTATGGTTAAACTCCAGGTGGATGATAAAGAGATTGAAGTAAAAGAAGGTACAACTTTGCTTAAGGCCTGCCTGGATAACGACATCTACATTCCCAACCTTTGCTATATGGATGGTATGAAAGGAAGTGTTGCATCATGTCGCATGTGTTTTGTTGAAATTGGAGGTGAAGAGCAACCGGTGACTTCATGTACCGTTAAGACAACAGATAACATGACTGTTAGAACCGACACACTGGCTGTGCGAAAAATACAACGGTCCGCCTTTCGACTCCTGCTGTCAACACACCATGTGGATTGCCGCAATTGTCAGGCCAATAAAAAATGCGAATTGCAGGAAATTGCTAAATTTTTAAAGGTTGGTTTAAAACAAAAGACTTTTAAGCAAATCCTTAAGGATACGTCTGTGAACGAAAGCCATCCCTGTCTTAATTTTTATCACAACAGATGTGTGTTATGCGGAAAGTGCATTTCTGTCTGCCTAAAGCAGAACCAGAAAACCATGTTAACTTTTGCAAAGAGAGGATTCGATACGGTTGTAAGCTTTTATGGTGCTGGGAATCTATCAGCAATTTCCTGTGGAGCATGTAATAGCTGTGTAGAAATTTGTCCTGTGGGAGCTATTACTTTAAAAGAGAGTTCTGTTTGAATGTTTCATAAAACTCGTCCGGCGGAACTGTGTTGTGCTGCATTTCGTAATCATTCAACGTACGATCGGTATTTTTTGTGATTACAAAATTTGCATGCCTTTTTATCCCGTTTCTTTTTAACGGGGGGATTTAATCCGCCTGCGGCGGATTACGAAACCGTTAAAATTAGACTTTTTTCGGGTTCATCCTTTTTGGTTTTAAAGGGTTATTATGCTTCTTCGCGGATTGAAGTCCAACATAGCAATAAATATTGCGGTTATTCTACTGGTGGGGATGCTGCTGATCGAATTTGTAACGATTATAACAGCTCAAAGGGACATGATCCGCTCTGAAATCTTGAGGGGAAATCTTCTTATATCTTCATTTAAAGAAAGTCTGGTTAACTTCCCAGCTCAAAAAAATCCGACATATGATTTCAATTTAAAATCAAGTTTTGAAATGATGATGCACGAGGCCGGTTTTTCCTGTGCTTTGATTATGGATAGCAATAAAAAGCAGATCTATTTTGGTGGCAGCACTTGCGATCTTAAAAATGAGCTCATTGGGCTTACCGATCAGGCTCTTAAGACAGGAGAAAGGACAACAAGGTTTTTTGGGACTGTATGGGGAGTTTTTTGGAGGCAAAGCAAAGATGCAGTCATTTCATCTCCTGTAAAGTGGAAGGGGAGCATCATTGGCGGTATAAGCATCGCCATCCCCTTAGTCCGGGTTTATGAGACTTTAAGACGCAGTCAAAAAGTATTATTTATCTACATTTTCATAAATACTGCAATACTGACGTTTATCGGTCTTTACCGGCTGTCAAAGATATATTTGGAGCCGATGTACAGGCTGGTAAAGAGAGCTGATGAGTATAGAGAAGATGACGGAATCTTTTTTGCTGTACGCAAAGAAGACAATGAGCTTAATCAGCTGTCAAAGGCCTTGAACCGAATGTTGGAACGTATTTCAGGAGACAGGGAAAAATTACAATCGATGGTTATATCTCTTGAAAAGGCTAATCTTGATTTAAAGCAGGCGCAAAAAGAGATAATAAGGGCTGAAAAGCTGGCTTCTGTAGGACGTTTATCTTCAGGAATTGCTCACGAAATAGGTAATCCCATCGGCATTATTATCGGCTACCTTGAATTGATTAAACAAAAAGATATAACGGATGATGAGCGGGCAGAATATATTATCCGAACCGAAAATGAAGTAAACAGGATAAATACGATTATCCGCCAGCTCCTTGATCTTTCGAGGCCCTCCGAAGCAGGTTCAAAGGCTGTTTCAGTTCATGAAATCATCAATGATATTTCAAACGTTATTAAACCACAGCCCATGATGGCTAATATCAAGTTAGAGCTTGAACTTGCAGCGGAAAAAGATACTGTTTTTGCTGATCCCAACCAACTGCGACAGGTCTTTTTAAATTTGATCATAAACGCTGCAGATGCGATTTGTTCAAGTAAAAAAAATATAACCGGCGAGCTTGTTATAAAAAGCACCATCATGCCGGGGTCAGATTCGGATGACAATCCCATGCCGATGCTGAAATTAAGTTATATCGATAACGGCCCAGGGATTTCCTATGAGAATCTTGGCAATGTTTTTGATCCTTTTTATACCACTAAGGAGCCGGGAAAGGGCACGGGTCTTGGCCTTTCAGTCAGTTTCATGATCATTGAAAGTTTCGGCGGCAAAATTGAAGCGACCAGTATAGAGGGTAAAGGAACCACCATGACCGTATCCCTGCCGCTTTACATCGGAAAAGAAAAAAAATAGTAGTATAGGAATATATTAACAACCATTTGGTTAAAATTATGAAAAATATGACTTCGATGGAAAGATCAACTGAGGTAAAACGTCTTCTCATTATTGATGATGAGGAGAATATGAGACATATGCTATCGGCCATGCTCAAAAGGTCCGGTTATACTGTAGATACGGCATCGGACGGGTTAGAAGGCATAGAAAAAGTAGAGCAGGCCCAGTACGACTTTATTCTGTGTGATCTTAAGATGCCTAATATGGGGGGTATGGAATTTTTAGACGCTGCAAAGAAAAAAATAAAAGCTTCCACAGTTATCATGATGTCGGCATATGGTTCTATCGATACGGCTGTTGAAGCGATGAAGCTAGGTGCATACGATTATATATCAAAGCCGTTTAAAAGTGATGAAGTCTATATGACGCTAAAAAAAGCCGAAGAAAGGGAAAGTTTAAGAAAAGAGAACCTATGGCTAAAAGAGAGAATCCGAAAGATTGGAGATAAAAATACCTTCGGGAATATGATTGGAAAAAGCAAGGCCATGCAGGCTGTTTTCACGCTGGCGGAGAAAGCGGCACAATACAAAACAACTGTTTTAATCTCAGGTGAAAGCGGTACCGGCAAAGAGTTAATTGCAAAAGGCATTCATTATGGCGGCCGACGATCATCCATGCCCATCGTTCCGGTAAACTGTGGGGGGATACCCGAGAATCTGCTTGAAAGCGAGCTTTTTGGATACAAAAAAGGTGCTTTTACCGGTGCGGATCAAAGCCAGAAAGGACTTTTTGAGGAGGCAGAAAGAGGGACCATTTTTCTTGATGAAATAGGAGAACTGCCTTTCCCTTTACAGGTAAAGCTTTTGAGAGTGCTACAGGAAGGTGAAATAAGACCGGTGGGCAGTTCAAAAACAAAAAAAATTGATGTTCGTGTCATTGCTGCTACTGCTAAAAACCTTGAAGATGAAACAAAAAAGGGTAAATTTCGCGAAGATTTATTTTACAGATTGAATGTTTTGTCGATTACGCTTCCTCCCCTCAGGGAAAGGGAAGGAGACGTGCCCCTTTTATGCAGTTTTTTTATTGATAAATATAAGGAAAAATTGGGAAAAGAAATAAATGAAGTCGCCCCTTTGGCAATGTCTCTTCTTCTGAGGCATCCTTGGCCTGGGAATGTACGGGAGCTGGAAAATGTTATTGAAAGAGCTGTGGTGCTTGCAGAGGATAATATTTTGCTGCCTGAAAATTTTCCGCAGGGAATTGGCATGACAACAGAAACCGATGAGATAAACAATATGTTTGAAGGGTTTTCCATAAAGGCAGCCCAGAAGATTTTAGAAAAAAAGCTGATTATAAAGGCGCTAAAAGAGACCGGAAACAACCGCACTCAGGCTTCCCGCCTTCTTGAAATCAGTCATCCGTCTTTGCTCAGTAAAATCAAGTCTTATAATATCGTGCTATAATTATCCTAACTCAAGTTTTACATCCCTTACCTACGACTGAAGCTGAATTTTTAAAGAGTTAATACGATCCACATCTGGATTTATATCTGACGCCCTGTCAGGGCATCACTTTCTGTAAAATAGGAGTGCGAGATCCGGAATCCTTAAGTATATTTCACCCATGTACATGCTAAGCAGCCAAATATGGTTACTCCTATTAAAATTCTATGGAGGTTAATAAAAAAATGAAAGCCATGGTTTTAAATAAGATTTGTGATCTTAGGGAGAATAAAAAACCTTTGGAAATGGTAGATTTTCCGGCACCTGTTCCCGGGGATAAAGAAATACTGGTTAAGGTCTCAGCCTGCGGAGTTTGCCATACCGAGCTGGATGAAATAGAAGGGAGGACACCACCACCGCAGATGCCGGTTGTACTGGGTCATCAGGTTGTGGGGAAAGTGGAAAAAACAGGTAGAAAAGCAAGAAAATTTAAAATTGGCGACAGGGTCGGAATTGCCTGGATCTATTCATCCTGTGGGAAATGTAAATTTTGCCTTCAAGGGGATGAAAACTTGTGTAAAGAATTTAGGGCTACCGGTCAGGACGCCAACGGTGGATATGCAGAATACATGACTGTTAAAGAAGCTTTTGCCTTTTTAATACCTGATGTTTTTTCAGATGTCCAGGCAGCTCCCCTCTTATGCGCCGGAGCGATCGGTTTCCGTTCTCTGCGGCTGACCGAAATCAAAGACGGACAAAGCTTGGGACTTACCGGATTTGGCGCTTCTGCTCATCTTGTTTTGAAGATGGTAAGATATAAATATCCAAAGGCGAAAGTTTTCGTGTTTGCAAGAAGTGAAAAGGAAAGGATTTTTGCAAAAGAACTGGGTGCTGTCTGGGCAGGTGATACGGTTGATGAATCACCTGAAAGGCTTGACAGCATAATCGATACCACGCCCGCTTGGAAGCCTGTCGTGGAAGCTTTGAAGAATCTAAAAAGTGGTGGAAGGCTGGTGATTAATGCCATACGCAAAGAAGAAAAAGACAAAGACTACCTGCTAAAACTCGACTATCCGATGCATCTATGGATGGAAAAAGAGATAAAGAGTGTTGCCAATGTGGCCATCCGTGATGTCAGCGAATTTCTTGAGATAGCGGCAAAAATACCTATTTTACCCGAAGTTGAGGAATTTGCTTTAAATGAGGCCAATGTGGCGCTGATTGAGCTGAAGGAAAGAAAAATTCGGGGTGCCAAAGTATTGAGGATTAATTAGAACGTTAACATGGACTGTTTCCACCTGGATAAGATAAGAAGAAAATTTTATTTAAATGAGGGATCGGGGAGTTTTTCAATCTCTGCTCTGTTCGTCTGGGATATCGCCTATTAGCCGGTACAAATCTTAACAATAATATCAAGGAACTGGCGTACGGCAGCTATCCCACTGAGATCAGATTTAAACCAGCCCCAGTAGATGGATTCCTACGTCGGCGCTGATCGTCTCTGCCTGTATAAGATTAACTTAGAAGATAGGGGGCGTGTACAGGGGACTGTAATCATTTGTTAAGATTTGTACCGGCTAATAGGCGATATCCCAGACGAACCTCTGACAATCGTTAATACACAAACGGTTCACCTAAAAAACCTTTAAGGAGAAACTCCCCGATCCCTCATTTAAATAGGTTTTTGATATTGGGTCAATTTAATTTCATAAAGGTCAAAGGTTGCAAAGACCTCACTATCACATTGCGCCATAACTGTGCAAACCGGGCAGCAGGTTTACGCCAAAATAGGTAAAGAGAACCGCTGCAAAACCGGCCATGGAAAGATAGGCAATCCGTTTGCCGTGCCATCCCCGCATCATCTTGGCATGCAACAGTGTGGCATATATAAACCAGGTGATAAGTGACCATGTCTCTTTGGGGTCCCAACCCCAGTAACGTCCCCAGGCCGAATTGGCCCATACCGCCCCTGTTATGATGCCTATGGAAAGGAAAAGAAAACCAAGCATAATCATCTGGTATGTCAGCTCATCGAGTATCTTTGCTTTTGGTAACTTTTCAAGCAAGGGGCTTTCCCCATTCGTATCCTTCTTTTTTATAAGGTACATCCCGCTAGTTCCAAAAGCGACAGCAAAGGCAGCATAACCGATAAAGCATGCAATTACATGGGCTATCAGCCAGTTACTTTTCAGTGCAGGAATTAGGGGTTGTATAGTACTACTATGAAGAGAAGCATAAGCCATGGCAAAAAAAGCAAGGGGTGTCACAAATGCTCCTATGGTGCGATTTTTATATTTTCGCTCAACAAACAGATAAATGATCAAAATAGTCCATGAAAAAAAAACCAGGGACTCATAAAGGTTGGAAAGGGGAGCATGCCCGATGTCCATCTGGTATGATTCTATCCATCTTAAAATAATGCCCGACGTATTACCTGCCAGCCCCATAACTGCCACCCAAAAAGCCGCTTTACCAGGGGCCTCCTTTTTAAAAATCCACGACACAATGTATAAAAAGGCAGCTAAACCGTAAACAAATGTTGTTGCTGATAATATAATGGAACTGTTCATAATTTTATTTTTTCCTTATTGTTTCAATTTATGGCACTAAACTAATTTGCCTAGTTTTTCCGAGAATATTTCAATCTTTCTTTGCATCCCTATTTTATTTTTATTTGAAGTGCCTGCAACCATGACCATGCTATGATTTTTCTTGCCTGAGACTTCAATACAAAACCGCTGGTGGGACATGAAAAATGTGATAAAACATCCGATAATCATCAGAATAAATCCCGAATAGACTACCCATACCCCAGGATCCTTTGTCACCTGAAGACCGGTAAAATAGTTGTGTTCGTGACTCGCCACGGCAATAATCACTTCGCCTTTTCTCATTTTATCAAAACTGGGAAAACGTAAAGGAAGCAGTATGTTAATCGAATCTCCGGTTTTCCGCGTTAATATTCCCATAAAAGCCTCACCAATATTATGACCTTTAAAACCGGCAGAACTGCTGTAATCTTTTATTAGAAAAGTTCCCATTCCTCCTGGTATTTCAACAGGTTTGTTAATAACAGCCTTTTTTAAGTATTCCATCCCGGTTTCTTTATCCGTAAAGCTCAGTGTGATTTCCTTTGGAGCCAGGGTGCCGTAACTGGACTGAAATATATTTATCCCCTTGTATCGGAGAGGATCGTTTACAATGATATCTTTTTTTAAAACAGGTTTTTCATTTTCGATAATGGCAAGGCTGGAGCGAAATTCTTTGGGAGCGCCTGAATCATAAAAACTGACAAAAAAGTCTTCGCACTTAATCTCAAAATCGAGAAGATGGGTTTTATCAGTATTTCTCAAAGTTATCTTCTTTGCGGATTCACCCTCGGGTATATTGACAAATCCTTCAAAGCCGTAAATTGAACCGATCAAACTACCGAGCAGCATTAAAATAATACTTAAATGTACGATATAAACGCCAAGGCGTGTCCAACGCCATTTTTCAGCAAAAAGGCAAAACCCGTTATCCGTCTGCTCAATCCTGCTGTATTCAAAGCTTTTGGAAATAATCGGGTTATAGATCTCTTTTAGCTTATCGGGCATGAGATTTTTGGAAAACTCCTTTTTATATTCCAGACTCCTGAACCTTGAAACATTGAACGGCGGAACTTTGATGAATATAATCTTTAACGTGGTTTTCATGCGATCAATCGAACATACAATGATATTTATAGTTAGCAAAAGAATAAGAATCTGAAACCACCAGGAATGGTACATGTCAAAAATATCTAAGATTGAATCAAAAAAAGAAAGAATTTTATACCAGAACTCGCCGAATTTGTGAAAATATTCTGATGGACTGCCGCTTTGCGGTATGACGGTTCCGATAATGGAAGTAACTGCCAGGGAAAGCAAAAGAACCACAGTCAGTCTTACTGAAGTGAAAAATTTCCATACTTTAATTATACCATCAGACGAGTTTGCCTTCATTATCATTATCTGTCCTATATATTTTTAACAAATCTTAGGAAAAATCTAACCAGCCATATCAGAACATGACCCAAAGGGAAAGGGATTTTTTCTTTTGCAGGTAATCATTTTTTGTTTACAGGTTTTATAATGATCGTTGCCGCTTTGTCATTATCAAGGTATTCTTTTGCAAAAGCTGACACTTCATCCACGTTAATTGACGCATAATCGTTTAAAACCGTCCGACTCCACTGCAATTGCTGCGGATAGGTCATTGATTGGCTGAGAACCGTGTTTAGCCAGTAGGTGTTTTTTTCAAGCATTTCTTTTATGCTCGTAAGGGTTGGGTTTAAGGCACGTTTTAATTCTTCCTCTGTCACACCGTTTTGGGAAATATCCGATGATATTTTCTTGATCTCGGATTCTATTAAAGCAGCCTGCTTAGGGTCTATATATGCCATGGAATAAAATACACCATACCCCGGATAAACACGCTTGGGCGAGTTAAACGCAAAGGCTGAATAAACTGCGCCAAGCTTTTCTCTAATATTCTCTCTGAGCCTGTCTGAAAAAATTTCCGCCAGTACAGACAGACGGCGTGACCTTTTAATATTCCATAAATCTTCACTTGGATAAGCGATCACTACAATTCCTTTGTTAATTTTTGTGGGAACTTCTATTTTCAAAGATTGAGCCACCGGGAATTTAAGCAAATCGGGTCTTTTGTCGTAGTCAAGCTTTTTTCGATCAGGAAGGCTTCCAAGATATTTTGAAGCGGTGTCTATCAGCAGATCAATATCAAAATCACCCACCACAGATAACTCCAGGCGGCCATGCATCAAGGGTGCTTCGATCCATGACCGGATATCCTTAAGGGTTAATTTTTTTAATTCATCAAATAAAGGAAGTCCAAACCGGCTGTCTCCTCCGGCCAGAAAACGCCTGCCGGAAAGCATCATCGCACCGTCTATGGAACTGGAAAGGGCTTTGTATTTTTGCTCTAACCGTTTGATTGAAAGCTTATAAGCATTTTCTCTGTATCCCGGATCAACGATGTGGGCATAAAGAAGCTGAAACAGCAATTTTATTTCCTTTGTCACGGTTGTTCCATTAAAGGAAAACTTATCTTGGTCTATTTCAAAAAAAACATCCGTATTTTTCCCTGCCAGGGCACGTTCAACATCATCTTTCTCAAGGGAAGCGAATCCGCTTTCATTAATCACCGCTTCACTCAATGCGGCAAGCCCGGCCTTGTCAGAAGGTTCAGCCGATCTGCCTAAACCAAAGGAAAGCAAGACTTTTACTTCATCTGCCTTAAAGTCGGTCTTTTTAAGATTAAGGCGTACACCGTTTTCAAAGTCAACTTGTACAATTTTAAGATCATCTATCCTTGTTTTGGCAATTATCCGTCCCCTTTTTTTTGGTTCGGGCAGATATGGAAAAGCGACTGATTTTTTTTCATCCGGGGGTAATACTTTTATATTTCGACTTTTGTTAAAGGTAGAGAGGATGATATCTTTTGGGTCGTTTTTGGTGGAAGAAATCTTAGCATTGCCGCTAATAAGAACCAGCCTGTGTTCAGGCTCCCATGTCTTTTTGAAAGATTCATGTATATCTTTTAATGTCGCTGAATTGACAACCGGCGCGAAAAGCGTTTTTTCCTGATCGGGCGACTGGAACACTCTGTTGTTATTTACGCTGTTTATGATGTTCCGGGCAAGAGCGCGGCTGTTTCGGGTTGATGCTTTTTTTACCGCATTAGCAAGATCTGAAAGGAAATCACTTTTTACCCTTTCAAGTTCAGATTTTCTAAATCCGTATTCTGCAGCCTGTCTTAATGTTTGTTCGATAACCGATAAAGCTTCCTTCCATTTCTCGGGACTGCAATCAGCGGTAATCGCTGCATATTCTACCTGTTGCAGGTAAATTCCCGAGCTGATGGCCGCCGAAGTAAAAGGGGTATCTGGTTTACCCACCATTGCGTCCAGCCTGTCTTGAACAATCCGGTCGGCAATATCCTTAAGCAACCATTTTTTCTGTAACGTAAAGGAATCATAAGTTTTATCAGTCTTTGTTATCACTTCAATGCTCACTGATGTATTCCCAGCTTCCTTTTCAAAGTGGTAAAACGGCTTGATTCCTTTATGATCTATCTTCCCTATGCCGACATTGGGCTCTCGCGGAGCCCGGGCCGATATTGAAGAAAAATTTTCTTTGATAAGTGAAACCGCCGTGTCCGGGTTAAACTCTCCTGTCATAACAATGACCATATTTTCAGGTCTGTACCACGTATCGTAAAATTTCTTTAAAAGGCTTCGGTCTGCATTTTTAATAATGGTCTCTTTGCCTATGGGGAGTCTCTTGGGTATCCTGGTATCAGATAACTCAAAATTTAAAGTTGAAACAAATGTTCGGTAGGAGGCGCTGTCACGGGTTCTCTTTTCAGCAAGAACAACTTTTTTTTCTTTATCAATCTCAGATTGTAAAAGGAATGCACCTTGGGCATAGTCTTTTAATACAACAAGGCCCTTTTTGAGATTTTCTATGTCTCCTTCCGGTAAAAGTACATCATAAACCGTTTCGTAAAATCCTGTATGGGCGTTTGCATCAGGCCCAAACTGCATGCCTATGCTCTGGAAATACTTTACAAGTTCTCCAGGTTTAAAATGTGTGGACCCGTTAAACAGCATATGTTCAAGAAAATGTGCCAGACCTTGCTCGTGATTTCCCTCATTCATTGAGCCTGCCTGAATATTAAGATGCATGCTCACCCTTTTTTTGGGCTCGTGATTTTCCATAAGAACATATCTGAAACCGTTTGGAAGTTTTCCATAGATAAGCGTTGGGTCAGGATAAAGATCGCTTTTTTCGTGGGGCCAGCTTGGTATTGTATCAACACTGCCTGAAGCTGCATTTGCAGTATGCGGAAACAGGTTGATGAATTTATAAAGTAATTTTTTGCTTTCTTTATATTGATTTATATCGGTGGGTTGAATCAACCCAGTAAAAACAACGGCCCATACAATAAAACCGATAAAAATGTTTTTAAACGACCTTTTGCACATAAAATGATCCCCTTGTTAAGCTATATTGTTTTCCATAAATAATTCTGTTTTAAACGATGAAAAACTCTTATACACTCAAACAGTTTCCTCATTTAAAAATGAACATATTTATGAGAATTACTATTAACTTAAATTAAGCATTTTTTTTCGATCTGCATCACCTTTTGCACATAAAGACTTAACAAAATATTTCGATCCGCCATCAAGCAAACCTGTGGTTTTTGCAAGTTCTTAAAAATCAAAATCATAAATAAATCTTTTCAAAAATTAGCCCAGCTTAGGTTGAAAATAAAAAGTCTTCAGCCTGCCTATGCCATTGCATCAGGTAAACTGAAGACTTTTAAATAATGATAGTATGCTAAAAAGTCAAAAACTACTTTTTAATATAAACCCCTCGTGAAACGGTCTTAATTTTGCCCTGTTTAGTCAGTTTGTAAAGTGCATTGCTAAGCTGCCTGCCGTCAAATCCGGATTTATCTTTTATTTTCTCAATCGCAACTCCCTTTTTGCTCCTTTTAATCGCATCAAAAACAGCGCCAAGAACGGTTGCGCCTTTTGCGGCTACCGGTTTTTTAACGCCCGCTTTTTTTCGTACAGCAGGTTTTTTCTTTGCAACCGGTTTTTTCTTTACAGCGGCTTTTTTCTTTGTCGCTGCATTAGTTGCCTGCATCTTATCCACATTTTTTGAAATTTTTTCCAACTGTTTTGAAAGGTTCACGAGAGATTTTGACGCTGACGCCAGTTGCTTCTTCAACTGCTGCTGTGAAAGTGTCACCAGTTTTTTTTGTACTGTTTTTAGCTGACTTTGTACTTTCTTCATTTTGATTTTCCTCCCGGGTATATATATGAATATTTATAAGAACCGGCTCTTTTTCAAGTAGTATATAATACTCTTTTAATTGTCAACAATTTATGCGATAAGGCAATAGAGCAATTGACAAGGTGACGATTTCTGTGAAAGATATTTTTCTGATAAATAACCCACATACCCTATCGAGTTATAAAATGCCGGAGCAATTACATCTATACGACCATAAAGAACACTTTAATATTAAGTATGAAGAAGAACTTAACTCTTCACAGATGGAGGCTGTAACTTCTCTTAACGGCCCAATGCTGGTAATCGCCGGAGCCGGTAGCGGAAAAACTCGAACGCTTACCTATCGGGTTGCGCGCCTGGTTGAAAAAGGAATTTCTCCTGTATCAATTTTGCTTTTAACATTCACGCGCAAAGCTTCCTTGGAAATGCTTAGCCGTGCGGCAAAGCTTTTGGACAACAGGTGTGAAAGAGTCTCCGGAGGTACTTTTCATTCTTTTTCAAATTCCATGTTGCGAAAATATGCTTCAAACATCGGCTTTGACAATAAATATACCATACTAGACCGGGTGGATGCAGAAAGTTTAATAGGAATGTTGAGAAAAGAACTGGAGCCCGGATCAAAACACCGCTCGTTTCCAAGAAAGCGGACTCTGGTAAATATCTTTAGCCGGGCGGTTAATAAAGTGATTTCCATTGAAGATATTATTTATAATGATTACCCTCATTTTTTACCTTACCTTGAAGATATTCTTAATCTTTCTGTGGAGTATAAAAATCGAAAACGGATACATAATTTTCTTGACTACGATGATCTCTTGGTTTCATTTGATCTTCTTTTGAAAAATCATACCGATATACGGGACCAAATATCATCTTTATACAAGTATATTATGGTTGACGAATACCAGGATACCAACCAGATACAGGCATCGATTCTATACTCCTTAACGAGTAAAAATAAGAACGTTATGGTTGTGGGAGACGATTCGCAGAGCATCTATGCTTTCAGGGGTGCGAATTTTAAGAATATAATCGATTTTCCAGCATTATTTCCGGAAACCAAAATTATCAGTCTGGAAGAAAACTATCGCAGTGTACAACCCATATTGGACCTGACGAATGTTATTATCGACAGAGCGACAGAAAAATTTTCCAAAAAGCTTTTTACCCGGAAAACCGGAGGGGTGACGCCTGCTCTTGCTTGCGCCCAAAGTGAAAACGGCCAGTCAGTGTTCGTTGTGGATAAGATCCAGGACCTGAATATAGACGGAGTTCCTTTGAACCAGATAGCCGTTTTGTTCAGAGCCGGGTTTCACTCATTTGATCTTGAAATTGAACTTGCCAGGGGGAAAATTCCTTTTATTAAGGTTGGAGGCTTCAAATTTACCGAATCTGCACATATTAAGGACGTCCTGGCACACTTGAGAGTAATCGCCAACGGGTATGATCGGATAAGCTGGTACAGAATCCTCCTTCTTTTAGAAAAAATAGGTCCCAAAACAGCCCAAAACATTTACGAAGCAATAGATAAAGAAAAATCAGGGTATGCCGGGCTTTTCACCATCAAGCTAAAATCTGGTCTGAGCCAGCGTTTAAGCCAGATTAAGCAGCTTTACTCAAATATAGATCCTGATTCTTTGTCGGTTTCTGAAATGGGAGAAATTATTCTAAACTATTATTTACCTATATTAAGGGATAAATATGACGATCACCCGAAGCGCGCAAAGGATCTTGAGCAACTTTTAACTATTATGCAGCGTTATAACAGTCTTGAACAGTTCCTAACCGACATGGCTCTTGAACCGCCCAATACAAGCATGGATAATACGTTGGCAGAGACTACTCCTGATAACAACCGCCTGGTTCTTTCAACCATCCATTCAGCAAAAGGTCTTGAATGGCACACGGTCTTCATTATCTGGGCCCTTGACGGTCGTTTCCCATCCATACATGCTTTAAATAACGAAGAAGATCTTCAAGAAGAACTCAGGCTGATGTATGTGGCGGCAACGCGAGCAAAAAATAATCTTTTTTTCATATATCCAGATGGTTTTTATGATAGAGGTTCGGGTATGATATTTAGCAGACCCTCTCGTTTTATCGACATGATACCGGATGATATACTCGGAAAATATTTTGTTGATTAACCGTTTACACCATGATACCCACAGGTACCTTAAACGAACTGACAGCTGCAAAGATGAAAATTAAAACTTACAACCTGTAACTATGTCCCCTGAATCCTACGTCCTGATTATCGGTTACATCTTTGGATTTTACATGGCGTGGAACATCGGCGCTAACGATGTGGCCAACTCCATGGCATCTGCTGTCGGCGCCAAGGCGATTACCATTCGCCAGGCAATATTTATTGCCGGTATTTTAAATGTTCTCGGCGCGGTCTTTATCGGCTCCCATGTTACCAACACGATACGCAAAGGGATCGTTTCAACCGAAATTCTGACTGACCCCCATCTTGCCCTTATCGGCGCATTGTCGGCCCTTCTTGCCGCTGCCCTGTGGGTTAGTTTTGCTACCTGGAAATCTCTCCCTGTTTCCACCACGCATTCGATTGTAGGCGCCATGATCGGATTCGGAATCATGGCAGGCGGTTTCTCCGTGATTAATTGGGGAAAGCTGACTGCGGTTGTAATGAGTTGGATCATTTCCCCTGTTTTTAGCCTAATCATTTCTTTTATCATGTTTAAACTCATCGTACGGCTGGTTTTATCTAAAAAAGAACGATTTATTATGGCTCTTAAATCATCGCCCTTTTTTATCGGACTTGCTTTTTTTGTTGTTATTCTGTCTTTTTTATTTAAAACACCCCTTGGAAAACAGCTTTCCGTGAGTACGCCTGAAGCCCTGATTATCGCCCTGATTTCAGCCGTTTTTTTAGGATTTTTGGGAAAGATGCTTTTAAAGCGGTTTATAAAAGATGACTTGGAAAACGGAGCTGAAGAGATCTTCCGGCGAATTCAGATCGGTACATCATGTTATGTTGCTCTGGCCCAGGGTGCAAACGATGTGGCCAATGCCATCGGCCCTCTTGCTGTGATCTATTTTCTGGTTAAAACAGGAAGCGTGGGAGCAAAAGTGCCGGTACCTTTCTTTCTTCTTTTCTTCGGTGGATTAGGAATCGCCTGTGGGATTTCGATGGCGGGATACCGGGTTATGGATACCATCGGTAAAAGAATAACCACGCTTACCAATACACGTGGATTTTGTGTTGATTTTGCGGCAGCAACCACCGTACTTTTGGCTTCAAAAATGGGGCTTCCGGTTTCAACCACTCATGCAGCGGTGGGTGGTGTGATGGGGGTGGGTATTGCACGTGGAATTGAGGCAGTCAACTTTTCAATTGTGTTTAAAATCATGATTTACTGGGTGCTGACTGTTCCGGCGGCAGCCATCACCAGTATGATAATTTTTAAAATACTTCAACTCATTATATAAAGGAGGTGACTATGCGTTTACCTTTCTTTTCAATGTTTATAACATCGCCTTTTGAAGGATTGCAGGAACATGCTGAGAAGGTTAAGGAATGTGCGTGGGCTTTTCAACAGGCCATGGAATGTCATGTTTCAGAACGATGCATGGCCTTTGAAGAATTCAGGCAGGAAGTCGGCACATTGGAAAGCCAGGCGGATGCCGTCAAGCGGCGAATCCGGGGCCATCTGCCTAAAGGCACCATGATGTCTGTGGATAAATTCCAGCTGTTCAGGTATCTTAGAGAACAGGACCAAGTCCTTGATGCCATGGAGGACGTGCTTGACTGGCTATCCTATAGAATTGAGCCCGGAATCCAAAAAGAACTTCAAAAGGATTTTCTCCTTTTAGTAGATGCGGTTATGAATCCTGTGGAAGAAATGACAAAAATGGTGACCGAAGCTAGAAAGTATTTTACAAATTTTTCAGAAAAGCAGCGGAGCCTTGTTAAGGACATCATCAGGGAGCTTCGCAGATACGAACATGAAGCAGACAAACTGGAAGACAGCATAAAACAAAAAGTATTTAATATGGAAATCAATCCGGTTACCGTGTTTCACACCATCAGACTGGCTGAATACATTGGATCCATAGCCGATCACGTTGAAAATGCCGGTGATATGATGAGAGCGATGCTGTCAAAATAAAATAGGGGCCATCAGGATTCAGAAAAGTATTCTGCTTCATAAACCTTTACTGTTGTCTCCCTGTCCTTCCAGCATTCTCTTTGCATACCTGCTTTCTGGCAGAGGTGCTCTAAAAAGTCTTTCTTGGCAGGAAGTTGTTCCCAGACCTGCGGAAGAAATGTCGCACTTTGCCATCCTTGGGAAAGTATGACACCATGAATGTTCGGTTTAAGATTTTTTATTAAATCTTCACCATCTTTAAAATCAAGTTTTTTAGGAACGGTAAGAACGCTGATTTCAATATCTATAGCCGATAGTTCATCCATCTTTACAGCAGGAAATCGAGGATCGTGAAATGCGGCGTTTATTGCGTTTTCCTCAACATTGGAGACAAGGGATTTCGTAGGTTCTATGGTGCCGATACATCCTCTGAGAATTCCGTCTTTATGGAGGGTGACAAAACAGCCCTTTTTTTCCTTTAAACCCGGAGTAATCTTTTCCGGCCGGTGTACCTTTGAAATAGCTTTTACTTGCACCTCTATTACAGTTCTAGCCAGTCTAAGCAGATTCTTTCTATCTTCATCCGTCAATTCAGACATGTTTTATTCTGTCCCCTTTTATTAATATAAAAATTCCCACCAGACGTAAAAAGCAAGAGCAAGAAAAGCAATAAAAAATGAAACATAAGACATCCAGTTTGTCTTTCTTTTAGCCATACCGTGTTTTTCAACAACTCCAAGTCTGGTTTTGCAATTAGGGCATTTTTGAACATCGAGCTTCACGTAAGTGAAACACTCCGGACATCTCTTTGTCGCATGAACCACTTCTATTTTATCTAAATCATCCGGCATTTTTGCCTACCTCCTTTAACCAGAGCACAACACGCATTAAAAACGGTTTGTCTGAAAGGGTATTTTGGGGAAGCCCTTAATTTAAAAATCCGTCCTCTATTGAAATTTCACTTTTGCTTTTCAATTGCGCCACCCACGTATTAAATGTTTGGAACTTTTTCTGTTGCAGCAGTCTTTCAGCAATATCTTTCTTTTTCTCGGCAAACTCAGCAATGGGTGGCAGTTTTCTATTTTTAAATCTGATCACGTAATATCCTTTTTTCCCTTTAATAACATCATCATGTAATTTCTTTTTCTTGGAAAGCAAAAAAGCTGCTTTTGCAATTTCGTTTTCAAATCCGATATTTTGTATCGAACCATTTCTTTTAAAAAAGCCGGTTGTCTCCACTTTCAAACCGAATTTGCCGCTTTCTTCTTTCAATGATTCCGCTGTCCCTTCGGCCTTTAGAGCTTTAAGAAATGCATTTGCATCTTCCTTGGCCTTTTGGTCTCGTTTTTCCTTTGTTAGGTCAGCTCTAACTTTTTCTTTAACATCTTTTAAATCAGGAATCTTTTCATCAAATTTTTCTATTACCTGAATGATATAATATCCGTCTGCTAAATCTTGAATATCACTTATTTCCATCAGTTCCAGATTAAAAGCTGCCGTAGTCAATTTAAAGCCTTCTTTAACACCTTTAACCGGCTCACTTTCAGTAAAAAAATTCGTTGTATGTATGCTAAAATTATGCAAATCAGCAATTTTTACAAGGTCGTCTCCCTCAGAAGATGCTTCATAAACTTCATCGGCTTTGTCATATGCGAGATTTCCGGCTTTTTGTGTCAGCAGTTTTTCTTTAATTTTCTGTTTAGCCTTATCAAAATCAATGGTAAATTCTTCGTTTATTTTATCAACCTTGATAATATGCCAGCCGAAACTGGTGCGCACCGGCTCACTGATCTGTCCGGGTTTCATGGAAAAAGCCTTGTCCGAAAAGGGTTTTACCATGGCTTCCCTTCTGAATGCACCAAGGGATCCTCCTTTAAACCTGGTTGGACCTTCGGAATATTTCTTTGCCAGGTCGGCAAAATCTTTGCCGTCCCTGGCCATTTTCATGATTTCAAGTGCTCGCTTTTTTGTCTTTTCAACAGTCTGGGCATCAGCATCCTTGGCCACCTTTATCAAAATATGACTCGCTTCAACGGTTTTCGGAGTATAAAATTCATCCGGATTTGATTCATAGTAGTCAAGAAGCTCGTCGTTATCAATTTTCACCTCCGACTTGAATGCGTCGGGATTAAAATGCAAATACTGGGCTTTCAACCTGACTTTTGTTTTATACGTCTCTTTGTGTTTTTCAAAATATGCTTTTATTTCATCATCAGTCGGTTTAACATTTTTATATCTTTCGGTTGTAAAAAGAACGAAATCTATATCAACGAAAGCATCCTGGTATTCAAAATATTCCTTGGCTTCCTGGTCAGACACCTTAATATTATCTGTAATAAAGGACCTTAACTTTTGAGATAACATTGCCTCTTTCTGTTCGACTTCAAATGATTCAGGAGTAAACCGGATGCGGTTTAAAATACTATTATACTTACGGATGTCGAATGCCCCGTCTGTCTGAAATGCCTCAATGCTTTTGATTGAAGATTTCAGTTCCTCATCAGTAATTCTAAAATTCAGCCTTTTCGCTTCCGTGAGCATCAGTTTTTTCTCTATTAGCTGATTTAGCGCCTGTTTTCTTAATCCCAGACTTGCGATCATCTCTTCGTTTAACCTGTTTCCCATTCTGTTTCGGACCTGTTCTTTAAGATTGTCGTATGTTCTGTTGTATTCATCAAGTGAAATGGGTTCTCCGTTGACACTTGCAATGGTACCTTTGGCTTTGTCACGTATATTAAACCCCCAAAACACAAAAACAACGGCAATGAGAAATATAATCGCTTTTATCATCCAGCTGCCGGCCTTTTTCCGCATTAAACTGAGCATGTGATTCCTTTCCTTAAAAACAAATATGTTTAATTATACAAAACTGACTCATTATATGATTAACGTAGTCGGCTGTTTATCAATCTTTGATCCAACGGGCTCCGCGCAAATTGAGCACAAATATTCGTACTTATCACCCTCAGGCAAAACAAGAAGAAGGCGTTTTCTGACAGGAACAGCCCTTTTACATTTAGGGCAATAAAGCTCGGTTGCATCGAGTTCTTTAAACATGCCCTGTCGATTCTCTTGCCTGGCATAACCCCTGTTTTGTTTTATAAAATTTTCTGGATACATGATAACACCTATCCCGATGAGATATTTATATAATTTATAAACCCTAAATTTTAGTTACTCACCCGGCTTTTGTCAAGAGATTACTGCTATTCTGATCAGCTTAGCCTGTTGACAATGTATCCAACATCTAGTAGCTGTATTTCGGTTGCCGGTATCGGAATGAAAAGAGACGTTCGACCAAATAGAGTAACACATATTTTAATCTATCATGCACACAAACCGAGATTTTAACTTGATCCACCGCCTTTAAAAAGGAAATTTTTATCAAAAAATGAAGTTTTTTAAGAAAAATACATTAACAGGGCTTGCGCGGACATGTGGCTGAGCTGCCAAGATTGGTCCGACAGTTCTGTCGGAAGCGCTTGATTCTCTCCAATCTTCAAAGGACCCAAACCTGCTTGTCGGATTTGAAACCAGCGATGATGCCGCAGTGTATCGTTTATCCTCTGATATTGCAGTCATTAGTACAGTTGACTATATTACACCGCCGGTAGATGACCCATACTGGTTTGGTCAGATTGCTGCTGCCAATTCTCTTTCCGATATTTATGCCATGGGCGGAAAACCAGTCACAGCACTTAATCTGGTCATGTTTCCTTCTAAAAAGCTTGATACAGGCGTTTTAAAAGATATACTAAGGGGTGGCAATGATAAAGTGATCGAAGCGGGTGCTTCTCTTGCCGGTGGTCATTCCGTTGATGACAACGAACCCAAGTATGGCCTGGCAGTTACGGGAACAGTTCATCCTGACAAAATCCTCACCAATTCAGGGGCCAAAGAAGGGGATGTCCTTGTTCTTACAAAACCGCTTGGCTCAGGGGTGCTTTTCAATGCCTCCAGGTCAAAAAAACTTCCGTATTCCGAATTAGAAGCGATACTCCCCCAAATTGCTGCGCTTAATAAAATCACTATGGAAATCGCGTCGAATTTCGACATTCATGCGTGTACTGATGTAACAGGATTCGGAATTGTTGGCCATATTCTAGAGTTAGCAAGGGGAAGCAGATCACAGATCATTCTATCATATAAAGATATACACTTTTATCCCAATGCCCTTGAAATGTATATGAAAGGCGAAACAACAGGAAGTAATAAAGCAAACAGAAAATTATCAAAGGGTTTCTTAAAAATAGACCAACATTTATCAGAAAAAGAGGAAGAACTCCTTTTTGATCCTCAAACCTCAGGTGGTCTTTTGCTCTC
>CAJHXW010000087.1_pt1 | contig 23733 bp, 21 predicted proteins | sample 9198581 | NCBI WGS metagenome assembly CAJHXW01 (sample SAMEA7708328, study PRJEB35096) | sediment metagenome | biome: marine neritic benthic zone biome [ENVO:01000025]; feature: sediment [ENVO:00002007]; material: shallow marine sediment [ENVO:03000034] sea grass bed [ENVO_01000059] ...
AGCCAGTCCTTCAAGTTCAGCAAGGCGTGGATCCGTGCAAAGCTTAGTCCCAAGATGAGTAAAAAATAATTTTACTTTTACACCCTTTGGTTTTGCAGATTGGCATAATTTGATCAATTGATCCAGGTTACGGTCGGAACTCACATAAACACCAAGAATTTTATCCATAATATATCCTTACATCTTAACAATCGATTCGTGGAATGCACGTCACTCCCCACAAAGCCCAATCGTCTCCGGGTCTTGGCACTTTCTCCGAAATTTGAGCCTCTAAAGCTTGTTGGACCTCTTCTTTTAAGCCCAGTTTTTCAAGCTTTTGATCTACTTTCACCCAGAAAAGCCCCTGATGAAAAGCCCTGGTTTTGCTTATCCGTATAAGCAGAAACCTTTCCTCAATAGCTGCCAACCTCGTCAGCACTTTGGCATTTTCATTTTCCTCCGAGAGACAACCTTCAACCAATAGAGCGACTAATTGATATTGCGTAATGTTTCTTTTTGTACTCGTTATTCGACGCTCCCATCTTATGTGCATTATTCACTCATTTTGCGAACCATTTTTAGTTTCCTCACACTGAGTGATAAAAAAGAATATAGAGAGAAATAAAAGCCCCCCTTTCCCGTATTCTTTTAGAAATACCACGTGAGATCGAAAGTGCCTGACCATTGTTTCAGATCTGAATTAAGAATAAAGGCCTTTTTCATGTTTCCCTCCCCTAAGGTTTGGTCCGGTGCAATTTGATGTCCAACCATTTCAGATTTAAATGGCTCATAATCTTTTAAGTTCTATTGTACTGGCGGCTCTAGTCAATTTTTTCCTCAGGTCTCTGTATCAACCGGTTGCGGCCTTTTAGCATTTTGTACCAAAGCATCTGCTACCATAGACGATAGAAACTGGACATCCATACCCATTTTGTAATGTTTATTAAGATCGCTCAGTTGGGTGTGGCAGTTCTCGCAGGCGGTGGTCAGAATTTGGGCACCGGTGGCCTGGACCTGCTCCACTTTAACCCGGGATGATTTCATCCGAAAATCGAGGGTTTCATCCCCCAAAGCTACCAGTCCTCCGCCACCGCCACAGCACCAGTTGTATTTGGGATCTGTTGTCATTTCTATTAAGTTATCCGTCAAATGCCGCAGGATATAACGCGGTTCATCAATTACACCGGCATTGCGTGCCATCTGGCACGGGTCATGGTAGGTAACGGCTGCGTTGTTAAATTTTGATTTGTCCAGTTTGATGCGCCTTTCCCGGATGTAGCGGGCATGGACCTCGGTGATAGATAATACCTCGAAAGGCTGTTTGCCGGCCAGCTGTTTCATCACTCTAAAAGCCGTGCCGCACTCACAAATGCAGACTTTTTTGACTTTCAGACGTTTGGCCTCACTGATTATGCGGTCTAAAATGAGTTTGGTCTTCGAAGGATCACCCACAAAAGCGCCAAAATTAACCGCTTCAAAAAAACTGAGGGTCCAGTTTTCGCCGGCGGCATTGAATACGGCGGCCGCCGGGATGATTGAATGAGCTCCGGCCAGAGCCACGTACAATAGATCGGCTCCTTCGACATCCACCGGTATGGTCTCCTCGCCGGCTTCCAGGCTCCATTTCTCAACAATTTGATTCTCCAGCCGTTTTACGCCGGCCAAAAAACCCTCCTTGAATAAATCTATAGATTTACCCTTCTCGATGGAAGTGTCAGCCAGTAGTGTCAGAATTTCGGGTTCGGCGCTGGCCCCAATGAGAAGCAGCTTGGCGATCGACATCAGCATCTGGGTATCGATCCCGAAAGGGCAATAGACCATGCAGCGCCGGCAGCCAGTGCATGAATATGCAGCCTCATAAAGTTCTTCGATGGCCATGTCGTTCAGCTCTTTGGCTTCTCCGAGTGAAGGCCACACTTTCCCGCTTGTTTTAAAATACTTTTTATACAAACGCCGGATAATTTCTCCCCGGTAGGCAGCAATATATTTGGTTTGACCTGTAGAAGCATATACATGACAAGCTTCGATGCAAACACCGCATCGGGTACAGGTATTAAGGTAATATTTCATCTCTCGGTTGAATTTACTGCGAAAAAGACCAAGCAGATCATCTTGTGTGTTACTGTCCATTTTTACCTCTTTTAACCTCGTCTCAATTTATTCATGGGTAACGTTAATATTGAATGTACCAGTTGGGTAAATGGGAAGAAGATGAGCAGCAGATTGGCAAAGAAGATATGCAGCAACAGCATGAACGAATGTCCCGAAAATGTTGTGTTGTAGGGCAATTCCGGTTTAAAGTACAAAAGGCTTAAGAGGTAGGTGCTGTAATCCTCGACCGCCAGCTCTTCGTAACTATACCAGCGCCGGGCCCAATCCATTTCACTGCCGAATAAAACGACGAAAAACAGCAAAATCAGAAGATAGTAATCTTCCGGCACCGTAAGGTCTTTGACCGGTGACTGAAAACGCCGGAACAGGAAATACAGCAGGCATATTGCCAGGATCAGCCCGACAAAACCGTTTCCCAAAAAGATTTCATGCGGGATGATCTGGAATATTGCAAAATCGGCAATCAGCTCCAGGTGTCCGATGAGCAGCAACAGCAAACAGATGTGAAATGCCATCACAAAGACCCATAAAACCGGTTTATGCCTGCGGATCGTCGGAAACAGAAAGGTGTCGTGCAGGGCCCAAAGCCATTTGGGTTTTTTTTCGGGATAAATCTGCAAAGTCGCGGGGTGTTTCGGTTCCCGCCAGATCTTTACGATACGGACAATGATGCCTACAAAAAATACTGCAACCGCAAAATAGACCATGGGAACCATGATGAAATAATAGACAGATTGCACAAAAGCCTCCTTGTAAAGAAGCAAGTCACGGGTGCTCAAGCAGACAGAGCACCCGCAAGGATCCTAAAAAGTGTTTTAGGCGTTGCGTTTGATGAAGAACTTAATAACGTCGCCGTCCTCTTCTGTTTTCAAGATTTCGTTGCCGCTGGTTCTGGCCCAAGCCGGAAAGTCCGTAAGCGACCCTGGATCCGTGGAATGGGCCTCCATCACCTGTCCGACCTCCACTTCCTTGATGCCTTTGCTCACTTTTACAACCGGCATGGGACACGGCAATCCTTTTAAATCCATTACTTTTTCTACTGCGATTTCTTCTGACATGGTATACCTCCTGCATCGTTTGTTATACACTTAGATTTTAGATAAAAAGTTGAATACGGCTATTGTTGGCTTCTTCGAGAAATTTCGCCACACCGCAAAATTCAAGACCATTGTAATCGATCATCTCGTCACGTTTGAACCCCATAAGATCCATGGACATTTCACAGACATAAATTTTAACCCCCAACTCTTCAGCCATTTCCAGCATTTGTTCCAGAGACGCTACATTTTTCTTTTTCATTAGAGATTTCATCATGGCAGTTCCCATGCCGCCCATATTCATTTGAGATAGTTTGACAGCGCCGGTTCCCTTCGGTAGCATGGTGCCGAACATCTTACCCATGACGTCTTTGCCTCCCACACTTTTGTTTTTGTCTCTGAGAACAGGTGTACCCCAGAAGGTAAAAAACATGACGACATCCATTCCCATGGCCACCGATCCTGTGGCAATGACAAAAGACGCCAGGACTTTGTCCAGATCCCCACTGAAAACAATCATGGAAACCTTGGGCTCAGTCGTTTTTTTATCTAGAACTTCAATACGGCTTTTAAGTTCAGATAGCTGTTTTTCTATATTTTCCATCGTTCCCTCCACATTTACTTTGATATTCTCTACGGCGGTTTCCTCTGCCTGTTGTGCGATTTCACTCATGGTACCCTCCTATAGTTGATAGTGTTAAATTTATTTAAATAATGTAATCAGTAAGTTAAATAAATTATATGCATATATGGTTTATATCATGTACTATATCTCTAAAAAAATCCCCCTTTTTTTCCGCTATGGATGAAATACAGTTAGTTTACATCAGATGGTGTCGCAGATAGAAAAATCCGTCTTAAATCGCAGCTTAAACCATTAAGTCTTTTACCGATTCCATGGATGACTTCAGCAGATCAAGGTTCAGCAGCAGAATTTTTCTTTGTTCGGTCGGCACCTCTTGCAGCACCTTTTGGTGGATATCATCAAGGAATACCTTGATTTCGTTTATTTTATCATATCCTTTACCCGTCAGGCTTAACAGACTGATGCGCGAATCTTCAGGGTCCTTAATGCGCTGAATGAGGTCCTTTTTTATCAGTCCATCGATTATTTTAGAAATCCGGCTTTTAACTACGTTCATTTTATAAGCAATACCCTTGGGCGTCAGATAACGCTCCTCACCGAACAGCAGAAGGCATCGCAACTCAGCATCCGGAAGATTGAAACGATCGCTTTGATACTGCATGCGTTCCTGGCAGCATTGAAACAGCTTTGCAATCAGGTTCTGAAACTGCTGAAGCTGGTGTGATGTTATTTCAACCTCTTTTTGTTCGGTAATTTCATTCATAGTGTGAACAATATAGCTGGGAAAACGAAAACTGTCAAGCCTTTTTTTAGAAAAAGTATTTTTCTCGATACGGATATAAAACATTGAAAAATCACACACAAAGGGATATAATACTGAAAATAGGATATTTATAGAAGGTAAAAGAGACACTTTTCATGAAAACTTCTCCAAAACAGATTGTCTGTATTCTGCTGTTTTTCGCCGCCCTGATAGCCGGGCTGTTTCTGAGTAAGTTTTACGACTTCGGAACATCAAATCCAAAAGCCGAATATGAAAAATACGAGCAAGGCACAAGACTTGACCGGATTAGAAAGGGCATGACCGAGAAGTAATCGCCCTAATTTCATTGCAGCTTCCCCGGCACCATCGTTGCTTAAAAAAATCATTTTTCAGTTATCAGCGTTTGTGCTGTTTACTATCAATGTTTCCAATTACTGACTTATTTTCGGTATTATTGATATAGATGACCCGCACAAGCTGAATGTGATTTTTTTAAAATAGGCTTCGAAGAGCTATCAAGGATTTTTCATGCGGTTATCGACGATAGACATCGGTGGTTTGTCATATAAGAATCGATATCTCATTTTAAAATCGTTCGACCATAGCGACTGCCATCAATGAGCGGCTTTCGGCCTTGAGCTATTACCTTAAGCAAAGCGTCTAATCCCCTTTTTTCGGAAAAAAAAGATACCTCAGCCAGTGCCAAAGCGTATTTTTTTCAAGTATCGCTTTTTCCCATAAATGGGACTCTTTAAAAAGCTTTTCCGGCTCCGCAAACCACCTGGCCCTGGTGGTAAATTTTTTCTCTGAATCGAGATGTTTGACCACTTTGGCTGGATTTCCTGCGGCAATGACATTGGCGGGTATTGAACTGACAACGACAGCACCTGCACCGATGATGCTGTTTTCTCCAATGGTCACCCCCTTACAGATAATTGCACTGTCACCGATCCAGACATTTTTTTCTATCCGGACAGGAGCTGTTTTTCCCGGAGCAATACGGTTGTAAATATCATGCCAGTCCGAATCGGTAATATAAGCATTGCTTGCGATCATGCAACTGTCATCAATAAAAACCTCGACTGCCGAGCCGATACGCACACCCGGGCAAATCATGCAAAAATCACCGATCTTAATGATGCCTTCATCTTTTTTATGAGGCCAGATGGAAAGCCTTATTTTTTGATCCGAAGAGGCAATGAAAGTTGTATAATTGCCGATTTCGATGGGAGAACCAAAGATTTTAACATTCCAGGGGCGCATAAAAATAAAGTGTCTGCCAAGGGATTTAAAATGAGGGCGGAGGAAGTGATTCGTATAGAACTTCTCAAAATTAAGGTAGGCTCTTTTCACAAAGTAGGGTCTGTGGTCTCTATTCAAGACATGTTCCCCTTATAAAGACAAATCGTAAGACTCCCAGAACCGGTGGGAAAAAAGACAGCTGGCTGGGGTCAGATCGTAAATTGCATCTGCGGCCATCAGCACAGCAGCATTTGTCCATGTGAGCTTGTCCTCAGGCCATATTGTGATATCCGGGACGGTGTATCCGCACCAGAATGATCCATCATCAAACCTTTTACCACTTATCCAGCTGAAAACAATTTCAGAAAGGGTAAGATTTCCCATTGCCGATAAGGCAAGGGAAAGTTCAGCTGTTTCCGCAATGGTTATCCAGGGCTCGTCATTTACGCATTTCGCTCCGTGGCCTTTAACAACATATTTTTTCCAGTATTTATCAATTCGCTCTTGTGCCTGCCCACCGGTAAGCGCACCTGAAAGTATCGGATAGAACCAGTACATTGAAAAGCGGGACTTGGTCATGTTAAAGTGATAGGGTTTATATCTGATCGCATTTCCCAGTTTCACCAGCGATTCTCCCCATGCAGGCATCGAATATCCCAGTTGTTTTGCAATGACCAGCGCACATTTTATGCTCATATAGATCGAACTGGATCCGGTCAAAAGCGCCATGGGATCTCTTTTCCCTTCCGGGCTTATTGCCCAGTGAATCTCGCCGCCCGGTGCTTGAAGACTCAAAGCAAATTCTATGGCCTGATGTACTGTTTTCCACATTTCTTTGAGGAAAAGCTTATCCTTTGTTATTAGATAATAGTGCAATACACCTGCTGAAACATATGAAGACATGTTTGCATCACGGGTTTTATCTTCAGGCACACCATCTATGTATGTCGCGTACCAGCTTCCATCAGGAAGTTGTTTTTTAGCCAACCAGTCAAACGCATGCCTGGCTTCCTTAAAATACCCCCCGATGCTTAGTCCCATTGCGGCTTCTACATGGTCCCATGGGTCTGTTTTTTTACCATCGCACCAGGGAATCTCCCCACTTTCTCTCTGAGTATTTGCAATCAGGGTTGTAATCGAATCAATGTCAAGGACAAGATCATCCCTGCTTCTGGATATATTCAGTTCCATAAAGACCACACCTTTCATTTTAAGGGTTCGCGCAGGTAAGCGCAGACTCCGAAAATAAGTTCGCAATTTCTGGCGTTAAAGCACCCGGCTGGCAAACCGCGAAAAAGCATGAATATCAAGCATATTCAGGGTGTTCGTAACGCAGCCAGGCGGAATGCACCAGCTTCTGAAATGTGAAATTATTTTCGGAGTCTGCGCTTACCTGCGCGAACCCTAAGTCTGAATCGGATATTCTAAAATTAAAATATTTGACTCAAAGCCGCAAAGAAAAAATATAGATATAGTGGAATCGAAATTCATGCAAGGAAAATTTGCATAATTGAGCCTGAAGCTATCGTATTTGACCGACCAGTCGGCCATATATCGGTTTAAATAGAAAATAATTTGCATATAAAATTATTAATATATTGATTATATTGCATTTTAAAAATATTTCTTTTCCTTGACACATTTTATTTTTGCTATATATTATGACCCGCTAGTCGGGTTTAGTTTTCTGTTCGTTTACAATCCTTTAAAAGATTATCTCATGTCCCCAAAAATAGTCGATAAAAAGCAAAAAACAAAAGAAATTGCACAGGCAGCGCTTAAATTATTTTCTATAAAAGGTTATGCTGCAACAAGCGTGGGACAGATCGCAAAAGCTGCCTCAATAGGCAAAGGAACGGTTTATGAATACTTCCATGCTAAAGAGGACATTTTTATTGCCGCTATTATGAAATGGATGTCTCATTTTGAACTTCAGTTGTCAGAGCGCATAAAAGGAATTAAAGATCCTGTTGCCAGGTTGTATGCAGTTGCAGAAACAAACATGGAACTGGTCGAACCTGCAAACCCAACTGATCTTAAGTTATCCTTAGAATTCTTACGACACAGTATGCTGGAGGACGGCGTACTTTATAAGCACCGCTATCTGGTAAAAGATATGCATGCCGGTATACGAAAGATAGTTGTGGACGCCCTGCTCGATGGCATCTCAAAAGGTGTTTTTCGCCCTGAAATCGCCTGTGATGCAGAAAAAATTGCCATCAACCTTCTTGCCTATATTGACGGGATTAGCCTTCACAGCATTCTTTCTAAAAACTATTTTAACCTAAAAGAACAAATCGATCTCTACATGCTAAACCTTATTCATGAGATCAGTGTAAACTTATAGATAGCTTGCAAGCATGAATATTACAAGTCCCTGAGTGTTGATGAACTCGTAAAAAGGTTCTACCAAAGGTTAAAACCATTATGAAAAAAATAAATATATCCATTTTCATATTGATTGTTTTGATATCCGGCTTTTCAAATCTATGGGCCCAGGAAAGTGAGTCGACATCTTCTCTTCAAAAGCCATACTCCCTTGATGATCTCTATATGATTGCACTAAAGAGATCTGAAACAATTAAAATCTCCGAAGAAGATCTTTATATTGCTGAAAGAACAAAGGAAAAAGCACTTTCGGTCCTGGTGCCTCGGTTTTCCGCATTCGGAAACTATACGCGATACAGTGAGGAAAAGACAGCGGCCGATACAGTAACCCTGATTCAACCGGAATCGACCACAGCCTGGGGTTTAAGATTCGACCAGTCATTTACCTTAAACGGCAAAGAGCTCATTGCTTTAGGAATTACAAAAGATAGTATAAAAAAAAGTAAATATGATCTTGATGCGGTTAAAGAGGCATATCTTTTCACTGTTGCTTCAGCTTACTACAATATTCTCAAAACCACAAAGGCAGTTGATATTGCGTTGGCCAATGTTGAAAGGCTTAAAACTCATAAAAATGCCGTTGATGTTCAGCTTAAGATTGAGGCGGCAACGAAAACAGCCCTTTACAGGGCTCAGGCAGAGCTGTCAAAATCAAAAACGGAACTGATCAATGCGCAAAACAGATTAAGGCTTGCTCAGAATGTTCTTTCGCGTGTGGTGGGACTTGAGGGGAATTTTGAAATTAAAAAGCCGGAATTTAATAAAATTTCTTCATTGGATAATGATTTGGATTCATTAAAAAAAGAAGCGCTTTTTGACAGGGCGGAATTAAAATCACTGGCTCTCCAGAAAAAAATTTCTGAAGATAGGGTAAAATTTACCAAAAGCGCATACTGGCCGACAGTGTCTGTGGAAGGTGTATATCAAAAATACGACCAGGAGCCAGACTCTTTCATGGTAAACGATGAAAGTGTTTCGGTGGGTGTCATGCTTAACTTTACCATATTCGACGGTGGTCTCAGAAGGGCCGAGATAAAAGAATCTCTGGCTAAAAAGCGGCAGGCAGAGCTTGCCGAAAAAGAGTTGTCCAAAGATATAGCCACCGAGGTAGAAGATGCGTACCTTTCTTTGCATACGCAAATGAGTGTCTTAAAATCCCTCGAAGATCAGGTCAAATTTGCAAACAGTAACTACGACGCTGTCTCAAAGCAGTTTAAATACGGGTTTGCAAATAGCGTTGATGTGATGGATGCAAACACACTGCTGGTAACGTCGGAAACAGAGCTTTCAGAGGCAGTATACAACGGACAGCTGGCCGGATTAAATGTAGAACGTGCAAAAGGAACCTTTTTAAAGACAATAACTGATAGGCTGGAAACAAAAACGGAAAGATAAATATGGAATATAAAAAAGATAATATACAGGCAGAATCTGTTAAGAAAAAATGGATAAAACGGATATGGGGAGCACTCCCCGCTCTTTCCCTTCTTATTCTTCTTCTTGTCGTTGCACTTCTTTTTGTACAGATTAAATCAGAAAAAGAGGCCATTAAAGCAGACAAACTGGAAAAAATGAAAATGGACCGCCCTCCCGTTAATGTAGTCGTCCTTGACCTTGTGCCCATGCCTATCCGTGACCGTTTAAGCCTGCCAGGGGTAATTGAGCCTTGGATAAAACTTGAAATTCTCGCAGAAGCTCGCGGAAAAATCACTAAAAAAGCTGTAGAAGAAGGTGCCAGAGTAAAAAAGGGTAATATTATAGCTCATATCGATTTTCGTGATTATGAAAATTCTTTTAAATCTGCAAAAGCATCTTACGATGTGGCTCTCGCCGATTTTGAACGTATACAAAAGCTTTACAAAGAACAACTTGCAACCAAATCCCAGATGGATAATGCCCTGGCGCAGGCTGAAAATTACAAAGCTGGCATGGACAATGCCGCGTTGAACCTGGAAAGGTGTAAGATATTAGCACCCATTTCAGGAATTGTGAATCATATTTTCATTGAAGAAGGACAGTACCTGAACATCGCAGACCCGGTAGCTGAAATATTGCAAATTGATCGGGTAAAAGTTCAAGTCGGAATTCCCGAATCTGATGTGGATGCAGTTCGCAGCTTAACAGATTTTAATGTCAGAATAGATGCTCTGGGTGGAAAAACATTTACAGGAAAAAAGCACTTTTTATCAAGCACAGCCGATTCAAGTGCACGACTTTATAATCTCGATCTTATGCTGGTAAATAGTAATGAAGAGATATTGCCCGACATGTTTGCACGTGTGGAAATTATTAAAAAACAAGTACAAAACAGCATTTCCGTTCCTCTTTATGCGGTGATCTCGCGAAATAACGACAATATTGTTTATGTAATAAATGATCAGAAGGCGCATTTAAGAGAGGTAGAGCTCGGCCTGTTGGAAGGATGGCGTGTTGAGGTTAAGAAAGGACTTGCGGCCGGGGAAAAGGTTATCGTAGTCGGGCATCGAAGTGTAAATGACGGCGAAGAGGTAAATGTCGTCCGCAGTGTGAATGATCCGAAGGATATTTTAAAATGATCGTTTCAAACACAGCCATAAAAAATCGGATCAGCGTCGTTATTCTGGCCATCATAATCCTGATTTCCGGAAGCTACTGTTATAGCATCCTCCCAAGGGAAAATGAACCGGATATTACCATCCCCAATGTCTTTGTGTCCACCAGCTATAAGGGTGTTTCCTCATCCGATATTGAAACGTCCATTACGATTAAAATCGAAAAAAAACTAAAAGGACTTGATCGTGTTAAAAAGATTCAGTCTGTCAGCTCCGAAGGTCTTTCCCAAATAAACATCGAATTTCTTCCAGGCACAGATATAGATGACGTTATCCAGAAAGTTAAAGATAAAGTTGATGAAGCAAAAAAAGAACTCCCGGGAGATCTTGAAGATGATCCATCGGTTTTTGAGGTAAATTTTTCTGAGCTTCCTATTGTTGTCTTTTCCCTTTCAGGGACCTGCGGAATTACGCGTTTAAAAGAGATTGCAGACGATCTTGAAGAAGAAATCGAGTCCATTGCCGGTGTCCTTGAAGCAGAGGTGACAGGCGGTCGTGAGCGTGAAATTCGTATTGAAGTGGACCCGGACAAACTTACCTATTACCGGATTCCGATAACGGCTTTTCAAAGCGTCGTATCCAGCGAAAATCAAAATACTTCCGGTGGATCAATCAGACTGGGTGACGGAAGGTATCAGCTTCGTGTTCCTGGAGAGTTTGAATCACCTGAAGAGATATACTCTCTTGTAGTCAGTACTTTTGAAGGAAAGCCTGTTTATCTTAAAGACCTTGCCCGCGTTGTCGATTCATTTAAAGACGAAACCAGTAGATCCCGGCTAAACGGCCGAAGCGCTGTAAATATTACTGTAAAAAAACGCGTGGGTGAAAACATCATAGCCATTACGGACAAAATTGACGAACTTATTGAGCGCAGGAAGCACTTATGGCCACAGGAAACCCAGATAACCAAGCTGATGGACCGGGCAAAAGATGTTCGTCTGATGATTGCCGATATGGAAAATAATATCATTTCAGGGCTTATCCTTGTTATTATAGTACTATTCTTTGCACTCGGATTCAGGAATGCCGCTCTTGTAAGTCTTGCGATTCCTTTCTCCATGCTTCTTTCATTTATTATTCTTCAAGTGCTTGGCATCACACTGAACATAGTCGTCCTTTTTTCTTTGACCCTGGCCCTCGGCATGATCGTGGATAATGCAATTGTTATTATTGAAAATGTATACAGGTACATGGAGCAAGGTGTGCCGCGTATCCAGGCAGCCATGAAAGCGACTTCGGAAGTGGCTTACCCTGTAATAGGTTCTACTATTACTACCCTGGCTGCTTTTTTCCCGATGATATTCTGGCCCGGAATTATGGGCGAGTTTATGAAGTATTTGCCGATTACTCTTATAGTTACTTTGTCTTCCAGTCTCTTTGTCGCCATGGTTATAAATCCGGCTTTGGCCGCAATTTTTATGCGGCTGAAAGGAGAAAAAGGTCGGTTGTCAAAACAGTTAAGCGCTGACGAAGTTTCGGCCTCAGGTGAGAAACCTGTTGAAATAAAGGGCATAGTACTCACGTTATACACCCGTTTCCTTAAAAAAGCCCTGGGTCACCGTTTGGTAGTGCTTTTTATTTCTGGGGCACTTTTAATTCTTCTATTCCAGGTATGGCTTCTGGTTGTCGGGCTCGAAAAACCGGTTGAATTTTTTCCTGATTTAGACCCGGATAGTGCTTACGTTAATATTGATCCACCTGAAGGTGCAGATCTTGATTATATTGACCGGATTGTAAAAAAAGTCGAGATGTCTGTAAACGGAGGCATTGGCGACAGTGGAATGCCTGCCCTTCATCTGTATAACTCTTCCTATAAACCCAGGTTGCACGAAAAAGCCGGTGGAGAAGAATTTTACGGGCCAAGCGATCTTGGCGATATAGAGTATATTTATTCCAAGGCTGTGGAAACTTCAGGTGGAGTTTCATTCGAATCCAACCTGCCCAACCATATCGGTATCCAGTTTCTTGATTTAGAGGATCGCAAGAGACCTTCCGCCGTCTGCCTGGAAGAAATCAGAAAGCGTGTAAAGGACATATCCGGGGCACGAATTACCGTGGCAAAGCAGGAAGGTGGCCCTCCAACCGGAGCACCGATAAACATCGAAATCTCAGGTGATGATTTCCGTGTTCTGGGAAACCTTGCCAAACAGGTTCAAAGGATTATAGCCAAGGTTCCATTTGTAGAAGATGTCCAGGATGATTATGTTGAAGGTATTCCATCTGTGCGGGTCAGGATAGATCGTCAAAAGGCAGCCCTGTTCGGGCTTTCCACAGATGCTATCGGATTTGCATTAAAAACCGCATATAAGGGCCTGGATATATCTTCCTACCATGAAGGTGATGAGGACTTTGATATCACCGTTACCCTTGATGAAGAGGACCGTCACGTTACGGATGTTTTACACAAATTGATGCTCCCCACACCTTCCGGCCAGATTGTGCCCCTGACGACCATTGCTTCAATCGATTATTCAGGAAGTATCGGAGATATTGTGAGAATCACCCACGATCGGGTGGTCACCGTTAAGGCCAATGTTGATGAAACCAATGTGCCTGGACCTGTGGCAAGGCAGCAGGCAGAAGGTTTACTAAAGGATTTTCAGCTTCCTGAAGGATACCGGATACAGTTTACAGGTGAATTTGAATTCCAGAAAGAATCGGAAGAGTTCCTCACAAAAGCATTTATCATAGCTGTTTTTTTAATCTTTCTTATACTGGTAACTTTGTTTAATTCGGTGGCACAACCGGCAATTATCATGACTTCCGTCCTTTTATCCCTTGGCGGAGCTTTCCTCGGGCTAACCGTGATAAAATCTCCTTTTGGTATTATCATGTCGGGGGTCGGTGTTATTTCACTGGCCGGAGTGGTAGTCAATAATGCGATTGTTTTAATCGATTATGTCAATAAGCTCAGGCAAAGGGGAATGAAAATAAAAGATGCGGTTATATCCGCCGGTGCCACCAGGCTCAGGCCGGTGCTTTTAACGGCAATTACAACCGTTTTGGGCCTTCTACCCATGGTAACAGGCGTTTCTTACGATTTTCACAAAATGAGCATATCTTTTGTCAGCGCGTCAACACAATGGTGGCAGAATATGGCTATTGTGGTAATTTTTGGTCTGATGATCGCAACATTTTTAACACTTGTTGTTGTGCCGGTACTGTATTCACTCCTTGCAACCATGGGTGAACGAATGAGTTCCCTTACTGCCGGAATTCGGCGGTTTTACTGGAAACCGATTGAATGGATTACTTAGCTCGATGCTCGATACTGGATGCTGGATGCTGGATGCTGGTAAAAAGATGAACGTCGAATAATGATGTTGCTATGCTCTTTCTATATCTTTTCCATTCAGCATTCGATATTCGACGTTCATCCTTTGCCCGTTACTCATGATCAAATACATATCCCACCGACCTTATGCTTTTAAAAAAGACGGGTTTTTTGGGATTATCTTCAAAGTATTTCCGAAAGCGCACAATAAAATTATCAACGGTTCTGGTCGTTGTTTTTCCTGTATAGCCCCATCCTATCTCCAGCAGCTTATCTCGTGAAAGGGGTTTCCCACGGTTGGCGATAAAAACTTTCAGGAGTTTGGTTTCCTGCTCTGTAAGACTGATCTTTCCGCATTTGCAATCTGCAACTGATGTAACAAAATCTATGTGATTTACGCCGAACGAGTATGTCTGCGACAATAAAGAGACATCCGCTTCTGCGCGGTACATGTCTACCCTGGCCAAAAGACGTTCCACCCGAAGTAAAAACTCCTCTAAGTTAAAAGGTTTTGAGAGGTAATCATCGACACCATAAGAAAGACCTTTGATCTTATCATCCGGTGTACCTTTGGCCGACAGAATTAAAATCGGAATCCGCTCATCTGCAAGGCGGATATTTCGGAGTACGGAAATTCCATCAATACCGGGCAGCATAATATCGAGTATAATGAGATCCGGCCTGCTTTCTTTCCATTTTTGAAGACCGGACACCCCATCCTGGGCTATGGAAACATCGTATCCGCAAAAAGAAAGATTTAATTTCAGGCCCTCTGCAATATGCTTTTCATCCTCTATAACAAGAATATGTTTTTTTTTGCGATTTTCCATAACAGTCCTTTCCATGCCAATATATCGATCATATAAAGGAGTGATTATAGGATCTTATAGTAATTCTCATAAATATGTTCCGTTTTAAATGAGGAAACTGTTTGAGTGTATTTAAGATCGTTAAGAAAGAACTTGTGTGCCATATTGCCAATTTGCTAGTATTATTTCTGATACTAAAATCAATTATAATATGCTCGGTCTGTTCTTTCTTTATGATCTCTTATATACGAGTTTTTCATCGTTTAAAACGGAATATATTTATGGGAAACAGTATAAACAATTAGACAGGTAAGACTAAAGTAAAAACCGAACCCTGTCCTTTTCCATTACTTTCAGCTACCACTTTTCCCTTATGAATACGGGCTATATTTTGAACAACGTGCAACCCAAGGCCGCTGCCTTTGGCCGACATCACATCCGTCGTCCTGCCAACCTGATAAAATTTCTTAAAAATCTTGTTTATTTTTCCTTTTTCAAGGCCGATGCCATTGTCTTTAAAACGAACCAGTAGTTTTTTGTTCTGTCTTTCAAAAGTAATATCGATTCTGGGTATTTTTGATTCGTTGTACTTAATCGCATTGGTTAGCAAATTCATCCAAAGCATCTCCAATAAAGGCGGATTTATGCTGTATAATAAATGATTTGCAGGATGATGTATTATAATTTCGCAACCTTTAAAAAGATGGTCATTGTTTTTATAAAACTGCTCAAAAGCCTCAACCAGATCAGATACAACGAACTCTTTTTTATAACTCTTACTTTCAATCCTGGCCAGGTTTAAAATGCGATTTATATGGTCCGTAAGTCTGCCCACATCCATAATCATATAATGGATGTACTTTAACTGGTCATCACGGGACAATTCATGTTTGGAAAAAGTTTGCAGGAAAAGCTTTAATGAAGTAACAGGAGTTTTCAGTTCATGCGTAAAATTATTTATGAAATTATGCTGCAATCGATAAAGCTGTAATGTTTTTTGGTTATAAACAAAGATTATAAATATTCCCAGCAGGATTATTCCCACAAGAATTGAAAGAACCATTATAACGATCCATGTCTGTGGTTCTAAAACCTGGCTGGAATCCAGGTTGAATCTATAAACAACCGACTTAAGTCCTGCAGAGACCTCAACATACCAGTATATATATAAAAATAAAGAGGTAGCTAAAGCCACGATTGATAAAATGAAAATAAAGATTGGATGGAAAAACCATTTTGTCCGGTTCATAACAGGTTAAATATAGCAAACTGGTCAAATTTAACAACCATTTATGCGATCTTCAGATATTGTTAAACAGTATATTGCATAAATGATTTGAATAGCCCCAACTAGGCTATTTTCATACTATCCATTTTGATTGTAAAACTTTTGTAAAACCTAATTCCAAGCGTGTACTTTATATAACTTTTGCATTATAATCTAACATTCAAACAAGGCAAGCATATTGAATTTGTAATACGTCATCACGTATATATTGTCTTTGCGTTAAGTTTAATGGAAATTGGCCGATTGTAACCTTATGGGGCTAAATTGAATTTACTATAACCCTCTTTCAGGTTAAATAAAACAAGATCTTTTATAAAAAATTTGGAAAACAAAATATGAAACTACCTGTACTAAAAATAGGGGATTTAGAAGCAAAAGTACCGATCATTCAAGGTGGCATGTCTGTTGGGATTTCTCTTTCTGGACTGGCCTCGGCGGTTGCCAATGAAGGTGGCATCGGTGTTATCGGAACCGCATTAATAGGTATGAGAGAACCTGATTACAAATCGAATTACCTTAAAGCCAATATCCGGGGAATGAAAAAGGAAATCAAAAAAGCCAGGCAAATGAGCGATGGTATTATCGGTGTTAATATCATGGTGGTGTTGACCAATTATGCGGATACCGTGCGTACCGCCATTGAAGAGCATGTTGATATTATATTCGCAGGAGCAGGGCTCCCCCTTGATCTGCCGGGCTATCTTAAAGAAGATTCCTGCTCAAAGATAGTCCCCATCATATCCTCGGGAAGAGCAGCCAAACTGATATGCAAAAAGTGGCTGTCAAAGTATGATTATCTGCCGGATGCTTTTGTTGTGGAAGGGCCCAAGGCCGGCGGACATATCGGCTTTAAACTTGAGCAGATTGATGATCCGGCCTTTTCCCTTGAAAACATTGTACCTGAAGTTATTGAGGCGGTTAAACCCTTTGAAGACGAAAAGGATAGAGATATACCGATAATAGCGGCAGGCGGAATTTATACCCCGGATGATATAGAAAAATTTATAAAAATGGGAGCTGCGGGCGTCCAATTGGGAACGCGTTTTGTTGCTACCCATGAATGTGATGCAAATATAAGGTTCAAGCAGGCATATATCGAGTCCAAAGAAGAAGATATGGCAATTATTAAAAGCCCTGTGGGTCTTCCCGGCAGAGCGGTTAACAACAAATTCCTCGATGACGTCACCCAGGGGAAGAAAAAACCATTTAAGTGCCCGTATCACTGCATCAAAACATGCGATTATCAAAAAAGCCCTTACTGTATCGCATTTGCCTTGCTAAACGCCCAGAGAGGCAATATGAAAAACGGTTATGCATTCGCCGGAAAAAACGCCCACAGGATAGACAAAATCGTATCCGTCAAAGAGTTGATTGCATCCCTGCTAAAAGGCCATGAGCTTTCTTCAATTAACCCGCCCCTTTTAAAAAAAACGGCATAATTTTATTTAAAAAATCCGATAATGAAAAAATCTCTATTTCATATAAGTGATATGCTCTCTTGCCCTTATCTTTGCATTTATTCATTTCTTTTTTAGACTTATAAAATATTTTTTCATGAGAGATGAAAATCCCTCTTTTACCAAACCCTTTATTTCTCTACGAAATATTTCTTGCCTGCAAGCTGCAAAACAGGTTAAATGGTTAAAAATTGCCTTGTCCTTCCCATGCAAAGAGAGGTAATATACAGCCTATTGGAAAACGTATTCAAAGATTCTTCAGACTGAAGTTATCTGTATACTTATGGCCTCTTGATGATTTCAATATGGCAAAAACTTTCATTGATGCATGTTTAAGATTCATTACAACAAATAGGCCGAAACTCATTATGGATTGTTTGTAACATGAAAGTTATGCATTCAGCAGTCAGGCTTAATTTACCAAACTTCATCATATCTTCTTTGTTTTTTTTCATTATCTTTATTACCAGCTATGTGTTCCCATGCAATGCAAAAACCCACACAACCGATTTTCCTTTCAGTCCGGGTGAAAAACTGACATTTCAGCTAAAATGGTACTTTATTCCGGCCGGCGAAGCGGTGCTAGAAGTGCTTCCAATCGAAATTATCAGCGGTATCAAGGCATATCATTTTGTTTTAGTTGTAAAAACCAATCAATTTTTTGATGCAATCTATAAAATTCGAGACAGGGTTGATTCCTATACTGACATTGGTATGACCCGCTCAATTCTATATAAGAAAAGGAAAGCGGGCTTAACACACAAGCGAGATGTCGTTGTAAGTTTCAACTGGAATATAAACGAGGCACAATATTCAAACTTCGGTAGAAAACGAAAGCCTGTTTCGCTACCTCCGGGTACCTTCGACCCCTTATCTATATTGTACTATTTACGCATCTGTAAGTTTAAAGAAAAATTTACCCTTCAAAAACCGGTAACTGATGGCAAAAAATGTGTAACCGGAAGTGGGAAAGTCATTAAAAGGGAAAAAATAGAAGTAAAAAGCGGACAATATGATACCTACCTTTTAGAACCTGAGCTAAAAGATCTAAGCGGTGTATTTAGAAAGAGTAAAAATGCGACCATTAAAATATGGATGACGGCCGATAAACGAAAAATACCGGTTAAGATAAAAAGCAAGGTAGCGGTTGGAAGTTTTGTCGGCGAACTTGTCGCTGCTGAAGGTGTTGCCAAATAAGATGGTCATATGTTGTATAACGCTCTTTGAGACAATTTAGAAGATTTTCCTGATAATGTCGAGGAGCCAATACATATCCCACTCTTTAAGATCCCAAAGCTCAGATGAAAACTCATTGTCTGTTAGGGCGATTAATTAGGATATTATCGTAAAAAATATTTATCATTTTGCTTGTAATATAATTTTCTGCCTGATATTTTTTAACATACACGTTTCAATTTATTAAATAAATGAGGGGTCGGGGAGTTTCTCCTCAAAGTTTTTTTTATTGAACCGTTTGCGTTTTAATCATAGCCAGCAATTCGTCCGGGGAATTGCCTGTACGCTCGCACAAGCCTTAACAAATAATTACAGCTGTCTGTACACGCCCCCTATCTTCTGTATTTAAGTCCATACAGGCAGAGACGATCATCGCTGCCGTAGAAATGTGTCTTACGGGGCTGGTTCAAATCTTATCTCAGCGAGATAGCTGCCGCACGTCAGTTTCTCGATAGGATTGGTAAGGCTTGTGCGGGCGTACAGGCAATTTCCCGGGCGAACGGAGCAGAGATCGAAAAACTCCCAGACCCCCAAATAAATGACAGGTAATTTATGCAGGATATCCTTTTAGGTTTTGATAATATGACTATCGAAGATCTGGTTGACATCGCAAGAAATGGGGCCGGAGTTCAATTGACCAAAGCCTCTGAAGAACGGATTGTCAAAACCCGGAAATTAATTGAAAAGCTTCTCCAGGAAGAAAAAGCAATTTATGGCGTCACAACCGGATTTGGAGCCTTAAGCGATGTGACTATTCCTAAAAAAGACTCCACTCAGCTTCAGACAAATATTCTCATGAGCCATGCAGCGGGAGTCGGCAATCCTCTGGAAGAAGAGATTGTTCGAGCTACCATGGCACTCAGGATAAAGGATATGGCAAGGGGGCATTCCGGCATTAGTCTTGAGACATTAATGCAGCTCATCAGGCTTTTAAACGAAAAAATTTGCCCTGTTGTACCGGAAAAGGGATCTGTTGGGGCAAGCGGTGATTTGGTACCTTTGGCCCACCTTTCTCTTGTTCTACTTGGAATGGGGGAAGCTTTTTATAAAGGTAAAAGGCTGTCAGGAAAAGAAGCTTTGAAAAAATGCGGTATGGATCCGATCCGTCTTAAAGCAGCCGAGGGGCTTGCTCTGGTGAATGGCACCCAGGTTATGACAGCTATCGCCGGGCTTGCCGTTTATGACTCTCTTAGACTTTCCAAAATGATCGACATTGCGTCTTCCATGAGTCTAGAAGTTCTCATGGGCAGCAAAACAGAATTCGACCCAAGAATTCATCAATTGCGGCCACACCCTGGACAGGCTTCGGCGGCAGACAACATGGACAGGATAACCAGAAACAGCGAAATTATTACTTCCCATAAAGACTGCCGCCGTATTCAGGATGCATACACCCTTAGATGTTCTCCCCAGGTTCATGGGACGAGTAAAGATGCAATCTCATATGCATTGAACGTGGTAAAGATAGAAATGAATTCTTCCACAGGCAACCCACTTATTCTTCCTGAAACCCAGGAGTTTCTTCTGGGTGGAAATTTTCATGGGCAGCCGGTTGCCCTCGCCATGGACTTTCTATGCATGGCTGTTTCTGAGCTGGCGAATATTTCTGAACGGCGCATCGAACGGCTGGTAAACCCAAAACTAAGCGGACTTCCTGCATTTCTTGTAAGTGACGGAGGGTTGAATTCAGGGTTCATGCTCGCACAATACACTGCGGCTTCCCTTGTTTCGGAAAACAAGGTCCTTAGTCACCCGGCATGTGTTGACTCTATCCCGACTTCAGCAAACAAGGAAGATCATGTATCCATGGGGACTATTTCGGCGCGAAAGTGTCGGGAAATTGTCAAAAACACGGAAAATGTTATCGCTATTGAGCTTCTATGCGGATCTCAGGCCATGGATCTTTTCACAAATATGAAACCCGGAGAAGGTACAATGGCGGCATACAACGTCATACGTGGTACGGTTTCGCATATGGACAGCGATCGCATACTGTCAAGAGATATTAAAGCTGTAAAAAGTCTTATGCAAAGTGGAAAGATACTGGAATCAGTCGAAGAAAAAGTCGGAGAACTTAAATAATTATAGATATTTGGACGGTCGGGAAGTTTTTAATCTCTGCTTTGTTCGCCCAAAAACCCTATGGGGAGAAACTCTCCGACCGCTCAAATATTTTTATAAGAATGTTACATTCTTTGTTGCTGATTTTACCACAAAAATGCGTTTATTGTTACCTTTAAGGTCGGCGGGGGTCATGAAGAAACCGTGACGGTCCGGTGAGTATGAAAGGGTATATCCTATCACTACTTCGGTATCTAAAAATTCAACGTTTATCTTTCGGCCTCCACCAGCTATTTCATCGTCATATTTATCACTGTGGGATTCATTACCCTCACTTTCCTTAACAAAAAAGACCGCCTTTAGCTGTTCTACATCAATATTTTCCATCTCACCGTTTAGTGTTGTTAAATGAAATTGTGTTTTATTAGGGAAAAAGTCGCTGGTATTTCCTTTCATTATGTTGCCATCTTTAAACTGTACAACCACTTTATTTTGGTCCATCGAGTCCTCCACTAAAATTGTTAGGCACTTATTGGAGCGTTATATGATTATCCTGTTAAAAAAGATAGCTGAAGTTGCTAAGGAAAACCTCCGACACGTTCAAAATTAGGGAATTTTGCAATAATTATAAGTGTAATATCTATAAAATACAAGCAAATTATAATCCATTTACAGGATCTACACTCTTTCCTACATATGTTACTAATCTTAGGTTGACACAAAAACTCTTTTAAAGATAGATAAATATAAAAAGAGGAGACCCTTTGTTAAAAAGAGAAAATTGCGATGAAAAAGATTCTCTGTCTGCCTGTTATAATGATTCTTTCCTTTAATTTTTGGTTGATAGATCCACACTTTTCAGAAGCAAAAGGAGGTGCGATCATGGAATTAAGCAGCCCGGCATTTAATGATGGCGATATGATACCTGAAAAACACACCTGTGACGGGGAAGATATCTCACCACCTTTGGTATGGGAATTAATGCCGCAAAACACAAAATCCATAGCCCTTATTTGTGACGATCCGGATGCCCCTGTGGGTACATGGGTCCATTGGGTTTATTATGACATACCGTCAAATACAAAAGGATTGCCGGAAAATATTACTCCACAAGAAAATACGGATAATGGCGGTAAACAGGGAACCAACGATTTTCGCAAGATTGGTTATGGAGGCCCCTGTCCGCCTGGCGGCACTCACAGATACTACTTCAAAATTTATGCCCTTGATGCGATTTTAAATCTTCCTGCCGGTATCGACAAGAAACAGCTCTTAAAAGCAATGGAAGGGCATATAGTCGGCCAGGCTCAGCTTATGGGAAAATATAAAAGATAAAAAGGATGATTTTATGCGAACTTGCTCTTTAATCATTTCAACGCTCCTTGTTTTTTTGTTCAGCAGTTGCGCGGCACCAAGAATCAGTATTTTTACTGATGACACAATGCCCCTTAGAGAATTTACGCTTCAGGGCAAAGGAAAGGAAAAGATACTAGTAATTCCCATAAAAGGTAAAATATCAAACAGCACCAGCAAAGGGCTTATTTTTACAAAACCGAGCATGATCCAGGAGATCGTTTCACAGCTCAAACTGGCTGAGAAAGACAAAGAAATTAAGGGAGTTATTTTAAAGATCGACTCTCCGGGTGGCACTGTTACAGCAAGCGACATCCTTTACCATGAAATTGTCGCCTTCAAAAATCGTACCGGGTTAAAACTGGTGGCAGCAATGATGGATGTGGCTGCATCAGGTGGATATTACATCGCTCTACCTGCTGATTTTATTTTTGCGCATCCGACAACTATCACCGGCTCAATCGGCGTTATATTTATGCAGACAAAAGTAAGCAGTCTTATGGAAAAAATAGGTGTCGGTCTGGATATAAACAAATCCGGTAAAAATAAGGATATGGGTTCACCCTTTCGCAGAACCACTAAAGAGGAAAAAAAGATTTTCCAGGAGCTGACCGACGAACTTGGAAAAAGATTTTTAAACCTCGTTTCAATTCATCGAAAACTCAATAAAAACGAATTGGCAAAAACTTCTACAGCCCGAATATATCTTGCCCCAAAAGCCCTCGAACTCGGTTTGATTGACAAAATAGGTTACCTTGAAGATGCGATAATAAAGACCAAAAAGCTCGCGGGACTTGCACAAGACGCCAGGATCGTTATCTATCGCCGCACACAATACCCCAATGACAACCTGTACAATACTGCCGTTAACCGCCGGGGTGGCCAGGGTTTGTCCCTTATCGATTTAAACCTGCCCGAATCCACAAGTCCTTTGGATACAGGATTTTACTATATATGGATGCCATAAATTGCCCTGACCTATACTTGATTTGACATAATTGGAAGATAAGTTAAAACTTCAATTGTAATATGATATCACAACTTTTCAGGAATCTTTGAAAGTTTGTATTTGTTGTAGATAACACTGGGTTAAAACAAATCGGAAACGTGTGATACATAGCAGATATCACAGATTTCGGAAATTGTGTGATATGTTGGCGATGATTGGTGAAAAATAGCCAGGGAGAAGAGCAATAATGAAAAATATATTGATCGTCGATGACGAAGAAACGTTGTTGTTGATTATTGCCAGCCGGTTCAAAAAATACCCCGACCGTTTTACCATATTTACCGCCCAAAACGGCAAAGAAGCGGTAAAGATATTAGAGACCGAAAACATAAACATAGTTGTCACCGATCTCAATATGCCGGAGATGGATGGCTTCGAATTGCTGATTTACATGGACAAAAACTTTCCTTCCATCCCGGTCATTGTCAACAGCGCTTACTGCACGCACGAGGTACAGTTAAAACTTGATGCCATCGGAACCATAAGGATTTTGGACAAAGCGGTGGATTTCGACCTGTTACTGGAAGCTGTCATGCAAGAACTCGAAG